>VFSW01001394.1_pt1 | contig 36874 bp, 41 predicted proteins | sample 5358111 | NCBI WGS metagenome assembly VFSW01 (sample SAMN11554181, study PRJNA540505) | mine drainage metagenome | isolation source: sediment from site ElyBrook_90M | place: USA: Ely Copper Mine, Vershire, VT | collected 2017 | reverse complement strand
GGACCGCCTGCCGCCCCGCCCTTGCCCAACGTCTGCACAGCGCCTATCCTAGGCGGAGGTGCCTAGATGCCTCATCAGACGGTCAGCCTCGCCGCGCTCAAGGTCGGGATGCAGCAGCGGTGGGACGGCGCGATCTTCTGGACTGACGATGAAGCGCGCCGCGCGATCAATGAAGCTCTGCGCGACTGGAACTTCCTCGTCGGTCGGTGGCACGCGCGGGCGACCCTCAATCTCGTCGGTGGGCAAGTGGCGTATGCGGTGCCGACCTCCCTGACCTTCGGCGCGCGGGTGAAGGTGGTCGGGGTGGGGCCGCTGACGGTGACCTCGACCTTCGAGCTAGATCACGGTCGCTCGCAATGGCGGTTGGAGACGACCGCGACCGGCGGCGACGTGCCGACCACCCCGATTCACTGGGCGCCGGAGGGGCTGAAGACGATTGACCTCTGGCCCGCACCCGCCTCCAGTCAGGCCGGTGGTCTCCTGATCGATGGCGTCGCCGCCACCCCGGTCCTCGTCAACGACGGCAGCTTTGTCGATCTCGGCGAGGAGCTGCACGACCCCCTGCTCGACTACGCGCTGCACCTCGCCGCGTTCAAGGAGGGTGGGCCGCGCTGGGTCGCGACGAAGGAGTTCTTCACCACCTTCCTGAAGCTGGCGGCGGAGGAGAACAAGCTGCTGAAGGCGTCGCGCGCTTACCGCACCTTCGCGGGGCTGGACCGCCGCCGGGATCTCACCCCGACGCGCCCCGGGACGACGAAGCTGGATAAGCTGTCAGGCATTCCGCCGCTCGGCGGAGGTCAGTAGATGGCGATCAACATCCCCTACGTCATGCTCCAGACGGCGAGTCAGACCCAAGCGTTGAGTCTGCTCGCGGGGGCCGGGATCTCGCTCGCACAGGATCTCACCGCCAAGACGTTGACGATCGTGGCCGCCGCTGGTGGAGGGTCTCCGCTAACCGAAACCGATGATGTCAATGTGACGTGCGTGCTCGGGGGCACGCCCGCGACGGCGCTCCTTCAACCGGTCAGTCTGACGTTCGGCTGGGCGGGTAAGCTCGGGCTCGCACGCGGCGGGACGAACGCCGATCTCAGCGCGACCGGCGGCGCGAGCCAAGTCGTGCGGCAATCCTCAGCGGGGGCCGCGTTCACCGTCTCCCAGTTAGCTGCAGCGGATCTCTCGAACGGCACGACAGGAACCGGGGCCGTCGCCCTCGCCTCAAATCCCGCGTTCCTCGGGAGTCCTACCGCGCCGACGCAATCTGTGACCGATAACTCCACAAAGATTGCCTCGACCGCCTACGTCACGACCGCGGTGGCGAATGCCATCGCGGCTGTGAATCCGGCGGCGGCCGTGCAAGCGGCGACGGCGGCGATTCTCCCGAACACCCCAACATATCTCAACGGCGTGGCGGGCATCGGGGCGACGATCACGGCGGGGGTGACGAACGTTGCCCTTGTTGTGGACGGGTATACGGCGCTGTTAGGGGACCGCCTCCTCGTCAAGAACGAATCCGGCGGGGGTGGGCTCGGGGCCTCGCGCAACGGGGTCTATACAGTCACGACCGTGGCGGCGCTCGCGGTGGCCTGGGTGCTCACGCGTGCGCTGGATTTCGACCAACCGTCCAACATCAACAACACCGGCGCGATTCCCGTCGTGAACGGGACGGCGAACACGCAAACGCAGTGGGTGGTGACGTCGGCCGTGGCCACCATTGGTACGGATGCAATCACATTCACACAGTTTTCATTGAATCCGACGACGATCGTGGTGACGAGCGGGAGCTATGCGGACCCTGCGTGGATCACGAGCTTAGCGGCGACGAAGCTGACGGGCACCATCGCGGATGCGCGATTGTCCGCGAACGTGGCGCTGCTGAATGCGGCGAATACGTTTACGGCGAGACAGACACTCGGGGCTGGTGCTGACTTGTTGTTTACTGGGAATATCGTTCCCACAACTGCTGGCCAGGTTGGGTACAGCGGCGCATATGGCATGTACACGTACGGGAAAACCGGAAGCACCGATGATTGGGCCGTGTTCGCGGCGTCGGGTAGCTATGTTATGCACGTCCCAACCGGCACGGCGAATCTTAGTGTGGCGGGCGTCCTCACGGTCTCCGGCTTCGGGACGCATACGGTTAGTACTGGAGCCGCTGGGTCCAACTCGCTCATGGTCGCCAACACCACGAGCGGTACCGCGAACTATGCCTATCTCGGCGCGACCGCTGGCACCACTAACATCTATATCGAGGCGTTTTCGCAGGCGTGGACGACCGCCGGCCTGAATGTGCAGGCCGGAGCCACGATCGAAACCGGCGGCGTTGGTGGGCTATCACTGGTCACAACAAACGCCTCGGGCGCTCTGCGGTTAGGGACCAATTCTCTGCTCCGCTGGGGCATCAACGCCGCCGGGGACTGGACCCAAGGGGCGTCCTCGAACATCGCAGACTCTGCTGGCGTTCCAACCATTCTCAGCGGGTTTGGAACCGGCCCGACGATTGCTGGCAATGATTATGCCTTTGTCATCACCGAGGGGACGGGCGACAATACAGGAGGCTCGGTCACCTTTGGGCATACATGGACAAACCCTCCGATATGCGTGGCCTCGCAGAGTAACACGTCAATTCCAGTGGCGATGGGGGTTCGGACGACAACAACGACCGCTATTTTTGAAAACGCAAGCAGTCCAGGCACCGGTCTCTTGATTCTTGTTCTGTGTCGTAGTTACTAAGGAGCCCTAGAATGAAGCAAATTTTGATCGCGGTCGTCGCGCTTTTATGCCTTACCCTGCCGACAGGGCTTCGCGCCGACTTTCCCATTCATTCATGGGTCGACGCTGCGACCGCCTCGTACGTCACCGGTTGGGCCACCGACATACGCACAGGCGTGATGCCAAACCACCTCTGCGTGCTGGACGACAACCAGACCACACAGACGGTTCGATGGCTCGCTGTGGATGTGTGGGTGAACGGTGCGCGTCCGGACGTGGCCGCGGCCTTCGGCGTCTCGCAGTACGTCGGCTACACTGCGTACTATCCGCCGTTGCCGAGCGGGAGCCACATCATCTCGGCCTTCTGGGACGACTTTTCCGGGCTGTCGCAATCGAACTCCGCGCAGGTGATCGTGCCATGACCCGCACCCTGACCTTCGGCCCCTGCAAGCACGACGACGGCACGCTCACCGGCGAGTGCAAGCGCTTCACCCTGTTCGTGAACCTCTTCCTGCTCGGGGGCAACATTCTGCACTTCAACCCGCAGACCGGCCCGATCTCGCGCAGTCCGACCGACCGCAAGATGGAGGCGAAGATCGTCAAGGCCTACAAGGCGATCTCCGACGAGCTGCCCGACGGCACCCGATCGCTCAAACTGGAGGGCGGCACGATCAGCCTCGACCAGCCGCAGTTCGTGCTGCTGGAACGGTATCTCGCGGCTGGACCAGCCGGGACCCAAGAAAGTGATGCCGTGCAAGACCTGATCGAGTGGGTGAGCGCCGCCGAGAAGTCCGAAGGCTAAGATGACCGATCAAGAGTTACTTGCGGACGTCCAGTACGCGCTGCTGGAACCGGTCGTTGACGGCGGCCAGACCTGGGCCTCCGAAGTCTGGTCGCGCGATGAAGTCCTGGGGAACTACAACTCGGCACTCTGGGCGCTGCTGCGGGACACGCACGCCATCATCACCTACACCACGATCGCCCAGGCCGCCTCAGCGAACGGGGTCGTGTCCCTGCCGCTGGACTGGATGGCGACGGCGGCGGTGGTCTTCAAGTCCGGCACCAACATCCGTACGCCGCTCTCGCCGACCGATCGCTTCGAGGCCGACCTCGGCTCCTCCGGCTGGGAGGATACTGCGGGTTCGCCGATCGCCTACAACGAGCAGGAAGGCGACACCATGCAGATGACCCTAGTACCAGCTAACCTCACCACTGGTACGGTCGAACTCCTCTACGTGGCACGGCCGACCGCCTCCCAAGGCGAGGGCGGCGTGATCCCGGTCCCCGAGGAACTCTGCTCCGGGGTGAAGTACAAGCTGATCGGCTTCCTGCTCCAGACGGTCGGGCGCCTGATCGATCCGGATCGCTCCGCCTATTGCGTGCAGCGCTATGATCTAGCCGTGGAAGTGACCAAGATCCTCCAGAGCGGGTGGTCATGATGCCTGAGCAGAAATCCGGCCACGCGCAAGCCACCACCCCGGCCGCCTTCACAGCTCCTTTTGAGACGAAGATCCTCCGCTACGGCGTCGGGGGCCTGAACCTCAAGGACAGCATCGACGCGCTGGAGGGGTGGGCGCGGCACACCAATCTCGACCACCAAAACATGGGCGAGGTGACGCTCCGCCCGGGCCAGACCACCTTCGCGACGGCCGGCACTCGCCATCACTCAGTCCGGAAGCTACGCGACCCCAGCACCACGACCACCACGCGCATCTGGGGGGTGGACACCAACCTCTATCTCGGGGTCGGCGGGAGCCTCACCTCCATCGACAGCGGCTACTCCGGCGATCCGCTCGCGCTCGTGCCGCATCGCCCGCCACTCTCAGGCGCGTCGTGGATGTTTGTCGCTGATCACTCGCGGATGCGGAAGGTCCGCAGCGACGGCCTGACGCTGCTGATCGGCCTCCCCGCGCCGGGGGCCGGCCCGTCTGTGGTTCTGGGCACCGAGCACCGCACCGGCATCGTCGCGGGGGACACGTCCGATGGTACTAACGCCTCCGCGTGGACGATGGTCGCGGGCAGCGACGGCGCCGGCACCCCAAGCAACCCGCCGACGATCAGCGATGATATGTCGCCCGCCACCGGCGCCATCGCGATCATTGTGGACAACGGCCCGACGATCGGGACCAACAAGGCGTTCGACTCGTGGGGTGGGGTCGCGATTTCGCGCGACCTGACGACCCTCCAGACGGTCGGCGGCGGCAGCGTCGCGGCCTCCGACCAAGACGTCTTCCACCTCTGGATGAAGACGTCGCATCCGCAGAACATTGCGGAGATTCGGGTCTACGTGGTGGTGAGCCCCAGCTTCGATCCGACCAACCTGCCGGGCCTCGCCGGGGGGAATCCCGACGCGTACGTGAAGAGCTTCCGCCAGAACGACTTCGTGCAGTTCATCCAGACCACGCAGACCCAGATCGACGCCGCCGAAACCGCGCGGATCTTCTCTCTCCGCGATCAGAACCTCACCGCCCGCACGATTGCCGACACCCGCCCCACCGCCGCGACCGCGATGGAGAAGACCACCCCGAGTCGCAACCTCTCAGTCCAGATCGGCGCGGGGGAGCACGAGTGGTTTGAACTCGGGCGCATCGGGCTGTCGCTCCGGCGTGGCGACTTCAAGCGGATCGGGAGTAATGCGAGCGTCGGCTGGGGCACGGTCACGGGCCTGATCCTCTACATCAGTTCGGCGCGCGGCGCGCTGCTGGTGGGCTTTGGCGGCTGCTGGCTGACGGGCGGCGCAGGGCCGGACACGATGGAGGTCGGCGCGCAGCCCTACGACTATGTGTGTACGCACTACGACCCTCGCACCGGTGCCGAAGGCAATCCCTCGCCAGCGCTGACGAATCCGATTGTGCAGGGGCAGGACAGCCTCCGCCGCGAGATCGACATCACCCCGCAGGCGTACGGCGACGGCGCGATCCGCCAGCGGATCTACCGGCGCGGCGGATCACTGGTGACCAACTGGTTCTTCTGCGGCGCCAACACCAGCGATGGTGGCACCTTCGCCGACACGCTCACCGACGCCGGGGTCGCCGCCGCCGGCACGGTGAACAACAACCACTATCAGCCGGTGCCCTCGGTCGACAGCAGCGGGAATACGATCCTCGCGCAGGCAGTCCCGGCGCTCTGGGGTCCGCTCCAAGGCATGCTCTACGCCTGCGGCGACCCGAATCGGCCCGGCCACCTCTACTACTCGATCCCCGACCAGCCCGATCACTGGAGCGCGGGTGGCAACGTGGAGGTCTGCCCACCCTCCGAGCAGTTGATGAACGGTGGGCTGATGGGCGGGCAGGGCTTTGTGTTCAGCCGCGCACGGCTCTACATGACCTACCCGAACCTGACCGGGGTGAGCGGCACGGTGACGGTGACGCCGTCGCTCTGCAAGCGAGGGCTGAAGGGACGCTGGGCGATGGTCGTCGGGCCGGGCGGGGTGTACTTCGTCGCGCCCGACGGGATCTTTGTGACGGCGGGTGGCCCCGAGCAATGGCTGTCGCGCGAGATCGATCCGCTCTTTCAGGGGCAGACGCGCCGCGGGTATCTCCCGATCGATCTCACCCATGAAGCGGTCCTCCGCCTGACGATCTGGCAGAACCGCCTCTACTTCAGCTACCAGGACACGAGCGGCGCGCGGCAGGTGCTGGTCTACGACCTGCTGCTGCAGTTCTGGCGGCACTACACCTTCGGGCAGCCGCAGGCGTCGCTGCAGGGCGAGGACGAAGAGACCCTGCTGATCGGCGGGGAGACTAGCGGCAAGACGTACCTGTTCAGCGGGCTGTCGGACGACGGCGCGGCGATCCCGTGGTTTGTGCGGACGGGCGTGATCTCCGGAGGGATCCGCGAGGAGAAGCTGTTCGGCGACGCCTTCCTCGACTGCGACACCGGCGGTGGCACGGTCACGGTGCAGACCTATCTCAACGAGGAGTTCGCGCCCAACAATCCGCAGACCCTGCCGGTCGCCATCGGCCGCACCCGCACGATCCTCGACGCCTTCGGCGACGGGCCGCAGAAGGCGCATTCGCTCTCGATTGACGTGCGCGGCACCGCGGTGGGGACGTCGCCGGTGCTCTACCAAGCCGGAGTGTCGGTGACCCTGCAGCCGGAACTGACCAACCGGCGCGTGACCAACTGGGACGACCTCGGATCGGCGGATGAAGTCTGGCTGACCGGGATCACACTCGACTGCGACACGGGCAACCAACCCGTGACCGTGCTGATCGAGCGCGACTTCAACGGCGCGAAGTCCACCGTGGCGACGCTCACCGTCACCGCGAACGGCCGCCACAAGCAGACCTTCTCGTGGCCGGCGGTGTCGGCGAAGCAAGTGCGGATCCATCCCTCCTCCTCGGCCTGTCAGGCGTGGCTCCTCTACCGCGCCGACTGGATCTGGCAGGCCGAGCCGCCGCGCATCAGCGGGTGGGACATCCACTTCGAGAATCAGTGGGACAACTACTACACCGGGCTGGATCTCTACTGCGACACAGGCGGGGCCACCAAACAGATCGAGGTGTATGTCGACGGGGTCCGGCTGACCAACAGCCTCAGCGGCGGGCTGACCTACTGGCCGGTGACGACCACCAGTAAGCAGGTCGTGCATCTCACGCTGCCGTGGGGGCGCGGGCACGTCTTCCGCTTCCGCGCGATCGACGCCAACCCCGGCCTGCTCTACAGCCATCGGTGGTTCTTGCAGGAGGAACCCTCCGAGCAGGCCAACTGGAACCAGAACTTCTCCATCCTCGGCACGCGCGCCGACAAGTACCTCAAGGCGGTGATCTTCGAAGTCGACACCTTCGGGCAGAACAAGTCGGTCAACATCGAGGCGGACGGGGTGGTGGTGGATACCCTGACTGTCAATGCGACCGGGCGGAAGGTGGTGCAGCTCGCGCTCACGGTGCAGCGGCTCGGGCGGGTCTGGCGGATGTTTCCGGTCGACGGCAATCCCGGGCGGCTCTACACCGCACAGCCGATCTTCGACGAGGAGCCGTTCGCGCTGACGCGGTGGGAGACGCAGGAAACCACGCACGGGGTGCCGGGGTGGTTCTCCGCCCTCTACGCGCATGTGGTGCTGAAGTCCTCGACCCCGGTGACGGTCACCCTGTCGGTACAGACCAACCAGCCGCGCGTCGGGTCGACGCCGAAGACGCAAGCCTTCACCTATACGATCCCGTCGACCGGCGGGGTGAAGGCGTCGGCGTTCGTCCCGTTTCGGGCGAGCAAGGGGGTGCTGATCAAGTACCTGCTCACCAGTCCGTCGGCGTTCTGGCTGTACCGCGAGGAGACGGTCGTGATCGTGCAGCCGTGGGGGGCGACCGCGCCGCTGACGGTGCATCCGTTTGGCAGCGACAACTTGGATCCGTCGCGACCGATGGGGAATGCGATCCTCGCGGCGGAGCGGCCGGGAGGCGCGAGTGGCCGCTAAGCCGATCATCGTCACGCCGCCGACGACCGGGCGCCGGATCTATCCACACGTCACCGAGATCGCCGACCCCTCGACCCAGATGACGACGCGGCTCCTCTGGGACCGGATTCACGACCTCACCGAGCAGCTCACCGCCGCGCAGACGACGATCACCGCCGCCGTTGCCGGGATCAACAGCACCGCATCGGCGGTGGTGACCGCGCAGCAGAGCGCCGACAGTGCCCGAGCGCTCGCGCAGAAGACCGGTGCCGCTTCCACGACCGGGGTCGGTGGTACCTCCGGCGGGTCCGGATCGACTGGGCGGGATCCGGGTACCGGCACCGGCACGGGCGGCAGAACCCCACGGCCAGTCGGCACGGGCGGCACAGCGCCCTCGTCTCAGGTGACCATCGACGGGATCTCGGTCGTGATCAACGGCGGCTCGCCCGACGTCTCCGGCTGGGCCAAGACCACCCATCTGGACTCGATCAATATCGGCACCGTCACCCCGGTCTTCGGCAAGCAGGCCGATCCGGGGAGCTGGCCGGATATCATTCCGCCGGGGTTCTCCGGCCCGCTCCAGTACACCCTCTGGCTCTTCGAGAACCACAACAATCAGTGGTACGCCTCCGGCATCATTCAGTTCTGGCGCGGGCGCACGGTCGGCGGCGCGAGCATCGCCTGCAACAACGAGTTGGCGAAGAACTGGACCTACGATGCGCGCTGGGGGCCGATGGCGGGGTACCAGCCACTGCCAGGCGAGACCATCGGGTTCATGGTGACGGCGGGGAATCAGCGCGGGGACGATTTCCACGCGGTCGCCGAACGGAGTAACATCGTCTTCGTGAAGATGCCGACCTGCGGCGGGGCGACCGCCTTCCCGCCGTATGTAAGTGAGACCTGACGGGCTTGCCTGACCGCCGGGACTAGCAGATAGTAGGGAGCAGATCCATGCTGACCGACACGCAGGCGCCACAGACCTACACCGTGCGGCAACTCCCGGTCGTGGAATGGGAACGGCTGGAGGGACTCCCCTTCGCCAGCCAAGGATTGCCGTCCCCAGATCTCACCGTCATCTTCGTCGCGGAAACCGCTGAGGGAGCCATCGTCGGTCTCTGGTCGGCGATGACCGCCGTGCATCTCGACGGCCTGTGGATCGCGGAGGCGCATCAGGGGACAACCATCGCCGGCCGCCTCCTGCGGGCGATGAAGACATTCCTCCAGACGCACGGTATCACCGTCAGCTTCACAGTGGTCAGCGATCCGGAAGTGATGATCCTTGCGCACAAAGCCGGGTTCACCCGCGTGCCCGGGGATCTCTGGATGCTGCACCGGCCACCGCTGGAGGCGATGACCTAATGCCTGTCGCGCCGTTCCTCCCACAGATCATCGGCGCGGGCGCGGGCCTGCTCGGCGGCATCTTCGGCGGCAAGAAAGCCACGAAGGCGGCGCAGCAGCGGTCGCCTGAAGAGCAGACCGGGCTCACCGGAGCACAGACCGGTGGGTCCGCCCTCGCCGCTCAAGGCGGGCAGCAGTTCTCGACCGGCACCGGCCTGATCAGTCAGGGGCAGTCCACCCTCAGCCAGCCGTCGAGTTACTTCAGCCGACTCCTCTCGGGGAATCGGGCGCTCCAGGACCAAGCGATTGCCGCGCCGCGTGGGGCGATCACCGACACCTACAGCGGGGCGGCGCGGAGTCTGGAGCAGGGCGGCGTACGCGGCGCGCAGCGGGATGTGGCGAAGTCGGATCTCGCCCGCGATCAGGCGGGCGCGATCAGCAGCCTGATCACCGGGGTGCAGCCCGCAGCGGCGGGCGCGCTGACGTCGATCGGCCAGACGCAGATCGGGCAGGGCGCCGGGATCGCCGGACAGGGCATGAGCGCGACCGGCGGGTCGGCGAACCTCTTCCAGAATCTCCTCGGGCAGGGCGCGAACAACCGCATGTACGCGCGCGATCAGGGGCAGCAGTTCGGCGGCGGGTTCGGCGGATTGATCTTCGATCTGCTGAAAGGGGTGAAGAGGAAGGGCGGGGGCGGAGGGACGTCAGGCGGATCCTCGTCGTCGTGGGACATGCTGACGGGATAGGAGGGTAGCATTACGAGGAAGGAGCAGCACGGCGACGCTGGAGGAAAGGGTAAGCCAATCGCCCCCGAGTACACCGTGTGGAAAAATATGCGGCGCCGTTGTACTTGTCCACACTCCAAGAACTACCCTGATTACGGCGGCCGCGGCATCACCGTCTGTGATCGGTGGTTACACTCGTACATTGCGTTCCTCGCTGATATGGGGCGTCGCCCCGTTGGACCGCCACGCTACACGCTTGAGCGGAAAGACAACAACCGCGGGTACGCACCGAGTAACTGCGTCTGGGCGACGTACCATCAGCAGCTTCTGAACAAGCGTCCGCAGCAAACGCCACGTACGCAAGCACCTTACTGGATGAAGGATACGTGGGCCTCCCGCAAAGCAGGACGCGACACGTGGATCTGTGTTTTCCCGAAGCGCCTTCCGCCTGACTGGATCCAGTCGACACGTACTGGAGGGTAGCTATATTGGTTATCTAGAGGGCCTTCTCGGCGGCTTCAACGAGCGGCATCAGCAGTACCGTCAAGAGCAGATGCAGCTCGAAGCCGAACGCAACCGGCGCGAGAGCGACATCTACGCCCACCTGCTGACGTCGAACGATCCCGAGATTCAGGCCCGCGCCGCGACCGGGATGATTGACTCGGCGATGGGGCCGCAGCGCAAGGGCGGGATTCGCGGCTGGCTCGGCGATCTGGAGCAGAGTCCGGTGCTCGGGCAGATTCGCGCGCTGATCAGCACCCCGACAGGTCCGGGGACACCGGCGGCGTTGCCGAGCCGATCGATTACCGGGACGTCGACCGCCACGCCGGGGACGGCCGGACAGGTCTCCACCCAGACGACGCGCGCCGGGCAACCGCCGCCAGCGGCGACCGCGCCGGATCAGACACCGACGACCGCCGCGCTGGCTCCCGGGGTTGGGCAACCGCCGCCGACGGGACCCGCCCCGATGGATCTGCAGATCGGCCCGTTGAGTACTCCGCAGGCGGGTCCGCCGACCTATCGCCAAGTCTTCCCGCGCCCCGGCGAGGCGGAGGCATCAGCGGAGCGGACCCAACTCCTCTCACGGGCCGACACCGTGAGCAACTACATCCTGCAGCACGGCGGTTCTCCGCTCGAAGCCCGTCAAGCGGCTGAGCGCGTGATGGGGGGCCTCTCCCTCCAGACGCCAACGCTTCAGCAGGGGGGTGAGGTGCTCTGGGAAGAGGCGACGCCAGCCGAGCGAGCGCAACTCACGGCGTCTGGCACACCGGGTCAGCCGGGGCAACGCTTCCGCCGCGAGATCAGCCGCGACGGACAGGCGATCCTCTACCCGATCGCTGCACCGAAGCCGACCGGGCCAGAGGCGCAGACAATCGAGCGCGCGAAGCAGATCCAGGCGGATGCCGCCGCGAAGGGGCAGCCGATCAGCGACGCTGACGCGCAGCAACAGGCGCGCATCGAGGCGCGGACGCAGACGCAGCAACTGACCGAGGCGCGGATTGGCGCGTACCGCGACCGCGCCATCGCGGCGTATCAGGCACGCACCGGCACCCGGCCAGCGACGCTGACGCAAGCGATTCAGGCGGTGGGGTCGCTGCTGGGGAGTGATCCGACAGTTACGGCGGCGGACAAGGACGAAGCGGTCAAGGCGGTGATGGCGGCGTCGCGCTCAGGCGGGACTGGAGGCGTCTCACCCCGCATCGGTACCTCCCCACGTACGGCGGTACCGGCCCCCTCAGCGACAACCCCAACCTCGGCCGACGCGAAGGGCTACATCGGTCTCTCCCCGAATCTTGCGGGCAAGCTCCCGCACTACAAGCAGTACTCCGCTCAAGGGCGGCAGACGATCCAAGCGCTCGCGACAATGGAACCGATGCTGACGAAACTGGAAGCGGCGATCCGGTCGTCCGGCGAGGCCGACAGCAACAACGCCCTCGGCGAGAACTGGAACAAGTGGCTGATGGAGAAGGGGGTCGATCCAGGACAGCTTGAAGAACAGCGCCTGCAACTCGCCGGGGTGGCAGATGCCTACGGTCTACGCGGCCTCCTCGGGGGCCGGACGAACCAGACACTCCAGGGAATCTTCAACCTGCATTTGGTCCAGGCAGGCGACTCGCCGAAGTTGCTGCTGGACAAAATCACTACCCTGAAGCAGTTCTTTCCGGTGGCGCGGCAGGCGGTAGATACAGCGGAGACCGCGCATATCGGCGGCGGGGGTGGAGGAACCCCAGCAGGCGGTGGCAAGATTACCGTGACCGCCCCCGACGGATCCATTCATCCTTTCGACACGCGGGCCGAGGCGGACGCCTTCAAACAACTGATCGCGACGGCTGGTCGAGGCGGACGCGGAGGAGGGTAGATGCCCGATCCGCAGATGATCGACTACGCGGCGCTTGCCGATCAGGCTCGCAAACAAGCGACGGCATCTGGTGGGCGCGGTGGAGGACCGGGGATCACCGGGGGACCGCCTCCAGTCGGCGGGCCGATCGCCGCAGCGGCGGTGGACTATGCCGCCTTGGCCGATCAGGTACGACAGCAGCATGCACTCCCACCGGATCGTCGGAAGGCTCCAGCCTCCCCGCCCCCGTCGGTTGAGTCGTTTACTCGTCCGCTGACGCTGCTGGAGCGCGTCGGGCGGAGTCCCCTCGGCGATGTTGCCGAGCAATTCGACTACCGAACACCGACGGGGCGGCGCAACCTCGCTGGGGCTGGCGGGGCACTTGCCTTGACAGCCGCCGCTGGGCCTGCTGGGCTCGCCCTTGGGTCTGGACTCGTCTCCGCTGGACCGGCTGCCACTGTCGGTGCGTTGACCGCTAGTGAGGCTCTTGGGGCTGGTGTTGTCGGGGCGGGTACTGCCGGAGCCCTTGCAGAAACCGTCGAGCAACTCGTCGGCACACGGCCACCGACCTCACGCGGGGCTGTTCTTGCGGGTGTGGAACAGGCTGCGCTAGAGACGGCTGGGCATATCATCCCGTGGGGGGTCAAGGCCCTCGGGCGCCGGGTCGTGGCCTTCGGCGTGAGCCGACGGGCCGCCACCGCCCTCCAGGGCCTTAGAACAGCTACCACTGAGCGGTTGGCGAACGCGCTGGAGACCGCGCAGGATGCCGCTGGGGACGTCAAGGAGGCGGCCCGGCGCACGCTCAGTTACACGCGAGGAGATGTGGCCGACCGCCTCCGCACAGCCCGTGGCGAGGCAGCGGCGGGGGTCAAGGCAGCTACTACGGTAGGGGCTGAGGGTACCGCCGCCGCGAAAGCGACGGCTGAGCATGGCGTCGAGGCGGCGCACGGACAAGGGGCGCTGGATATCCTCCGTGCCACCGATCAGGCGACCGCGACCCGTACCGCCGCCGAGCGTCCGTTCTCCGCGCTCATCGGGCAGCCCCCCAGTGCGGCGTCCGCCGGGCGAGCCGCCGACGCAATCATCCGTGGGCCAGCCCAGGAAGCGCGAGACCTCGCGGGGCAGGCCGTGGATCGCGCGGCGAAGGCTGGCCCGCTGATCGATCTAAAGCCGCTCAAGGCTCGCGCGCAGGCGGTAGTGGATCAGATCGCCAAGCCAGAGACCTCCTTTCCGCGAGTGCCCCCAGACAACGCCATCGTCACGCAACTGGAGGCGCAGACCGGGAAGAAGCTCGCCGACCTGCAGGCCGACCCTCGCTACGCCACGCTCTTAGAGCAGGCGGGCCTCGGCCCTTCCGCCCTGCAGGTCGCTCAAGCCGAAGCCACCCGCGACACCCTGAAGCACCCGGCGATGCAGATCCTCAACCGCATCCTCAACGCCGCCGACCAAGTGCCCTTCTATGACGCGCACCTCTGGAAGTCCGAACTGCAGAACGCGCTCGCCTCAACCTATGACAAGGCGCAGAAGAAGCAGGTCACGTCGCTGACCGAGCATGTGGCAGCGGGACTCCGGCAGGCGCTGGCGGTCCATGAACCGTACAACGCTGCGACGGCGAAGTACGCCTCCATCGTCCCGCTCTACACCAAGGAGTACGCCGCCGCCTTCCGCCGCCAAGCCGCGACTGATCCGGATGCTCTCGTCCGAATGATCAAGCCGGGGAAGTCAGGGCCGCTCCGCATGCTGCGCGACCTCCTCGTCAACCAATCGGCTGAGGTCGGCAAGGGTGAAGCGGGTCAAGCTGCGTGGGATAGCGTCCGTGGGGCATGGACGCATACCAACCTCTTCAACAAGGGGATCGAGGGGTTGGACACCCAGCTCGCCCGCCTCCCGAAGGACTTTAGCGACATCTTCTTCGGCGATGCCCACGGCCAGCAGGTGCTGCAGAACCTGCAGCAGATCAGTAGCGCCTACAAGGCGGCGACGGCAGCAGGTGAGGCAGGCATCGGCGCAGCGAAGGCGAGTGCGTCAAGCGGGGTGGAGGCAGCGACGTCGACTGGGGCACGCGACGTTGAGGCTGCGCGATCCGCTGCTACCCAAGGCATCGAGGCGGCACGTTCAGCCGGACGGACGACAATTGAGCAGACCCGTCGCGTCGGTGAGAGTGCTGTTGAACAAGCCGAACGCGCCTCCGCCGGTGTTCGCCGGCAGGCTGCTGTAGACATCCGCACCGCTCGTCGCGCCAAGACTACTTTTGACAAGACCCCAACCGCAGAGGAAACACGCTTCGCGAGCAGCAGTCTCGCTGGGCACCACCCCTCCCCAGAGGAACTCGCGGCGCACGGCATCCGCGCGCTCGGCCTCGGCCCCTTCCAACTCTGGGGCGCGCTGTCATGGATGAAACTACTGACCGGACCTCAGGAGAAGGATCTACTGGAGTGGGCGGCCTACTCTCCCGCGAATACCCAGCGCCTCGTCCGCTTTTTCACCGGCCCGAGTCCGACCGGAACTGTCGTGGCAGACTTCTTAAGAGGGGCAGGCGTGCTGACGGGCGTGCTGACACCGAAGGATGATCGATCACGCATCGGCCAACCGCCCCCGATCCGCCGCTAGATCGCCCGCCGCAGATCATCGAAGTCCTCGTCATCCTCCGCCTCCATCGGCGACAGCAGCCCCTCCACCGCTTGCTGGATCGGTGTCGTCCCGATCGGCCGCTCCTCGCAGCTCGCCCAATCAACCCCGACCTTCGCCGCCACCCCGATGCGGAGGTAGTCGCCGAGGTTCCATGCCGGCAGATTCGGCTGCTGAAGAATCGGCGCGGTCATCTCGGCGACAATCGCCTCCAGCGCCCGATCCACCTGCGCCGTCGGCACCTCAAAGAGGCCCGAGTCGTGGATCGGCGCGCGGAGCGGCGTCTGGCCGTAGTAGAGATCGCCGATATAATGTGGGTGATCGCGATCCGCCAGCAGCCGCAGCAACGCCTCCTTCAGCACACCGGAGGCAATCGACTGTGGCAGGAAACTGATCGCACGGTTCGCGTCCGGCCCCTGACTCACCCGGAAGTGCTGCCCCCCGATCTCGGTCGTCGGGGGCAGCTCGCCGCGCTTCTGCGCCTTCGCCGCCAGCCGGTAGTACTGTGTCGCGGTCAGCCGCTTGTAGGTGTAGATCGACCAGAACCAGTGCCGGTAGCCGAACGGATGCCCGACGATGCGCGGCGACGGCCCCGACCCCGGGCTGAAGGCGTACGGCCGCGCGCCGCCCAACTGATGATCGGTATGCGCCGTCTCCAGCACCGCGCGCTGAAACACCTTCACCGACGGCAGCGTGTCGAACATGAACGCGACGTGCGCTTCCGCCGTCTTCAGGTCCGGGTAGAGGTCGGGCCAGGTGGCCGCGAGGCCGTACGCCGTCTGGCCGTAGAAGACCCCGTAGACGGTGTGCTTGACCTGATCGTACAGCAGGGTACCCGCCGCCTTCTTAATCGCGGCGAGATGTCGGCGGATATCAGCGTCGGAGGCCGAGAGATCCGGCGCGTCCTTCAGCCGAAGCGCGATCAGGTACGAGTGGATCCCGAGCGCGGCGAGCCGCATCAGGACGGGATCGCGGGCGCACCACCCCGTCTCCACGGCCTCGATCGCCGAGAAATCGACCTCGATGAGTTGACAGCCCTTCTCAGAAACAACGCAGCGTCGGAAGCCGCTCGCCAGCGTCCGCTTCTCGTCCTTGTCCGCGACGACGTTGGTGATGTTGGGATTTTGATAGCTGAGGCGCCCCGTTGACGGCTTAAACGTCGGCTCCGGGTGCAGCCGATCCTCCAGATCCAGCCGGCGCTCGGTCCCCTCCACATACGTCCCCTTCACCTTCACCACCGCGCGGTAGTCGAGCACCGCACTGTAGAAGGGATCGCCCGTGCGCGACAGCCGCTTCAGGGTTTCGCGGTCGGTCGAGTCCTGGCCGGTGTGCTTCGCGCGCCCAGGGGTGTGCCGCCGGAGCCGGATGTAGGCGAGGACCTGCGGTGGGGAGTCGGGGTTGAAGGGTTCTTGCCAGTACCATCGACGCACGGATGCGACGTCGACATCGACAGCGGGATCCAGAGACTTGTCATGGCACCGGTGCCGTCGATGAACATCAACCGCACTGCAAGTCCGACAGACCAGTACCTCGCGCAAGACGATCTTCTCAACGACTTTGGCTTTCGCATACAGCTCCTGTTTGATCTCCGGTACCGGTTTCCCGGCGCGGACCTTCCCCTTCCGGGTAAATGCCGACGCCTTCACATGCAGCACAGCGACGAGGGGCGGGCGGGTCAGCCCCTGCTTCGGGGTGAGCGGCTGGAGGCTCTCGGGGATGAGGGCTTGGATTGCTGCGAGCAACTCGCGTGCCTTGTCGGCTAGTTCCTGCTTGAAGACTGTCAGGCGTTCGCGGTTGATCTTCACTCCGATCAACTGCGCTGGCCGCAGGACTTCCGTGTGCAGCCGATGCGTGTGCCGCAGCGCGCCGTCGAACAGCTTGAGCTGCTGGAGGTCGGCGTAGAGGCCGAAGCCGATGCGGTGGTTCTGCAGGCCGTCGATCGCGCCGTACGTCTCCGGCTGACTGGCGGCGAGATGCTTCCACGGCCCCCAATCGGAGTAGAAGGGCGCCCAGAAGCCGAGGCCGCGCGGGAGGTCGGACTGGAGGTAGTGGGCCAGCCACATCAGGTCGACGATCTTTCGGCTCTCGGCTTCGTCGAAGAAGCCTGCCGCGATCTGGCGGGCCTTGTCGTAGTCGGCGTTCCATTGCCAGATCGTCCCGGGGGATCGATGCAGCCGATGCAGCTCGGTAATGTAGTCACCGGCGTACGGGACCGTCACCCCTTCGTCGGGATGACAGCTCACATTCACCCGGAGGATCTGAAAGGAGCGGTCGTCGGCGGTGATCTCCCCTTCGTCCTTGCCGTCGGCCTTGTCGGGAGTTTCGACGTCGGAGGAGAGCGGGTAGGCCGCAGGGTCCTGCGTCCGCGCGGCGACCACCTGATCGACCCACGCGCGAAACCAGTCGATCGGCGGATCGATGACGAGAGTGCCGGTTTGGGGTGGCCGGCCGGAGTCTCTGGCGACGACCGCCTGTTGCAGATCCCAAAGCACCGTGCCGATGAGATTGTGCGCGCCGCGTTGCAGATGCGAGGGATGATAGGTCGGCACCACCCAGTAGCGGTCGGTCGGATCGCGGAGGATGCGGCCATGGAAATCCTGCACGCGGATCTTCTTGTGGTGCTGGAAGCCCATGATCCGCTTCAGCGCGGTCTGCCCGAGGGTGACGACGACCTTCGAGCCAGCTGAGAGGGTTTCGCGCTCGACGTACTGGCAGTGGGCGAGCGCGGAGTGATACCACGGGGCCCGCTCATCAAACCAGTCATTCTGAGGCTCGCAGCGAATGCAATTGTCTACCCGGAAGGCGTCGCGCGACCAGCCGAGGAGATTCAGCAGGCGCTGGAACATGCCGCCGGCATCCCCCCTCAGAGGATGGCCGGTGAGGACCTCGACCTTGCCAGCGGCTTCGGCGACGAAGGCGATCGCGGAGCCGGCCGGCCCGTCGCCGGGGACGTAGCCGCTCCCACGCTCAGCGAGTGAGCAACCAGCGCACGCGGTTGGCTTACTGAGGATCGGCATCGGCACACAGGAGTGCCCGCAGTTCTGGGCTCTGCTCGTAGACTTGTAGGCTGTCAACGAGTCCTTGGTGGTAGCAACTCAACATGATGGAGTCGATGATGTTAGCGTCGTACATAGCCGCGCGAACGATATCGTGGCACCTACGACGGATGAACTCGGCCGTTGACGCTGGAATCTCCACCCGCTGAGTCGAGCTTCTCATCGTCCGCGCCCAAACCCTTCATACCGCCGCCGGAATCCGTCCCGCCTCGGCCGCTCCTTCGCCGCGCGGATATTCGCGACCGCCTTGCGCTGGCCGGCGGTTACCTGCTGCGTCCGCTCCACCGTCTCGCGGATGCCTGACAGGGTGCCCTCCGCCCAAGTGTACTGCTCACTGCCGAGGAGCGCGTCGATCTCCTGCGTGAAGGCGTACCACTCGGTGCGCCGGATGTCGGCGGTATCGTCCTGCCGCCGCGTGTGCGAGAAGGGGTCGAGCGGGAGATCGTCAGCGGACTTGGGCATGCCACACCTCGCGTTCCTTGGCAAAGAGATCGGCCGTCGTCACGCCCTCGGTCGCCGACGAGGGGTCAAACGGCACCGTAAATCGCTCCGCGTTGGCACCGCCGCCCCATTTCTTCCGGTGGTGCGCACGGCTCCCCTGCTCAATCGCGCGCTCGATCTGCTGGCGCTGCGGCGTAGCGATCGTCTTCAGCGTCCCGGAGGCGTAGTGCAAAAATGGCAGATTGACCGAGAAGATTCGCTGGCCGTCGCCGCCGAGCATCAGCCGCCGGTGAAAATCCAAGTCCTCGACGTAGGCGGGAGTGTAGCCTTCATCGAAGCGGTACTTTTCATGGCAGGCTTTCGCGATCAGGTAACAGGAGAAGTCCGGCCCGCCCTTCGGCACGAGGTCGATCTGCTCCTCCAGCGCGGTGTGATCGGCCTCAGGATCGAACTGCTCCGGCGTCACACCGACACACGAGACGAAGAGGGCACCGAGCACGGCGCGCGCCTTGTGCAGGAGGTGGACGGTTCGTCGATGCAGCCGCACGTCGGCATTCACCACGAGCGCCTCCTCGCCTCCTACCGCCCACACGAAGTCGAGCGCGCGATTCCACGTCGCCGACAAGCTCGGCAGCGGAGGCATATGGCTCCAGAGGAGGATTCGCTCTTCATGCGCCTCGGCAATCCGCTCCAGCTCCAGGCGGAAGGCGTCCTCGACCCCCTGATTGATGATCAGCAGGCGGGTGGGGACCGACTGAGCCAGCAGGTCGGCAATCGCCGCCCGGGTGTACTCGGGCTGGGCGAGCACCGGCAGAATGCAGTAAATTGGGGGCTGAGGTGGCGAATGCTGCAATTGATCCTCCTGGTGTTCGCGTTTGTCCTGTTCGTCGTCGGGGCGTATCTGTCGGCGGACCTCGGGACCAAGCTGACCCGGATCGCCTTCGCCCTCGCCACGCTCGCGGTGCTGCTCGGTGGCGCGCATCTGCCCTACAGATGAAAGCTGCGGAGGTCGTAGTCCTCTCGGACGGCGGACACCAGCGCCAAGATGTTGCCCGCGCGTGGCGATCCGATCGGTGTGCCCATCCAGCCGTGGAAGCGCAACCGTCCTCGGAGGAAGCGCACCTTGCAGCACCGCAGCACCTGCTCGTGGAACCACCGGCTGTCGGTCGCGTTCGGCAGCAGGAGGAATACGCGAGATGCTCGGCCCTCATCGACCTCGCGGATCGCCTTCTCGATCCACGGTGCGGGCGCGCTGTACGGCGGGTTCACGAAGACCTGCCCGAACCACGGCTGAACCAGACCATCCTCGGCGAGGGTGAAGTAGGCGTCGGCTTTGGCGGTCGCGTCGGTCGCACACGGGTCGAGGTCGAAGGGGCCGAACTCGCGCACCAGCGCGGCGACGAACTCCGGCGGGGTCGCCCAGTCGTCGGTGGTCCAGCCCACAGGGGCGCCGTCGCGCGATCGAGACTGGCGAGGCATCTACCGCCGCCGCCCTTCGCGCACGATCGCCAGCAGCCCCAGCACCAGCCCGATGATCAGCAGCGCGGCGAAGAGACGCGGGCCGATCTCAAGGAGGATCATGACTGATGCACCACGAGAAACCGCTCGTCCAGTAGCGGTGCCAGAATCGGCTGCACGTCGCGCTCCCAGTTTCGATGCCCATTGTTACAGCCCGGGCGTGGGAGGAGTACTGTCCTCCAGCCCTGCGCGGTCGTCAGCGCGACCAGCCGCTCGGCACTCTGCCGAATCAGATCGAGATCCGCCCAGTCCGACCAGACATGCTTCACCGGGAAGCTGACCAGCGCCGGAGGACCGGGGATCAAAATCGTCGGAACGTTCCCGTGCTGCTGCAACGCGCGCCCCTGAATCTTCCGCAACGCGAAGTACCGCTTCGTCGCCTGGAGCGCCACCCCGCGCCCCATGACGGCGGATCCGTCCGTCTTGAGGAAGCCGTTGGTCGTGATGCAGCGCGCATCGCAGTCGGTGGCCCAGAGGTCGGCGGCGAGGGCGATCATGTCCGCGCGACCTCCACAAGCTCCACCACCGGCAGCGGCAGCAGGATCCGGCCGCCCTGCTGAAGATACGCCGCCTCTCGGGCAAGGACCGCATCCCGAAACTGCCAAATGCCCGCGACCAGCAGCGCCGGCGGATCTGCCCGCCCCACCTCCTCTGAGACAATCGGAATCCCAGTGATCGTCTCTCGCCCCCACTTCGCCGGGCTCCGCTCCCAGACCTGCCGGATGCGATCCGGCCCGAGGCCGACGATCTGACAGAGCGTATTGCCCTTAGTCGACGCACCGTAGAGATCAATCGGCCCCTCACCCGCCGCCGAGATCGCCGCCCGAATCTGCTTCGCGACCTGCCCGACCCGCCACGAGAACTTGCTGAGCGTCTCCCAGTAGTCGCAGTCGGCCTCCAACTGCACGCAGGCCACGACGGTCTCGTCGGGCACCGCCTCGCCCTGCCGCTGGACGATCAGCCGCAGGCTCCCACCATTGATGCTGCGGCGTTCGGCATGCACCACCCAGAGACCGTGCCGGCGGATCAGGCGATCGAAGCTGCCGAGGGAGTAGTAGACCAGATGCTCATGGACCAGGTTATCGAACGCGGTCGCCTCCACCATTTGTGCGAGATCCTGGAACTGCACGACCCAGATCCCGCCCGGCGCGAGACACGCCTCGACCGCTGCGACGAACGCATGCGGGTCGTCCGCGTCGTAGAAGCAGCCGATACTCGTGCAGATCGCGATCTGCCCGACGAACTGGCGCGCGATCGACCCATCGCCCGGAAAGAAGTCGTGCCGGACGATCTCGGCGTGCCGCGAGAGATCCCGCTGGAGGTTGTCGGCCGGCTCCACCGCGATGCGGTCGATCCCCTCGGGATAGCCGCTGAGGAGCGTGCCGTCGTTCGCGCCGATGTCCAGCACCGCTTCGCCGACCTGCGGCAGACGGTACAGCAGCGCCTGCGCGACCACATCCGCCAACTCCGCTGTCATCGTCTCGTTGATGCCCGAGAGGTACCAGTACTCGCGGAACAGCCGCTCGGGGTCGATCGTGTCGGCGAGCTGCACCAAGCCGCAGCCGTGCGCCTGACACTGCACCAGATGCAGCGGCGCGCGGGGGCGCTCGGGCTCGTGCGGCGCGGGGAAGCCGGAGAGCATCAGCGATCCCAGGTTGAGGATCGTGTCGAGGGCGCCGCCACAGGCGCGGCAGGACGTGCGAGCGGTCGGCTGTGTCATCGGTGCTGCTCCTTGACCACCACCAGCGATCCCAGTGAGTGATCTTCCAACGTGTCGCCGGGGTACCGTAGGTCCACCCCGCCAAACGTCTGATAGCCGATCCCCCGCACATACTCGATCAGCTTCTTCCAGAGGAGGCGATCATAGATCCGGTGCCGGAGGTCGTGCCCGACCGCGACATCCGCGCCGTGGGCGTCCCAGAGGGCGAAGGTCGCCAGCAGCAGCCCGCCCGGGACCAGCGCGGCGTGGACCTGCCGGAGGAAGCGCGAGGGGTCCTCGACCCGGTCGAGGACCGAGCAGGCGTAGACCGCCGCACAGGAGGCATCAGGCAGAACGTGCGGCCAGTCCCGCCGGTCGTAGTAGTCGGTCGGCAGGATCGTCCACGGACCGGCGAAGGTCGCCGCGCCCCAGTTGTACACCGCCGCGCGACCCGCCGCCTTGAGCGAGGGGAGGAGCGTCGCCGCCCGCCACCGCTGGTAGGTGTCGATGGCGTGCGCCTGCTGCCACGCGCCGACCGAGGGGCAGACCCCGTCGAAGTCGCAGAGATTGGCGGCGCGGGTGAGGGGGAGGGGCGTCATCAGGGTCGCTTCTGAAGAGCAAGAGAGGCGAATCCGTAGTCGTACACGGACGGCGGCTGCAGAGTGAAGTCACGCTCGCCGAGCCAATGGAACTGGTAGTCGACGAGACTCTTGGCGAGCCAGCGCAGATCCCGTTGCCCGAACATGCGCTTCCGCATCCAGTGGAAGTGATGCTGATCGGGCGTCCCCGAAACCTCCATGTCAGCGTCGTGCGAAGCGCAGCCACAGTGATCCACCGTCAAGAACAGCAACCCCCCCGGTGCGACCAGACAGCCGAGGTGGTAGCAGAACTGATCCAGATCCTCGACATGCTCTAGGACCGAGAGGCAGAAGACCGCATCGGCGAGCGGCGGATGCCCTTGCTGCAGCAGCGTCGCCAGATCGGTGTTCTCCTTCGGGTCGATCACCCGCGTGTTATCGACCGGCAACATTTGCCAAAAGGGGGAGCCTGCGCCGCCGACATCCACGCAGCGGGAGGAGCCACGCCCGCCCCACGTGTCGAAGGCGCGAAGGGCCATCGCGTACTCAAATCGTCGGTGGGGATGCTGCTCCGCTGCACTGTGGAAGTGCTGATCCACGATCTTCAGTTCCTCCGCCAGCTCGGCGTAGTCACGCGCGGGATCCAGCGTCTTGCTGAGGGGGTAGATCATACGAGGCTCCGAAACAGTTCGGCATACATCCGCCCGAGCCGTGGCCAGCCGTCCTGCTCGGCGAGGGCGACAATACCCGAGTCCACGCGACCGATCGGACACAGGAGGAGTGCCGTCCGCAGCTGCTCCACCGTCTCGGCCCACATGATCGTGTGCTTGCCGAGATCATCGTTCGCCAACGCCCGGAATTGCCGACAGCTGCTGAAGGCCAGCACCGGCTTCCGCGCCGCGATCCCCTGGAGGATCGCCCCCGACTGCCCGGTGTTCGCGCACACGTAGGCGAAGGCGGTGGCGTCGCAGCCGGCCAGCAGCCCAATCGCCTCCCGCCGCGAGACGAAGTCGCTCCGCACGTACAGATCCGGGTTCAGCGCCCGCCACGTGGCAATCTGCTCGGGGGTGGCGGTCGGCGCGATCAGCACGAGCGCCCAGCCCAACTCGCCGCTGATCTTCGCCAGCAGGTCAAAATTCTTCCACTGAAACGGGAAGCCGATCGACCCGAGCACCGGCTGATCCGCCCACGCCTTGAACTCCTCCGCGATCGGTTTCGCCTGCCACGCGGAGGTGGCGGACGGCCGGTCGCGCTTCCCGTAGAGGATCGGGTTGACTGGGCCGGGCACCCCCATCCGCCAGTAGTGGACCTTCTCGGCCGGGAGATCGTCAAAGGGCTCATGGACCACTGCGGTGTCGCAGGCGTCGATGATCGCCTTGCAGTGATCGGAGTTCGGCACCCCGGTGTCATGAAAGGTACAGCCGCCCGGCCCGTGGCCGCGCCACTGGGCAATCCATTCCGGCGTCCACCGGGAGTGTAGCGCCGCGTGGTAATTGAGCCAGACCAGATCAATACGTTCGGTGTGCTGCAGGGACGCCGGATCGAGGTCAGGCCACGGGACGATCTCAATCCCCCGATCCGCGGCTTCGACCGCCTCCTTCAGCATCTCGGAATGCATTGCAATCCCGCAGGCGGTCTGCCAGGTAGTGACGAGCAAAACGCGAAGACTCATACTCACTTGGTCGCCTCCTGTACCACCAGCAGCTTCCTGAGCGCGCAAATCGGACACGGCACCGGCTGATCCCGCCGACTGTACCAGTAGATCGGCACATGCCCCACCGCGCAGTGGGCGACGATGGTCTGGGCGAGACGCGCCTGCTCCTCGGGGGTCATAGCTTCTCCAAGCCTCTCGCTTCGCCGGTCTTCTGGTTGATCGCCTCGACGAGGGCGGCGCGGCGGTCGTTCAACGCCTGAATGCGGAAGGCAATCGCGCCGACGGCCTGCCAACTGAAGGGCTCCCCTCCTTTGCACTCCGCGGCGATGGTGCGGTTCGCGCGCAGCTCATCCTCCGCCCGCCACAGCAGCCCGTTCACCGTCGCCAGCTCCAGCAGTTCATCCAGATACGCCGCGATCCCATTGCCCGCCTTCAGCTTGGTCGCCAGGGCCACCTGCTCGTTGCGGAAGTGGTCGGCGGGCTTGCCGGCGGCGTCGGCGTGCTGGAGCTTGAGGCTTAGCACGGTCAGTCGATCCGCGACATCGCCAGCTCCGATGTTAATCAGCCTACCCATCAGCCGCGCTCCGGCAGCGCGAGGTAGTTATTCAGGTGCGAGGGCCATTCGATCAGGCGATAGTCTCGTTCGGCCAGCCACGCCAGACAGTCGGCAAGCGTGTGCCCGTGCGCCTTCGCCAGTTCCGCCTCCCACTCGAAGACGATCACCGGCCGATGTCGCTCGACCGTCTGCGCTAGCCCCAAGAGTGCGGCGAAGTCGGCTCCTTGGGCGTCGACCTTGATCAGGCTCACTCGCTGGCCGAAGAGATCGGCGTAGTCGTCCAGCGGCGCGGCCTGCACTACATCCCCGCCCTCGGCCTCCGGCGTCGGATTGACCGGAGTGAGCGCCGCGCCCCCGGAGTCCTGCGGGCTGTAGGGCACCGTCCAGTGCAGCATCGTCCGCCGGTCGTACGCCGCCACCGGGATCAGGATCACCCGATCCGCACAGATCGCCTTGTTCAGGTCGAGATTCGCCTTCAGGTAGTCGACCATCACGGGTGCCGGCTCGACCGCCACCACCCGCCACGCGCCCTGCCCAATGAGCCAGATCGTCCAGTCGCCCAGGTGCGCACCGACATCAAGGATGGTGGTGCCGACCTCGCCGAGGCGGCCGTGCTCCCGCGCGATCACCTGGAGAAAGCCGGGGCCGTCCCAGACGGTGCCCGCCTTGACGGTCGCGCCGATGCACTCGGCGGGGTTCACCAAGAACTTGCCGAAGGGGGTGGAGACGACTTCATCGGGCATGGAGGGCCACCTCTAGGGCGTCCGAGACGTGTCGACTATCCCACGTCGGTTTCCCATCCAAACCCTTCACTACCCGTACCTGCGGTCCGTCCATCCCGTACGGATAGAACACCGAGTTGTGCCGCGCCGCCATCGGCTCGACGATGACACACGGCTTCCCCAGTGCCACCGCGAGGACATGCAGGGCCGAGCAGTCACCGAGGAACAGATCCGCCGCCGCGATCCGCTGGGCCGCTTCCAGCCAGCTCGTTGCGGCACCCCTCGCCTCCGTCACCCACCGCGATCCGGGGGCGGCGAGGTTCCGGCTGTACCACGGGTTGCCGTCCTCGTCACAGAGGGCCGCGCGCTCGCCGAGGAGGGCCAGCAAGCCGACCTTCAGCTCGAAGTGACAGTCGCTCCAGCCGCAGACGACCGGATCAGGGACCAGTCGCCACGGCTCCACGGTGATCCACGGCCACTCCAGATCGATATCGATCAGCCCGCCCTGCTGCGCGGTCTCGTACGGCAACGGCAGCGCTGGCCACCGCCGGTACCCGAGATGGATCACCCGATCATGATCCTCCGGCAATCGCGGCGCCTCCCACCCCTGACTCATCCCCCAGCGCGGATCCGCCCAAACCGATCGCAGGTACGGCTGCTGGAGGAGGAGGTCGACCATCGACGTGAACTCGCCGGCGATCTGGAGGTCGACGGGCTCACCGATCGCCTCGCTGATGGCGCGAGCCGTCGGTAGCATCCACGCGATGTCGCCGAACCTGCCCGGGAAGGTCACGAGCGTCTTCATAGCCACCCTGTCAATCGCGGATCCACCGTACACCGCTCCACAAACGCCGCTGAGGAGCCGACCAGCCGCAGCCCCTCGGCGGTGCGCACTCGGCTCAACGCGACGTAGATCAGGATTCGCATCGCGTCCTCTTCCGCTGTCGGTAGCGGCGATAGATGTCCCGACGGCACGCGCGACACTCACGACCACCGGACTGCTTCCCGGTATTCTCCGATGTGTACGGATGTCCGTTCTTGCAGATCGTCTTCGCGGCGTTGACTGCAGCGAAGCCGGTTGACCGCAGCGCGTTGACCTGCGGTGTCACATCCTCTAGACAGCGGGGCCGAACGCACGCGCGATTCCGGCAGAGGTGATCGATCTGCCCACTCGCTCGCCCGTGGAGCGCCTCGTACATTACGACATGCGCGAGGCGGGTACGGCCACGAAGCGAGAACTTTCCATAGCCACCGTAGTCGTGTAGCTGTTTCGAGTTCCCGCGCGTCAGCGCCGCCGTCCATTCCCAACAGCCGGTCTCGGTCACCCGGATCTTCCTGACGAAGCGGAGTGCCTCAGCGTCGGTGAGCACTAGAGCCATTGCGTCAGCCTCGGATTCGTCGTACAGCGTTCAATGAAGGTCGCCGCTGATCCGACGAGGCGCAAACCTTCTGCGGTTCGTGCTCTGGATAGGGCAACGTATACCATAGCTGGTGTCTTGAAGAAGGGATCCGACACATTGACCTGCACCCGATCAAGGCTGAGGCCCTGACTCCGATGGACCGTGCTCGCGTACGCCACCCGCAGCGGGAGGTAGCTGATCCACCCGGTGATCTCCCACTTGCCGTCGTCGGAGATCGCGTCGTCCTTCCCCGCGCGGAGTTCCTTCCGGCGCGCGGAGTCCAGCGGGGCGAGCACCTCCCGACGCACATAATCCACCGTCACGATCTCGCCGGTCCGCTGCAGCCGAATCGCAGCGGTGTGTTTCGTCTCCTCGGCGTCCACGATCTCGCCGAGGTCGCCGTTGGCGTACTCGAAGCCGGTGCCGATCGGATACCGCTTGTTCGCCAGAATCATGACGAGAGCGCCGATCTTCAGATGCAGCCGCTGCGGGATCCCCCACGTGGCGGGCGGCTTGTCAGGATTCCCCCACTCGCTGCGCTGCTTCCCCTCGCGCTGGCTCGTGAAGTAGACATCCCGTCCGGTCACCGCCGAGAGCCGCAGCCAGTTGAACCGATCCACTGACTCGTTCTTCGCAAGGATGGTCGGGCCGTCGAAGTGCTCATCGGTGGTCGACTGGAGCGCCGCGCCGAAGTAATCCAGCGCCGCGCGTCCGTCGCCGCGTCGGGTCGCCCGGAGCGCCTGAATGAAATCGGGATCGCTCTGCCGGCGGATCTCAGTCAGCGTGATCGTCGCCCCTGGCTCGGTGAAGCGGCTCCACTCCGGCGACTCGAATGCGAACGGCGCCTTCACCGGCCCGAGCTGACAAAAATCGGCAACTAATGTGAGCCCGAGTTCCGGCGACCCCGCCTCGCCCCAGTCCTGCGACTTGAGCACATAGCCCCGCCCGTTCACCTCATCGATCGCGCGACAGAGATAGGTGAGCTGGTCGCCGTCGAGCATGCTGGCTTCGTCGATGATGATCCGCCGGATGCCCGCCTTCCACAGCTTCCCTAGCCGTGCGGTGAGCCACCCCCCTGTGTACGACTCCATCAGGCTCTTGGTGTCGAAGTAACCAAGAATACTGTTGATGGTCGTGCCGCCCAGATTGATCGCGGCGATCCCGGTGGTCGCGCACAAGAGCAGCTTCTCGCGGGAGGCCCAGTCCTTCGTCGCAAATGTCTTCCCGCACCCCGCCGCGCCGGTGAGGAAGCTGAAGGTTGGCACCGGCGGCGTCCAGAGGGTCGTGTCGCCTGGGGCGCGCTCCGCCTCCCACGTGACCGGGAGGAAAGGGTGCCCTGTAACCGCGTCTGCAATCGCCGCATCGATCGGGCGGTCGTCCGCCGTACCAGTACGTACAGGTACTGTACTAGGACGACCTCGCTCTCCGAGATCGAACCGCAAATCATCCGACGGCGGCAACGGCGTCTTCGTCATCGGCGTGCCGCGTGCTGCTCCGCAATCCGCACATCTTCCGCCTGCAGCTTCCCGCTCTTGCCCTGCCCGACGGTGAAGGTGACCCAGGTCGGCGGCGCGTCCGTGCCGTCGCTGAGGTCGTCCAGCGTGCAGCCGTCCAGCTCCGCCTGGTGGAAGAAGTAGTCGCGCTCGCCATCGACCTTGATGAAGCCGTACGCCTTGTCGCGCAGCAGGCGGATGACGGTGCCGACTTTGCGGTCGTTAGCCACGGGATCTCCTCAGTAGCCAGGCGAGAAATTGATCGTGTTCCTGCAACCAAGTGATCGGCGGGCCGTCCTGCCAGCGCCGATCATGAAAGCCATCCCTGTATCGTCCGCGCTCAGACGCGGAGGGGGAGGACGTCGCGGAACGCTGCGTACCCGATCGCGTGCGCTTTTTCCCAGAAGCCATGATCGCCTCCTTCAATTTGCTGTTTGGCCCAGTCCTGATAACCCGCATCCCCGACCGCCGTTCGGCCGCCGTAGTGGTGGCAGGCGATCGGCAGGTACCACGTCTCCCAGCCGTACCGCCACGCGAGGCAGCCGAGGAGGGAGTCGTAGAGGTGGTGGACGATCCCCAGGTCCTCCAAGACGCGCCACGGCGGCGGAAACGGCGTCGCGCTCGCGTCGATGAAATTCACTTCCGAGACCTCTGGACCCGTCTCGCCTTCCCAAAACGCCCGCCGCCCGACTTGGCTGAATCCATCGAGGCACGCCACCCGCTCCGGCAGCAGGCTTCTGACCCCATGCGCCTCCGCGTCCCGCAGGTTGCTGCGGAAGCCGATCCGCGCGAGCTGCATCGGGTCGTACGGATCCTGGTAGATGCGGTCACTCCCCAGCCCGATCGCGCCGCCGAAGCCGAGCAAGCCGCACGCCGGTTGCCGCTCAAAGTGCCGAAGGACCTTCGCGTCCCAGCCCGCCTCGGTGATTTCGAGGTCGTCATGTAGGCACGCAATGACATCGACCTCGCTGTGCGCCAGCATGAGATCGACGCCCTTCCGGAACGCCGGGACTGACCCGAGATACGGTCCGTGCGCGCCGCCGTTGAAGATGATCTCGAACGCGAACGGCTGCGCGGCGTGGTCGTACCACGAGCCGATGCAGGCTTCCGCGCGGGCGTGATTGGTCGTCGCGGTGACAATGCCGAGCTTCATTTACTTCACCTTCGCGTGGATGGCGAACCCACCGTAGTAGCCGTTGTGCTCGTTGTGGTTGGAGAAGGTGAAGTTTCCCTTTGTCGTCTTCAGGACAAGGAACTGCACCTCGTGCTCGCCGTAACTCTCGTTGATCGGTGGCGCGTCACGAATCTCGATGTCAAGCAGAATCGCGCCGTCGACCGTCGTCAGATCATCGTCCGTTCGCATGTATCGGCTCTCGCAGCAGGACTGCCCATCGTCCATGAGCGTGCAGACACGAGGGCTATCGCGGAAGGTGATTTGGAGCGCCTCCTTCTCGTCGCCCGTACCCACGAGGTTGAGTGCCCAGATGTGCTTGCCAAGTACTTCGCCGATGTTGTCGATCATGGTCAATCCCTCGGATCCGGTCCACCGACGATCCCGGTCGGCCCCGACTTCTTCTCCTCCGCTGGGGGGATCAGGGGTCCCGCCTCCTCTGCCGTCTGCACCCGAATGAACTCCGGGTTCCTGACCCCCCGCATCGCGCCGAAGGAGTAGATCGCCCCCAGCGTGATCGTCATCCTCCCCGGCGGGGCCTGCGGATGCAGGTTCGGGGTGATCTTCGCGACCCGGACGTAGGTCGGTCCTTGCAGCGTGACGATGATCTCGTCCCCCTCCTGCAGCGGGCGACCTCGGCAGTCCAGCACCTCGGCCGCGCCGGTGAACTCGCGGCTGCCCGGATTGATCTTCGCGTCTTTCCCCATCTCAGTTCGTCTCCGGTTTCTGGCTGAGCGCGCCGCCCAGCGTCATCGCATGCGTAGACGTTTTGGTCGTCGTCCCGGCTAGATACGGAAACTGGTCGAGGTGATCGATGATGACATCGCGCAGGGTGTGCAGGTGATGCCCAGCGATGACGTAGCGCGTCGGGCCGCAGACCTCACACGCGATCTCAATCTGCAGGACGACTTCCTTCTCACCGGCCTCCCCGGTGACTTCCACCGCGAAGGCGCGGACGTGGCTCTTCATCCTTCAAGCCCCTGTCTGATCCAACTGCGCCAGCGTGGCCATAATGCACTCCACTCTAGATGAGCAGTAGCTCCGCGACAATATTCCGCTGCGACCGTCGCCCCGACCGCCGCCTGCCAGTTCCACACCCGCTCGATCGCATTGGCGACGTCGGCCGCATGGAACACCGGCCGACGCAGCGCATAGACCCCTTCGGTTCGCACCGCGCGCACCGGGAAGCGCCACTCGATCTTCGGCACGAGTTCCGCCCCGCCTGCACAGTCGCCATGCACCACTGGCACCCCGTTCGCCAGACTCTCGACAATCGGATAGCCGAAGCCCTCGCCGAGCCCAGGCGCGATGGTTACCGAGCAGGCTTGGTACAGCGCCGCCAGCTCCCGGTCGTCGTACTCCGTGCTGACCGTCACCCGCTTCGCCAGCGCGTTGTCCTCGATCAGCTGCGGCATGCTCCACGCCTTCACCAGCGTGTCGGTGTGCAACCAGCCGTACACGTGGTGCCCCCGCTGCCGCAGCTCCGCGAGGGTTTCGCAGTAGAGCGCGAGATCCTTCCGGGGCTGGTTGGTCGCGACACAGCCGATCAGCCGATCCTTCAGGCGCCGCTGCGGGCCGATCTGATCGCGGGCGAACGCTGCCTCCTCAGCGGACACAGGGCCGAACATCGCGTCCGTGATCCCGTGTGGCAGGTACGGCACCGGCTGCCGAATCGTCTGGAGGATCGTGCTGGCCCAGCGGCCATACGCAATCACTCGGTCCGCATGCGCCACGGCTGCTGCCGCTGGCCCGCCGATGCTCCCGTTTCGGTTGGCCGCATCCACCGCCGGATAGCTCCACACCTGCACCGGCAGCGCGATCCCGTCGTACGCCGCCAGCCGCGACGGATCCCAGATCACCCAGAGGATCCCCGGCGTCGTCCCCCACTTCGACCGGTACAGCTGCTCCACGAAGCTTCGGCCCCAGTCGCCCGCCCGCTCCGCCTCGCCCATCGGCACATGCGGCCACGCGGTGAAGTGTGGCAGCGGTGGTCCCCCGACGTGCAGCAGATCGACCGGCAGCGCCGGGTCGCTGACGATCTGCGCGGCGAGATCGCGCGCGATGCGGCCGAGGCCGGTCGGCTCGTTCGGGCCGTCGGAGACGAGGAGGAAGGGGATCCGACCCACCTAGCCTCCGACTTCGCTGACCGGCCCTGGTCCCTGAATCCCCGGCAGCGCCACGTCCTGCGGCTTGCGGCGACGCGGGGGCTTGCTGAGCGGCTCTGTCGCTAGGGCAACAGCTACCTCGTTCCCCTGCTCGTCACGCACCGCGAATTTCGGTGACGCTGCCTTAGCTACGCCCCGTCGCCTGATGGCTTTCGTCGGCTGGCGCGCCGCCACTTCCGCCCGCGCGAGTGCCAGTAACTGCTCGGCCGCCTCGATCGGGGCTTCGCGGAAGTAGGTCAGGATCGCCAGCGCCGGATTCTTGTGTCGTGCCATGCAGTACTCCTAGTCTCCGAAAGTGCCGCCCGAGGTGGAAGCCGTTGACGCTTGCGCGCTGGCTATCTTGGAGGAGCGACTCATAAATGGTGCTCCGTCCGCACCACGCTCCGGACGGCCCGATCCCTACGCTCTGAACTGATCCAGGTTGGCGAACGCCCGCAGCAGTGCCCCGCACGAACAGGTGATCTCGTACGGCAGACTCCCGTCCGCCAGCTTCATCGGGGCCACATCATTTTCGTAGTAGCCCTCCCCGCAGCCCTTCTGCCCCTCGACCACGGTCGGGGCGCCGCTCTGCGGATTCTTCACCCGGATGTCGCGGTCCTTCGAGCAGCGCCAGCTGTAGGTGATGTCGGCGCCGAACTCCCGACCCTGATGCTTCTTCAGGGTCTCGATGTAGGCGCGGTTGCTCCCCGGCTTGGCCTTCTCGCCGAGCGCCCGCAGCAGGTAATCGAGGTCGGACGCGATCACCCCCGAGCCCTTCTTGCCCCGCTCGCGCTCGTTGTTGGTCAGCCGCGTCTCAAACGGCTCGCCGTTCTTCGCGCCGCCCTTGCTCTGGGTGATCAGCAGCGGGTGATCGCGGTCGAAGATCACCCTGATCCGCTGGCCCTTGCCCTCGACGTCAAACACGTCGTAGATCGCGCTCAGGTCCGCCGGCAGCTTGAAGCGGTACGCGCCCGGCGGCGGCGGCGGTTGAAAGGTGCCGAACTCGGGGAGGTCGGCGAGATCCCCGCCCGCCGTGGGCAGCGCCTCGTTCTTCAGTTCCAACTGATCCAAACTCTTCGACATCGCAGACTCTCCTTCAATGGACCGAGGTTGATGATGGACGGCCCTCTACGCCCCGGGGGCCTTCTTCGGGGGCCGCATGCCCGGGGGCGGCGGCGGAACAGTACCCGAGATCGGTGGCGCGGCAGGAGCAACGTCCGGAGGCGCAGCGACCGACGTCGGCGCAGGCGCTACGGCCGATACTGCGGGTTCGGTGGCTGACCCCGGACCTTTCTTCTGCCGTGGCGGCATCTGTGGCGCGACACTCGCAGGCTGCGCCGGAGCGGCGACCGACGCTGGCCCCGGCTGCGAGGAAGCGGCGGTGATCCGGTGCTCAAAGATCGTGGCCGGCGGCGGTTGTGCCGTCTTCAAGCTCTCGCCATAATCGCTCGGCGCACTCGCCATGCCCGGCGGATCGGCGACATCGTTCTTTGCCAGCGCGGCCTTCAGATCCGCATCCAACGCCCGAAAGACATCGCCGAGGTTCGCGATCACGCCCGGCTTCTTCTCATCGATCGGTGGGTCCACCAGCGCGTCCGGCAGTCCCCACGGCGACGCAGCGGTCTTCAGCAGATGCCGGCGGTTCTGCGCGTCGGTGAACGGGCGCAGGAACAGGGTGACATGATCCTTCCCGCTATCGTCGCGCGTGCGGCCCATCTCGGCGACGTTGCCAAACCATGCGGAGGCTTCATCGGTGGCGGCGCGCCCGGGGAGCTTCTGCCCAACGATCGGCAAGCCGCCCTCATCCGTCGCCTCCATCGTCAAGGCGGTGAAGATCGGCCCCTCCACCAAATAGGGAATCCCGAGGCTGTTGAGCACAAACTGCTGCGCCCGACTCTGGCCGAACCCGACATCCGCGCGATTGTTCCCGCCCATCTTCACCGAGCCGCTCTGCACCACGCCGCCAAACGCGGGCTTCTCGCCGCCGATCAGCCCCGCCCCCCGCGCGTTGTCCATGTGCTCCATGACGGTGTGGCACATCGAGGTCAGCGAGTCGAAGAACACCCCGCCGACCGCCTCGAACCCCTTGGTCCGCTGCACCGACTCGGCGATCTGGTACTGGATCACCGCGACCATCTGCTTACACTCGGCGCAGTACTGCGGGATAATCTGCACGTGATGCTGCACGGTGTTGATCAAATGGCCGTTCGGGCAGCTCAAGGTGTACTTGGTCGTGACCGGCGCGACCAGTTCCACCGCCGGGGAGGTCTCCCCACTCTCGGGGTCGATCGTGCGCGGCCAGTAGCCCTTGCTGGCGAGGTAGGCCGTCTCCAGGCCGAGGCCATCCGCACTCCGCGTGCGGGCCCGCCAGAACCGGATCAGGCCCTGCTGCACGCGCTTCTGCACCTGGGTCGGGATCGCGCCGCCGTCCCACGAGTACAGCAGCAACACTTTCCGCCGGGTTTCCCAGAGGTACACACTGTAGCCGTCGGCGAGCGAGGTCTTCCCGGACCCTGGCGTACCGATGATGCAGGTGGCGGTGAAGATGCGCCGAATAGCAGCAGGGGGTACAGCCGCCGGGGCGATCTGAGGCTCAGCCACGAGCAGCCTCCGGCTCCATCGTCGCCAAGACCAGCTTCTGCACGTGTTGCGCGAGGCAGTCCACTGAGCAGAACTGCGGATTTTCCAGAGGCGTGTAACGCGTTAGCGTGTACCAGCCGTCGGGCGGCGCATCGTAGGCGTGGTCCGGTCCCTGCTGCTTGTGACACTGATCGCAGATGTAGGCTCTCATGCTGTCGTCTCCTCGTCTGTCAACTGCCGAATCAACTCCCCGACTTCCTCAATCGAGCACCACTCCCCGCTGCTGACTTCCTCCAGCGCGCGAGGCAGCACCTGCTCACGAAAAAACTGGAGCGCCGCGACGATGGTGCGGCGGGGCTTCCCTTCTGGGGCGAGGCGCGGGACGTCGACCGCGACCGGTGGGGCACCGAGGGTCTTCGCGTTCGCGTGCTGAAAGCCGGCGACGAAGGCATCGGCCAGCGTCGCATCCGCGTTCGCTGCCGCCCACGCCGCCGCATAGCTGTAGAGATCCAGCCCGGCGTCCATCGTGCGGCGCAGTTGCGCGATCTTCTCGGCGTTCATGTCGCGCAGCGGCCCTCCCGAGTCCGGGCGCGGCAGCCGCACTGAGGGTTGCCCGAGACTGAACGCTTTCGCACTCCCGCTCCCGCAACTCTGACACCCCTCGCTCAGTGGCCCGCTCTGCTCCGTCTTGCACGCCGGACACTTCCACGGCCCGTCTCCGAGCCCCGGCCCCTGATAGACCCCGCCGGAGATGTTGTCGCCGCCCGCTGGCGCGTCGCCGCCGTAGAAGGATCGGTCAGGCATGCGAGGACTCCGCAGCCGCGATCCAGATCGCGCAGGCGCGCTGGAGTACTTGATCCGCCGCCGCCCGCGCCGATTCCAGCGTATCGGCTCCTTGACATTGCGTGCGAATCGGGTCAGGGAGGCTTGGTAACTCTGCGATGATCTGCCGCACCGTCTCGATTGCCACAGCCGTAGCCCAGCGGTGCCGCCGCGCCGGATCCCACGCCGACCAGTTCCAGAGCGTTGCGATCACAGGCAGGACGGCCGCGGTTCGTGCGCGGTCGCTGCTCCACGGTCCATCGTTGAGCGGGCGCAGGTCCGGCAGGACGTCTGGCGTGTCGCCCCACGGCAACCCTCGGACGTCTCGGGCGAACTCGATCCCGCAGAACTCGCGTCCTTCTGGATGCTTGCCGTGGCGCAGGATCCCGTCGTCACGAGTCGCTAATTCCGCTTGCAGCTGCTGAAGATCCATCAGTCACGCTCCTCTTCGTCAATCGCCTCTGCGGTTTCCTCGACCGCCAGCCCGCGCGCGATCATCTGATCCAGTTCCGGCTGATGATGCGGCCGGCGCGGCTTGTAGTGGCCGCTCGCTAACGGATCGTCCCAGCCCTGCTGCCGATGACAGATCGGGACGAACTCGCATTGATGCTCCCGCCCGAACGGCCGACAGGTCCACGCGCACGGCACCACCTGATCGAGCATCGTCTGAAACTCCGCACTCGCCCACGGATGCGTCTGCTGCGCCTCGTACAGCGTCCAGAGATCCTGCTGCCGCCGCGCCTCGTCCGCCGCGATGCTGGTGCGCAGCATCTGCAGTTGCTGATCCTGCCGGTTCATCGGCCCGACCAGAAAGCACACCTTATCGAGGATACTCGTCGGCAGATTCCGGACCCAGAACTCCTCGGGCGGAATCCCCGGCTCCTGCGCCTGCACTGCGGCCCAGGTCGGCCAGTCGGATTGATCCAGCTCCCAGACCCCGCGCCGCTTGTGCGCGCGGCTCGCCCGCTTCTTCTCGCCCGCCGCGTCGATCCACTCGTAGGCGGGGAGCCAGTCGTCGGTCGCCAGCGGCGGGTTGGCGGGTCGTACGTAACCGTACACCAAGGCGGATTGCTGCTTCTTCCGCTGCGGCTGCCCCTCGACGGCCTCGTACCGATCCTTCGCGCGCCGCCCCTTGTTCAGCCCAATGATGTACAGCTCGGTGACCTCCCGCCCGGGGAACTGCTTCTCCGCATCCAGCGTCCCCAGCGCGAGCTGCGGCTTGGTCTCCCACTGCTCGGCCCACGCCTCGCTCTCCCAGCCGGTGGTCTTCAGCTCGAAGTAGGCGAGACTGGTCGTGCCCCGCCGCTCGGCGAGGCAATCGCGCCGCAGCATCAGGACGATGCCGGTGCAGCCGCGGGCGACATGATCGGCAGGATCGAGCGGGCCAGCACCGCAGCCACAGGTGAGAAAGTGGAGGCGTTCATCCTCCAGCGCGAGCACCCGATAATTCGCGTGCAGCCACGGGAGAAACTTCAGCCGCAGCGCCCAGATCAACCCCGAGATCAACACCCGCTGCTCGGCGATGGTCTCGTCGGTGAGGGGACCGCGGAGGATCCCGAGGAAGCCCCGCGCTTCCACCTTGGCAACGTAGCGCGCCTGCGCCGCCAGCACGATCGCGCGAACCTCCTCCGCAGTGGGCAACCGATCTTCCTTCAGCAGGATCTGTCCCATCGCCTCAAAGCCCTCATGCGTCGCCAGACCAGTGGCGAGCGGGAGGCTTTCGCTGGTCGCGGTGATGCCGTAGCCGGTCGGGCCGAAGGCGGTGGAGAGGTACCGCTTGCGCATGCAGCGACCGAGGCCGGTTTCGATCCGGGTGCGGTCGGTGAGCCAGAGGAGGAGCGCGGCGGTCTCGGTCATCGTCTAGCCTTGCGTACGGGCGGGACAGGATAGGTCAGGCGGACAATATC
>VFSW01001393.1_pt1 | contig 36878 bp, 43 predicted proteins | sample 5358111 | NCBI WGS metagenome assembly VFSW01 (sample SAMN11554181, study PRJNA540505) | mine drainage metagenome | isolation source: sediment from site ElyBrook_90M | place: USA: Ely Copper Mine, Vershire, VT | collected 2017 | reverse complement strand
ACGTGGTATTCCGCGCTTGGCTGGTAATGACGAAATTAGCGGAGCACTTTTCCCGGTGGCGGACAGCCCCTCCTGCATACCCCAGTTGCGCGCCCCCCCCAAAACAAAAGTCGTAAGAGATTCAGGAAGTGAACTCCAGGCCGACATAACCTGTGCCATAATGCTCCTCCCTGAGGGCATTCAACTTGAGCGAATCAGCCAGCCGCTCCTGGAGCGGACCAGATCTCACGGCAATCCTCGAAGCGCGGAAAAGGATTGCACCGCACATTGAAACCACGCCTATATTGGTTTCTTACCCGCTCGATCAGCTAGCGATGGCAACCCTGTATTTCAAATGTGAAAACCTGCAGCTTTCCGGATCCTTCAAGATTCGCGGCGCAGCCAACGCTGTGTTTTCGCTGAGCGAAGCGGAGGCGGCCCGCGGCGTGGTTACGCACTCTTCCGGAAATCATGGCGCGGCTCTCGCGCTCGCGGCGCAGTTGCGTGGGATCCGGGCCTGGGTCGTGATGCCCCGCAATGCTCCCAAAGTGAAAATTCGTGCCGTCGAGGCCTATGGCGGCGAAATTACGTTTTGCGAACCGAAGCTTGAAGCCCGCGAGGCCGCCGCGGCGAAACTGATCCGCGAAACCGGAGCCACGCTGATTCACCCTTACGATGACAACCGCGTGATTGCCGGGCAGGCGACCGCTGCGCTAGAACTCCTCGAAGAGATACCGGATCTGGACATGATCTGCGCGCCCGTTTCCGGCGGCGGGCTGCTCTCCGGCACGGCCATCGCCGCGAAGTCCCTGCGTCCCGAGATTTTGGTCGCGGGCTGCGAACCGGCAAATGCGGACGACGCCGCTCGGTCGCTCGCCACCGGACATCTCGAGCCCGCAGCCCAGGCGTTCACGATCGCCGATGGGTTGCGCGCGACGCTTTCGCCGCGCACTTTCACCATCCTGCGTGAGCGCGTGGACCGGATTTTCCTCGTCAGCGAAGCGGAAATCCTGGAGACCATGCAGCTCATTACCGAGCATCTGCGCTGCACGGTCGAACCCTCCGGCGCGGTCGCAGCTTCTCCCGCGTTGCACCGCCAGATTGCCGAGAATCTCGAGGACCTGCGAATCGGAATCATTCTTTCCGGAGGCAATCTCGATCCGGACGTGGCGCGTGGAAATTAGCGCAGACTTTTTTTGCGCGGCCACGCAAGACTTCAAGGCGCGGCTCTAAAGGCCGCGGAAAAAGTCTCTTCCGTCATTCCGAGCGCAGCGAGGAATCCCTCCGTGCTCCTTGGCATTGCGAGAAAAAGAAGGTGGGATTCCTCGCTTCGCTCGGAATGACGGGTGCGCTGAGGCACTTTTTCTGCGGCCTCTTTACACGCGCCACGCATACAACGGAGGACGAATCCAGAATGGCCAGCGAAAAACCTTTGCAAGGCAAAGTGGCGATTGTTACGGGCGCGAGCCGCGGAATCGGCCGCGCCATTTCTCTGCGTCTTGCGGAAGACGGCGCTTCGATCGCCCTGGCCGCGCGCACGGCGGAGGACCTCGCCAAAGTCGAGGGGGAAATCAAGGCGGCCGGAGGCAAAGCCGCGAGCTTTGCGATGGATCTTCGCAAGCCGGAAGCTCCGGCGGCGCTGGTCGAAGCAACCATAAAAACCTTTGGCGCCCTGGATATTGTCGTCAACAACGCGGGGGCGACCAAGCGGGGCGATTTTTTTGAATTGACCGATGCGGACTGGCAGGACGGCTACGCCCTGAAATTTTTTGGCGCAGTTCGCCTCACGCGCGCCGCCTGGCCTCACCTCAAGGCGCGTCGTGGATCGGTTCTGAGCATTATCGGCATCGGAGGCCGCACGCCCGGTCCGGAATTCACGATTGGCGGCTCGGTGAACGGAGCCTGCCTTTCCTTCATCAAAGCGCTGACGGATATCGGGATTCGCGACGGCGTTCAGGTGAACGCGATCAATCCGGGAAGAATTCGCACGGGACGTTTTCAGGCGATGGTGGCGGCTCAGGCGACAAAATCAGGAATTACCTCGGAGGCCGCCGTCGAGGAGATCATCCGCAAAGCTAACATTGTGCGTCTTGGCAAGCCCGAGGATGTTGCGAATCTGGCGGCTTACATCGTTTCGCCCGCAGCCAGATTCCTGCAGGGCGCTTTGATTGACCTTGACGGCGGGCAGACAAAAACCGTTTAACGGGACATCACGGACGATTCAGGCCGATCCACGCCCAGATCCCCCCGCTGAGGAGCAGGGTAATCCCCGATACAATCGCCAGGGTCTTAATGATGCGCGCCAGGCGATTCATGCGGCTGATGATTCCGGCCTGCTCCCCCGCCATGATCGCTTGTTCTGTCTGGTTGACGTAAATCTGTTCATCTTCCCTGGAGTCGAGAACGTTCCCATATACAACGAGCACAACCAGAACCGCAGTGACAGCTCCGCAAAAAATCAGCATATAGGTCAGTAGCCCCGACATCGTTGTCATACGAACCTCCCGGCATCAAAAGCTGATCACTTCTTCATTCTAGATTTATTCTCGCAGGTTCGCCGGAACGGCTCAGTAAATGGCGTCACCATAAAAAGTGATCTGTATCACCTCGCAGAAACGGGAGGATCGGCCAGCCGTGGCCTTCGGCGGGCATGCGTCCGGGACCGTGGGCAAGGCGCCCGTCAAAATGGTAAGCTCAACGGAAATAGATGCGCTTCTGGAACCAATTCCGGCGGATTGCGCTCGCGGCTTCACTTCTGCTTCTGACCGCGACACTGGCCTTCGCGCAAACTGATCCGAAAAAAAGATCCATCGCTGATCTCAAGGAATCCGCCTCAGCGGGCGACTCGACCGCACAGGTGCAGCTGGGCGTGATCTATCTCACCGGGGACGGCGTGCCGAAAGACGACATCGAGGCCGTCAAATGGTTGCGCAAGGCCGCCGAGCAGGACAGCCCTCTCGCCGCACGCTACCTCGGCGAAATGTATTACAAAGGCCGCGGCGTGGCGGCGGACGACGAAGAGGCCGCGAAATGGCTGCGCCTCGCCGCGGAACAGGACGACGCGCAGAGCCAGTACAATCTGGCCGTGCTGTATACGCAAGGCCTCGGCGTGCCGCACAATGTGAACGAATCGCTCAAGTGGATGCGCCGTGCCGCGGAGCAGCAACTTGCCGCCGGACAGACTGGAATGGGCGCCGCGTATGAAAACGGGGACGGCGTGCCTCAGAATCCAGCTGAGGCAGCAACGTGGTATCAGAAAGCGGTGGACCAGAATTACATTCCCGCGCTCGATCGTCTGGCATCGCTCCTGGCGACAACCTCCAATCCCGCCGTGCGCAATCCGAAGCGCGCGATTGCTCTGGCGGCGAAGGCCGTTGCCGCGGGCCTCAATCCCGATTATCTTGATACACTCGCGGCCGCCTACTTCGCCGACGGCCAAACCGACAAAGCCATCGAAACGGAAGAGAAGGCGCTGGCGCGGAATCCGGACAGCGACGAATATAAGAAAGCAATGGAGAAGTACCAGGCGGCCACGCATCCCGACCGCTGATTCAGAAACCACTTCGGGAGAATTTGATGAAACTTTGGGACCGCGTCGAGTACAGCGCCATCGTGGATCGCAAGCCGCTGCGCCTTCCGGGAAACAATACCGTGGCGGTGTGGCCGCTCGTTACGTTTGAAGTATGGGATCCGGAAGGGCCGCTACCCCGCACGATTCTCACTCCCCCGCAGGGGGTCTCTTTCATTCCCGACGTGCCCAACTGGAGCTGGTCGGAATACGGCGCGCGCGTCGGATTCTGGCGCATGAAACAGGCATTGGATGCGCGTGGCCGCAAGGCCGTCTTCTGCATCAACGCGTCGGTGATCGACCGGTATCCGCGGATTTGCGAAGCGGCTCTGGAAACCGGATGGGAGTTCATGGGTCACAACCTGATTCAAAAGCCGATGCACTCCATGCCCAATGAGGAAGAGGCGATTTTTCAAACCGTCGCCCGGATTCAAAAGTTCACCGGCAAAAAACCCCGCGGCTGGATGGGGCCGGGACTCACGGAAACGCACCACACGCCGGAACTGCTGGTGAAAGCCGGCGTCGAATATACCGTGGACTGGGTGCTCGATGATCAGCCCGCCGTCATCAAGACGGAGGAAGGACCTCTCTACAGCGTGCCGTATTCGGTGGAGGTCAACGACGTTGTTTTGATGGCGATCGAGAAGCACAGATCGTCCGAACTGTACGACCGCGCCATCGCCACATGCGACCGTTACCTCTCCGAAGGGCCCGAGCAGGCGCGCGTGCTGTCGCTCGCCTGTCACCCCTATCTGCACGGAGTTCCTCACCGCATCGGCTATTTTGAAAAGTGCCTCGATGACCTCGCCGCAAAAAACGGCGTCATGTTTACTACCGGCGGAGAGATCCTCGACTGGTTCAAGAAGGTACGGGGATTGTGAAGGCCGTGAATCGCTGCCATCTTCGCGCCATTCACTATTCAAAATAGTCCGTCATTCCGAGCGCAGCGAGGAATCCCTCCGTTTTCATTCGACTCGCATTCAGAGAAAGGAGGGATTCCTCGCGGAGTTTACCCCAACTAGCAGAGGGACTCGCAATGACGCGGTCCTGAGCACTATTGCCCTTATGGGACAGCCGCCCTGTCAGCGGATCAATTGCCGCTAACTAATTTGAACTTCTGTACACGCCGGCCGTCCACCGATTCCCCTACGTAGAGATTCCCTTTCGAGTCCAAGGCCATCGTGTGCGCGTGCATGAACTCGCCGACCTGATGCCCCGGGCGACCAAAACTGCCGAGCACGTGCCCCGTCTTGCGCTCCACGATGTCAATCTGCTCGTCAATCTCGTTGATCACGTACATGTATTTCTGTTCCGGATCGAGTGAAAATTCGACGGAGGAACACGAGCCGACTAGCGCCGCCTCCTTGCTCGCCGAGCCCGCCGCCGGAGGCAATGGAGTCCAAATCTTGTAACTGAACGGCATATTCCTGATGAACTTTCCTTTTGTGTCGAACACCTGGAGGCGGTTCATCCAGCGGTCGCAGGCGTAGACGAGGCCGTCGTTGCTGACGCGCACGCAGTGAATCGTGGGCCGCGCCGCGGTCGCAGCCTCTTCCGGAGAGCGCTGCAGGGCCCACTGCCGCAGGTAGTGGCCGTCCTTGTCGAATACGACGATGCGGGAATTGTTGTTGCCCTTCCCTTTTGCGTGGCCATCGGCAACGTAGACATCGCCGTTGTGCGGATCAAATCCGATTTCCGAAACGCGAAAGAATTGCGATGGGCTGGCGTTCAAGGGCTGCCCCATTACCGTGCCGTCGGAGGAATCAAAGACTCCCTTCTTGCCGATCTGCAAAAGCAATTCTTTTCCGTCGTGCGAATATTCCTGAATGATTCCATCCTCGGACCCGTCAATCCACACGTGCCCTTCGCGGTCAATCGCGCAGCCATGCAAATCCTTGGGAAGCAGTTTGGAATTGCCCCAGGAATTGACGACTTTGCCATCCGGGTCGAATTCGATGACCGGAGGCGCGGGTTCGCCGGCGTTCAGCTCGTCACTCGTCAGCCCTTCGAGATGCCCGTCCATTCCGCCGACGTCACTGACGCGCTGGGCGATGAACACGTGATCGTGCGAGTCCACGCAGACTCCGCCCATTTCGCCCGTGACCCAGCGTCCCGGCAGAGGCTTCGGCCAGGAGGGATCCACTTCAAACCTGGGCGTGCCGCCCTGTGCGCGCAAGTTCACCGGGCTCATGGCAAAAAGAGCCACGGCAAGCGCGCTGGCCGCAACCTTCCCGATCCTGCGGAATTTTCCGGATGCATGCATCGAAATCGTCTCCAGTTTCATCACAAGAATACTCGGCATTGTAGGGTTGGAATGAATCCCGGGCAACTGAATACGCCCGAAGATTGACATTGTAAAGGGCTGCCGGTGCGTTACCGGTGAAACAGGATAAGGATGGAAGTTTGTTTTCGATCTCGCAACTTGAGAGTTACACGATACAATGCCTGGTCTAAAATGGCCCGGAGTGGTACAGAACAGGCGTGATATCCCTTAACTGAATATGAGCGCGACTCAAGTAGAAATTCCGCTGGAGATTGCACCGAAGCCGGTCTTCAAGATTTTGACCGCGATCAGCATTTGTCACCTGCTGAATGACATGCTGACGTCGCTCCTGCCGTCCATCTATCCGCTGTTGAAGACTTCGTTCAACCTCGATTTTTTGCAGGTGGGGATCATCACGCTCACGTACCAGATCACGGCGTCCCTCTTGCAGCCGCTGATCGGAATGCGAACCGACCGCAAACCGAGCCCGTATTCGCTTCCGATCGGAATGGGTTTCACTTTGCTCGGGCTGGTGCTCCTCTCTATCGCGGGAAGCTTCTCGATGATCCTGATCGCCTCGGCCGTCGTCGGAACCGGGTCATCCGTGTTTCATCCGGAGTCCTCCCGCGTGGCGCGCATGGCCTCCGGGGGACAGCACGGCCTCGCACAATCGCTCTTTCAGGTGGGCGGAAACACGGGATTGGCAATGGGGCCATTGCTGGCGGCCTTCATTGTGCTGCCGAGGGGGCAGGCCAGCATCGCATGGTTTTCCGTTCTGGCCTTGGCCGGCATGGTGATTCTCTACACCGTGAGCGGTTGGGCCAAACATCACCGGGCCAACAAGAAAGTGTTCAACGCGGCCACGGGCGGACCTTCCGTGCACCTGTCGCGCAGGCGCGTGACTGTTTCCATCACGATTCTGATGGCCCTGCTCTTCTCCAAATTTGTATATCTCGCCAGCCTGACCAGCTACTACACCTTCTATCTGATGAGCAAATTCCAGGTCTCCGTGCAAAATGCGCAAGTGCACCTCTTTGTCTTTTTGGGAGCTGTGGCGCTGGGCACGATTGTGGGTGGGCCGGTCGGCGATCGCATCGGACGCAAACGCGTGATCTGGGTCTCGATTCTGGGCGTCCTGCCGTTTACGGTCCTGCTTCCGTATGCGAACCTGTTTTGGACCGGCATTCTCAGCGTTGTGATCGGCTTGGTGCTCGCCTCCGCGTTTTCCGTGATCGTTGTCTACGCTCAGGAGCTTGTGCCCGGACGAGTCGGCATGATCTCCGGCCTGTGTTTCGGATTTGCCTTCGGGATGGCCGGCCTCGGCGCCGCCGTTTTGGGCTGGCTGGCCGACCTGACCAGCATCAGTTTTGTCTACCTCGTGTGCTCGTTTCTTCCTGCCGTGGGCCTGCTCACCGCTTTCCTGCCGGACCTGGAGCGGGGGCACTTTCGGGCCGCGTTACCAGAGGCGGAATCCGTCTAGCTCTGCGTTTCTCACCGCGAAACAGCCGCACCAGGGTCAGCGTACCCTGCTTCCTGTCGCCATCAGGGGATACCTCATAGGTAACGAACGCGCACAACACCCGTGACGGCTATCCCTGCAGCAGCGTATTTTTCAAGACAGAGCAGTTGAAATTGCCGGCGATGCGGGGTGTGAAATGATCTACACGGGTTTGCTGCTTGCTATTGTTGTGGGGTTGGCTTTTCTGTTGCGGCCCTGGCCCCTTTTTCCCGCCGCCGACAAAGAAGAGTCCTCCAGCGAAATGCGGGACTATCGCAACGTCGCGCTGGATTTCGGACGCTGGGTCGAGCGCCAGGCGCACCTGCACGGCCTGCGCGTTCGCGGGGTTGCGCGCCCCGTGCAACTCGAATGTAGGCGGTGCGGCAAAAACTCCAATTTCTTTGTGTATCCCGACGATCTCTGCGAAACCTGCTGGCACGCCACTCTGCAGTCCGTTCCACGCAAGCCCCGCAGCCGGTACGCGTCGCATCACGAATCGGTCTGACTGCCCGATCGAACACACTTTCTGAAGAATCGCCGCCATCGTTAATTGTCCTATTCCCAACTTTTCACTTGGTCATTCCGAGCAAAGCGAGGAATCCCTCTTTCGTTTGGGTGCGAGGAGAGAGATGACGGAGGGATTCCTCGCTTCGCTCGGAGTGTGTGACTAAATTGCGATTTGGCGACTTTTGCGCTTATATGAGCATTGTTTTCAGCGTCGCTCTGCGCGAAAAATCAAAAAAGTCACAGACTCTCGGAATGACGAAAGTGGCGCGGCGACTCCTCCGCAGCCCGTGGGATCTTTCCTGCTCAAGAATTCCTCGCAAGCCGATGACAATCCCCCCGGAAATTGCTATTGTTTTCTGCGTTCCAATCCATTCGGATGCGGCAATTTTTGTATGGGTGAGGAAACCACCATGTCCAATCACGATGCAAATCGGCGCGAATTTCTGGTTCGCACAATTGCCGGAGCGGGCGCTGTCGCGGGCGCTGGGCTTGTGCCCGAAGTTTTGGCGGGCAGCACGCCACAAAAAGAAAATGCCACCCCTGCCGCTGAGAGCCATCCGGCAATGCGCGCGAACTCGGAGGCGGTCGGCGCATTTTTCAATCAGGATGACGCCGCCGCGATCGAAGCCTTTACCGAGCGCATCATGCCGGGCGCTCCCGGCAAGCCCGGCGCGCGTGAAGCCGGCGTGCTCAACTACATTGACCTTGCTCTTTCCGGCGCGTACGCCGACCTCCAGTATTTCTACCGTCAAGGTCTCGCGCAACTCACCGCGCACTGCGTCAAGGCGCACGGCAAACCGTTCGCTCAACTGACCGCCGCGGCACAGGATGAAGTTCTCGCCGCTCTCGAATCCGGCAAAGCGCCTGAATTCACATGGCCCACGGCGCAGGCCTTTTTCAATACGGTGCGCGTGCACACGTTTGAGGGCCTGTTTGCCGACCCGATTTACGGCGGGAACAAGGATTTCGCCGGGTGGCGGCTCGTGGGCTTTCCAGGCGCGCAGATGTTTTATTCGCCGAAGGATATGGAAAGCAAAGAGGAATTTTCACGCTCGCCGATCATCGGTTTGCAATCCAGCTTGCAGGAATCCACGAAAGGCCCGGCACGGAAGGGATAATCAATGGCGACGGAAAAAACAGATGTAGTCATTATTGGAGTCGGCGCGGCAGGGGGCATTCTCGCCGCTGAACTCGGCAAAGCCGGAATGAAAGTCATCGGCCTTGAACGCGGCCCGCGCCTGACGACCGCCGATTTCGCTCCCCACGACGAGTTGCGCTATTTCCAGCGGCAGGACCTGCGCCCGAACATCAAGCGCCAGCCGATCACTTGGCGTTTGAGCGACAAGGTCCGCGCGAATCCGATTCCCGTCCAGAACTACGGCAATCAGGCGGGCGGCGGCACGGTCCACTACGGAACGCTTTCCTGGCGCTTTCATGAAGACGACTTCCGCGTTCGCTCGAACACCATCGCGCGCTACGGCGCATCGGCCATTCCAGCAGACAGCTCGATCGCGGATTGGCCGCTCACCTACACCGACCTCGAACCTTTCTACGACAAAGCAGAATATGAACTGGGCGTCTCCGGCAAGGCCGGCAATCTGCAAGGAAAAAAGATCGAAGGTGGAAACGTGTTTGAATCTCCGCGCCGCCGCGAGTATCCCCTGCCCGCTCTGCACCCGGACCAGTCCGGCGTGCTCTTCAACGAAGGCGCCAGCAAGCTTGGATATCATCCCTTTTCCTCGCCGCGCGCGATTCTCTCGCAGCCGTATCACGACCGCATCAGCTGCACCTATTGCGGGTATTGCCAGGCGTTCGGCTGCCACGTCGGCGCTAAATCGAGCATCCTCGTGACCAAGCTTCCCGAGGCGGACGCCACGGGAAACTTCAAGCTGCTGACCGGCACGATGGTCTATCACGTGAACACGGACAACAGCGGCCGCGCCACGGGAGTCTCCTACTACGGTCCCGACGGCTCGGAAAATACGATCGAAGCCGATCTGGTGATCCTCGCGCCGTTCATCTATGACAATGTGCGCCTGCTGATGCTCTCGAAGACCGCGAAGTTTCCGAATGGCCTCGCCAACTCCAGCGGCCAGCTCGGAAAGCACCTGACGGCGCACATCATGGGGCATGTGTTCGCGACGTTCGACGACCGGGCCGTAAACGTCTACATGGGTCCCAGCGCGCAGAAGCACACTCTCGACGATTTCAATGCTGACAATTTCGACCATAGCGGCCTGGACTTCATTCGCGGCGCGCAGATTTCTGTTGGGCCGGCGGACCTCGAAGGCGGCCCGATCGGGACTGCGATGAGCTTGGAGCCTCCTCCGGGAACGCCCCGCTGGGGCGCGGCCTACCGCGATTTCATGGCGAAATATTTCACGCGCTACGTCGCCCTCACCGGGCAAACCGAGAATCTGCCCTATGCCGACCAGACGATTGACCTCGATCCCGACGTGCGGGACATGTTTGGAATGCCCGCCCCGCGCTTGACCTACAACTGGAAACGGCCCAACGAACTCGCACGTGCCGAATTCGTGATGAAGAAAATGGAAGAGGTCGGACGGGCGATGGGAGCAAGCAAGGTTTGGCGCGGAGGACTCGGCCCGGGTGCCCCAGGCGCGCACCATGAGGGCGGCACGCGCATGGGCAGCGACCCGGCGACTTCTGTCGTCAACCATTACGGACAGACCTGGGACATTCCGAATCTGTTTGTCGTGGGCAGTTCAACGCATCCGACCATGGCCGGCTTCAATCCCACGTTGACGATTCAGGCGCTGGCCTACATGACGGCGGACGCCATCGTCACCCGGTACAAGAAGAGTCCCGGACCGCTGGTTTAGATTGCTGCGGCGCCGACGAGGGGCCGGCGCCTGCATCACATCTGCGGAGCGCCTTCGATGATGAATACCCGGCTCTTCGCTGACTTGTGCCGGATCGGCTTGATCGCACTGTATTCCGGCGAATCTTCCCAAGCCTTGGCCTTTTCCACGCTATCAAACCGAATCACGATGAATCGCTTCGGAGCATCGCCTTCGATCGATTCCGACTTGCCTGCGCGAATAAGGTACCGTCCGCCGTACTGCTTAATGGTTCCGGGAGCTTTGTCGCCATACTCCTTGAATGTAGCCGGATCGGTAACATCCACTTCAGCGACCACGTAACCCGGCAACGGCTTGGGCGCCTGTGCGCGGAGCGCCGTGATTCCTGCCGCGCCGGCTACCACACCCAACAGCGTAGCCGCCACCAATTTGTAATTCATTTTCATGAGAACCCTCCCTTTTTGCGTTCGACAAATTTAGGATAAACCGAAGGCTGTGCGCGAATTCTATACCGCGACAGGGCCCGAGCGTCAATCTTTCCGTAGCACAGGCACTCTTTATCCCGAGCCCCTCGGAGGGGCTGCCTGTGCGGGTTTTGCAAATGTCCCGAAATAGTGCCCGACCGCGCAGCCTACAAAATCACACAGGCAAGAGTGCCTGTGCTACCGAGACCCGCTTCGATCACTTTTTGCCGCAATCTTGTTTTAGGAGATTCGGATCAGATGTGAAACTCGTGCGTGGCACGCAACGGAAGTGTCTTACTTGGTCGAACCGCCGCTCTGTCCCAGCTTACGCAGGCGCTCCTGCAGCTTGCGGCGCAGGACAGCCGGCGTATTCGGGTTGAACGCCACCAGGTACCAGAGCGGCTGGCTCCGGTCCTTCGCCAGAAGACCAAGTGTTGCGGCATCGGCGTTGGGGTGGCGCGCTACGTTCTCGCGGATGGCCGCATACGGGTGCTTGGCAAGCCGCGCGAGCGTCTTCGAGCTGACCTTGGGATGCTCGCTGATCAGGCGCAGCAGGTAGTAATCGGAATCGGGCGCTTCATGGGAAAGCTTGTCGAGCATTTCCGCCTTCGAGTCCGCGTTGAGCACTACGCCGACCTTTTCATCCCAGGAAGGGTTGATGTGATTCAGTTCGCGAGTACGCTCGTGAATGAGTTCCTCGATTACGCGGCGCTCCTGATTGAGCCGCGCCTGCGGTACTGCCGTTGTTTCCAAGGAATCCAGGACCCGCAGCAGGTGTTGGCGCTCGCCAAATACGATCTGTGTCGTGCGCGGAGTGGCACCCTTGGTAGGCGTTTGCACCAAATCGGAGCGTCTCATTGCTACCTCACTGAGTAAGATCGAGTTCGTTTGCCAGATTTGCCAGCTCATCGTCTTGGATGTAAAGGCTCCCTGAGTCGAGGGGCAGCCCAGCTTCTATCTGCCGCTTCAGCCAACACCCGGCTACGTCTATTTTTTCTTCGCGCGTCAGGCGGCGACGCCCGTGTTCAAAGCGGGCCAGGCTGTTGCCGGAAAGCCCGACCACGGTCTCTTCTCCATCCACGCGAAAAAAGAAAAGTTCTGGCCGGTCTCCCAGCGTCAGAAACCCCGAGCGGACAAACTCAACGGTGCGGCGCGTTCCACCCTTGCCGGCAACGTCAAACCGTTCGTAGACAGGTTCGTAAGGCAACTTGAATTATCGAACCCCGAGCAGCAGGTGTAAAGATTCGGACATTGGCGATGTTCCATAAGGCGCAATAGGATCGGGATCAAGCCTGTGCAGGCTGCGGCCGGCGTTGTGGCACGGGACTTTGGCGGGACTTTGGCGGATTGCCAATCCCGCCCAAACCGCGTAATTTGGATTTGAGGAGCTTTTATGTCCGCATTCGAGGATCACAAGAATGAGATCGAACATTACGAGCAGATGCTCGGCGCGCATCGCGGACGCCTGGCCGTCACGCTCGACCGCGTCACCAATGCCATGGTTCTCGTGGGCCAGCACGGCGTCTATTGCCATAGCCATCGTGATCCCTCAAAACCCCTCATGGATATTCAGATCATTACCGCGGAATTGCGCAAGGCCAAGGAGTTGATTCAGAGCGTGATGGAAGACCTGAGGACGGAACGGGAAAACCGGCTGGGTAAGAGCTAGCCTGTCTTTTTCAAATTCTCTTCAGGAACGGGTTGTGCTCGCGCTCTTCGCCGATGCTCGTCTGTTCACCGTGTCCGGGAAAGACGAGCGTTTCGTCGGGCAGTTCGAGCAGTTTGCCTTGAATCGAGCGCATGATTTCCTGGAACGAGCCGCCCCACAGATCTGTGCGGCCAATGCTTCCTGCAAACAGTGTGTCCCCGGCGAAGAGGCGTCCCGGCCCGCCTGCCGCGGGCTTCGATGTTTCAGCGCTCGCTCCATGCCCCGGCATATCGGAAGGCATGTACAGGCAGATACTGCCTTCGGTGTGGCCGGGAGTGTGTAGTACGCGTGCTTCGCAACCACCCCAGCGAACCGAATCCCCTTCGCGCAAGACATGATCTATCGTGACAATCTCCGGAATCTTCCAGCCGATCCACGAGGCCTGCTCGTCCAGCATGCGGTAGAGAGCCAGGTCGTCCGAGTGCATGTAGACCGGCGCTCCTGTAGCCGCTTTCAGGCGGTGTAGACCCATTACGTGGTCAATGTGGGCGTGAGTGATCACAATGGCGCTGACTTTCAGGTGATGGCGGTGGAGAATTTCGAGAATGCGGGCGGGGTCATCGCCGGGATCTATGACCATCGCATCGCGCGACTTCATGTCCGCGACGATGTGGCAATTACACTGCAACATTCCGACGGGCAGAATTTCGTGCAGAATGGTTTGCGCTTCCGCCATGACGCCAATATAACATTTTGGCGTAAGGGCCTGGGCTGTACTTGCAGCCCTGCCTTATGAAGACTAGGGCTTCTGCGGTACGGTTAGCGCGTCTGGACGGGTTCGTCATCCTGAACCGTTATTTTCTCCTTCTCGCCTCTCGCGGCGCCCACAGCGATCCGCGCCGCCTGAGGTCGAGCGGCCCGGCGCGGCGGCAATGTATCGAATGCAGAAAGTTCAACCAAATTGAATCGGTGTGAAAAAATGTTCAGCACCCGGCCGTGCCCGTTGGAAAACAGACGGCCCGCCATTGTAGGGACAAATTATTTGTAAAGCTTCTCCAGAGATGCAGTAGGATTCGTACGGCTTTCGTGGGAGATGAAATTCAGGGAGTTCATTCATTTGAGACAATGGACATGGCCGCTTCTCGCAGGATTGGTTATAGCAATTCTCTTGGCAGGCGCAGGGGACATCTCGGCGAACGCAGCGGATTTACCGTCGTTGACCGGTAAGGTGCTATCCGAAACCGGCTCGCCCATGGAAGGAGTCGTTGTCCGGGCAAAAGGGGAAGGGAGCACGATCAGCGTCGCGGTCGTTTCGGATCAATCGGGGGTCTATCGTTTTCCTGGCGATCGCCTTCCCGCCAAGACATATCACCTGGACATACGAGCGGTCGGCTATGAATTGCCACATCCGGTCTCCGTGTCCGTGAAGGCAGGCAAAACGGCTCGCGCCGATCTGCACCTGGTCAAGACGAAGAATCTGGCCGCGCAGTTGACGAGCGCCGAGTGGCTTCTCAGCGTTCCCGGCACGCAAGAGCAGAAAAGCCAGCTCTTCCGCTGCGCCGCTTGCCATTCGCTTCTGCCCATCGTGAGCAGTAATTATGACGAGGCGGGCTGGGAAACTACATTCGCGCGCATGCGCGGATATTCCGAACAGGCCATCCTGACGCATCCTGTCGAGCTGCCGTACAAAGTTACCGTCACTCCCGATCCTGCATTCGCAAATTATCTAGCGACAATCAATCTAAGTTCCAAGCCGAAGTGGGATTTTGAACTGAAGACTCTGCCCCGCCCCGCCGGCAGCGCCACGCACGTCATCATTACGGAATACGATTTGCCCGATCCCGGACGCCTCCCGCACGACGCCGATCTCGATGATCAGGGAATGGTCTGGTACAACGATTTCCGCGAGCCGGTGATCGGCAGGGTCAATCCGCGCACCGGCGAAGTGAAAGAGTGGAGCTTCCCACTCATCAAACCCGGCTTCCCTCCCGGCACGCTGTCCATGGAGCCCGGGCCGGGCGGCTTGCTCTGGATCCCGCGCTTCCGTCAGGCGGGAATCACGAGCTTCGATATCCGCACAGAAAAGTTTCAGACCTGGGACGACCTGCCGGAACACGACAACGACCGCACGATTGACGCACAAGTCGCCCCCGCACCCGACGGCACGGTCTGGTATCCGAATCTGGACGACCGCAACATGTTCCGGCTCGACACCAAGACCGGGAAAATCAGCGCGTTTCCCATGTATCCCGATTTTCATCCGGAAAAAGAGACCGGGATCATTCAGTTCAGTTACAACAAACAGCCGGCTGGGCATTTCACTTACGGAGTGGCCGCGGACTCAAAATCAAACGTCTATTATTGCGACATTACGGGAGGAAATATCGGCCGGATTGACGGTCAAACGGGCAAGGTCACTTTATTCAAGACCCCGACTCTGAACTCCGGCCCGCGGCGCCTTTCCGTGGATTCCGAAGACCGCGTCTGGTTTGGGGAATACTACGCCAATACGGTGGGAATGCTGGATCCGAAGACAGAACAATTCAAGGAGTGGGCCGCGCCCACGCCGTGGGTCGGGCCATATCCCGCAAAGCTGGATCATCGCGGGGATGTGTGGACGGCGGGAATGTCCACGGACCTGATTCTGCGCCTCAATCCAAAAACCGGACAATTTATCGAGTATCTGCTGCCTACGGTGGACGCCAATATCCGGCACATTGATGTGGACAACTCCGCCACTTCAATTGCTGTGTGGGTCGCGGAAGTCCACAAAGGAAAAATCGCGAAGATTGAGCCGCTCGATTAGCGGGACAGGCTTCACCCTACCCTACTGCGGATCCTGTTTCTTGCGCCCCGCAGGGCCCGCCTGCGGCACGCTGGTCGGCAAGGACGCGGGGGCCTTCGCCTCGCGCACGACAACGGAAGTCGGAGCTTCGACAACGCGGCCGCCCGTCGCGCGAGCGATCTGCACGCCGTTTCCTCGAGTGGCTCGTGCTGCCGCTGGAACCACGGCTCCTTCCCCTTCTTTCTGAAACGTCAGTTGCATCGAGCCGCTGTCCCAATCCACGACGAGCATGTCTCCAAATTGAATCTGCTCGGTGGCCAGAAGATTGGCCAGCGGATACACCACGTGCTTCTCTATTGCACGCTTCAGATGCCGCGCTCCGTATTTCAAATCCGTACCTTCCTGCAGCAGAAATCCCCGCGCCGGACCCGTAACCCGAAACAAGAACTGACCGCGGCCCGTATCCAGCACCCGCTGCTGCACCATCCCCAATTCTATTTCCAGAATCTGCTCCAGCTGCTCATTCCGCAGCGGATGAAACACCACCACCTTATCCAGCCGATTCATAAACTCCGGCGAAAACTTCTTCTTCGCCGCTTCCTGGGCCGTCTTCTCCACCTTCATGTCCAACCGGTCTTCCGCCTTGTCCTTCGGCTGCACAAACCCCATTCCGCCGGTCATCAGCTCCGTGATCTCTCCCCCGCCCAGGTTCGACGTCAGAAAGATCATCGTCGCCGACAGGTCCACGCGCCGGTTATCGCCCAGCGTCAGTGTCGCTTTATCCAGGATTCCCAGCAGCAACTGCCACAGCGCGTCCGACGCCTTCTCGATCTCGTCAAACAGCAGGAAACTCAGCTTCAGCTTCTCCGTGTGATACTGCGACAGCGCTTCCTGCGTGATCAGCGGATGCGTCTCCCGGTGTCCCAGATATCCCGGAGGCGATCCGATCAGCTTGGCGATCTCGTGCGAATGCTGAAACTCCGCGCAGTCCACCTTGATCACCGCCCGCGGATCTCCAAACAGAATCTCCGCCGCTGCTTCCACGATCCGCGTTTTGCCCGATCCCGTCGGACCCAGGAACAGCAGGTTCCCCACTGGACGCCCGATTGTGCTCATACCGGCACAATAGACCTGATACAGATCCACGAGCGCGCGGACTCCTTCGTCCTGTCCGACGACTTTACTTCTCAACGCCGCCTGAAACTCCTGAGACTCCGCGCTTCTCAGCGTGGGGTCCAGTTGGTTTTGCGTGGCTCGTGTCGCGCACATGGTCATTCTCCTACCGGAACTTCCGGTCTGCCGCTACGCCCCGGTACGGGGCGCGATCAAATTGGTCGAGTTTCACGCCCACTGTCGAATGCAGCAGGCGCAGTTGCGTGATGATTTCATGCCCGGCTTCCGGCGAGTGCGAAACATCCAGAAGCGGCGGGAAAAAATCGGCCAGGTCAAGATTCAGATTGCGAAGGGTCGAAACGAGTTTTTGAACCTGATTGGACTTGGGATCAAACAGTTCGACGCGGCCGTTGAGTTCCTCGCGCAGTTCGCGCCAGTTGATCTCCACAAAGGGATAGGCGCGGCTGACTTGGCGGACAATATCGTCGGTGATCCTGGGCCTCTCGCCGAGCTTGGCCAGATGCAGTTGCTTGACGCGGCCACCCTCGCGAACGTTGTGAACCAGGTAGAAGGTGTTCCCTTTTTGTCTCACGAACGCCATGTTTCGCTCCCAGACCGAGCATCGAATCTGTAGTGTAAGTTGATTCCACTACGCCTGTCAATTTAGATACTCGAATCCTCTTCCGAGTTGTCTCATAACAGTTACTCGGTGTATCAGTCACTGTCCCCCGGACCAGCCCGCCATTCGAATCGTTGCGCATCCTTTCGCTCCCCTTCTCCGCGGCTTTCACTTCAGCGCATTCTGCATCTAACTAATTAGACGCTGGTTTTTACAACTTGTTTCACTTCTGCCCGGCGCGCGCCGCGCGGTAAACTTCACAGGGCGCCGCGCCCGCAAAAGCGGAGGGGTGCGCGTTTTGTGTTCGCGCATTCAGGGATCAAATCCTGTGCATTGGAAGATTGCATACGCCGTCGTTAAGAAAATTCCTCGCGGTAGGGTCATTACCTACGGCGGCCTCGCAGCCGCTGTGAAACTACCCGGAGGGGCTCGCGCGGCGGGCCGCGCCATGGCCGCTTGTCCCGGCGGCAAAGGAATCCCCTGGCATCGCGTTGTCGGCTCCGGAGGGCGACTGCTGCTGCGCGAGCCGAATGTCGGATTACAGAGGAAGCTGCTTGAAAGCGAAGGCGTTCCCGTGGTGGAAAAGCGGATCCTCGACTTCGACGCCCGCGTGTGGCGGCCCTCTCGCCGGAGGCGCCATAAGTAACTCGAATCACAAGGGATATTCGTAAGCCACAGACCCCATTCACGCCTCGGGAACGGATTGTGTTATATCTAATGGCTTATGTTTGGAGCCTCTACCATCGAAGTCACGAACCTCGTCAAGCGCTACGGCAACGTAGAGGCCTTGCGAGGCGTCAGCTTTACTGTCAATGAAGGCGAAGTCTTTGGCCTTTTGGGGCCCAATGGCGCGGGGAAAACCAGCGCCGTCGAAATCCTGGAAGGACTGCGGACTCCCGACTCCGGCAGCGTCTACGTGTGCGGGCTCGATCCCCAGCAGGCGGGCCCCGAATACAAATACATTATGGGCGCGGCGCTGCAATCCACCGCCCTGCCGGACAAAATGCGCGTGCACGAAGCGCTCGACCTGTTCGGAAGTTTCTATCCGAAGCGGCGCGGAACGCCGGAACTTCTGAAGCGCTTTGGCCTGGAAGAAAAGCGAAACGCACTCTACTCGCAGCTTTCCGGCGGGCAAAAGCAGCGCCTGGCGCTGGCCATGGCGCTGGTGAACGACCCTCGCGTGGTGTTCCTCGACGAACCTACCGCGGGGCTCGATCCGCAAGTGCGCCGCGAAATTTACGACATCATTGAAGAACTCAAGAAAGAAAAGAAAACGATATTGCTGACGACGCATTACATCGAAGAGGCGGAAAAACTGTGCGACCGCGTGGCCATCGTGGACCACGGAAAAGTGATCGCCCTTGGAACGCCGCGCGAGTTGAAGGAACGTTCCGGTTCCGTCACGCGCATTGCCGTGCGTGTGGCCCGGCCGGAGACCAACGGCGCGTTCGGCAAACTGGAAGGGGTCACCGAGTGCCGGGCCGAAGAGGGGGAGTACCTGCTCTATTCGACACGCGTTCCGCGCACGATTGTCGCGCTCGTCAAGCATCTGGAAGAGCAGAACAATGAGCTGGTCAGCCTGGAAATTTCCACCCCCTCGCTCGAGGATATTTTTATCGAGCTGACGGGCCGGAGGTTGCGGGATTGAGAAACACCTGGGCACTCACCGTAAGCCGCATGCGCCTGGCGGTGCGCAACCGCGCATTCCTGTTCTTCAGCCTGGTCATGCCGCTCGCGTTTCTCTTTATTTATGCCGGGGTTTTCGGGCACAGTAATCCGAATGATCTCCCCTATTTGCTGGGCGCGGTCCTGGCTTTGACGGTGATGGGGAGCTTCTGGGGACTCAGCGTGCAACTGGTGACGTTCCGCGAGCAGGGGATATTGCGCCGGTTCCGGATTGCCCCGGTAAGTTCCAGCGCGATGCTTGCGTCCAGCCTGCTGTCGAACTATTTTCTGACTCTTCCCACAATTGCCATTGAGTTTTACTTGTCACGGTCCATTTTCCACATGTCGGGCCTTGGAAACATGGTCTCTGTCTTTGTGTTCGTGACCCTGGGAACAATTTGCTTTGCCTCGCTCGGACTGATCGTCGCCAGCGTGACCAACACAATGCAGGAGACGCAAATCATTAACCAGATTATCTGGCTGGTTTTCCTGTTCATTTCCGGCGCGACGATTCCCTTCCCGATGTTGCCAAGAGTCGTGCAGGATATTGCGGTCTTTCTTCCGGCGACCTATCTGGTGAGCGGCTTGCAGCAAGGCATGGCCGAAAGGGCCGGAATCATGACCCTTCTGCCCTATGTTGGATCTCTGGCCGGCTGCGCGCTGATCGCGTTTCTAGTCTCGGCGCAACTGTTCCGGTGGGACCCCGAAACAAAAGCCCCCCGCCGCGCCAAACTTTGGGCCGCTTCCGCCATCATCCCTTTTCTTTTGCTCGGCGCCGTGGAAATGAAGAGAGGCGACCTCCGCAATCATGCGATCAAAAGTCTGAACACCCTCCGCGAGCCATATTCGATGGAGAACGTGAAACACTGATTTTCTTCTCCTTTGACAGGCCAGTCTCCAATCGCTGCGAAAAAGTATCGCGTGTCCTTCCGAGCGGAGCGAGGAATCCCTCTTTCTTTTCTGCCCAGGAGCACGACAGCCGGAGGGATTCCTCGCTTCGCTCGGAATCACGGCCAAACGTATTTTCTCCGGTCACCCTGAAACCGGTCTTCACGTTTGACGCCCGGCCGAGAAATCCGGATTAGCCGCCAAATTGGCTGCTCCCGTGCGGAAATTTCGCATTTCGCCTTTCCTGCCCCCCATTATCGCTATGCTATACTTTCCCTGCGGATACCAAGACACGCGCAAACAGCCGCTCGATTCACAACGTGGAGAATTCCAATGGCACTCAAGCCGACCGAAAAAATCTGGCACAACGGGAAGTTCATTCGATGGGAAGACGCGAAGATTCACGTCCTTTCCCACGTGGTGAGCTACGGCTCGGCCGTCTTTGAAGGTCTGCGCTGCTACGATACGAAGCAGGGCCCCGCGATTTTCCGTGTGCGCGAGCATATGCAGCGGATGGTCAATTCCGGAAAAATTTATCGCATCGAATGGCCCTTTGACGCCGAAGCGCTCTCGAATGCCGCGGCGGAACTGGTCCGCGTCAACAAGATGAATTCGTGCTATATCCGTCCCATCGCGCTGCGCGGCTATGGCGACATCGGGGTCGGCGGCCTCAACGTTCCGACCGAAGTATTTATGGCCTGCTGGGAATGGGGACGTTACCTGGGGCCGGAAGCCATCGAGAACGGCGTGGACGTCTGCGTCAGTTCGTGGAACCGCATGGCTCCGAACACTCTGCCGAGCATGGCCAAGGCTGCGGCGAATTACATGAACTCGCAGCTCATTCACATGGAAGCCCACGCCAACGGCTTTGCCGAAGGGATCGCGCTCGATACGAACGGCTTCGTGAGCGAGGGCTCAGGCGAAAATATTTTCGTCGCCATGGACGGCGAGCTGATTACACCTCCCATGGGCGCGAGCGTGCTGCCGGGAATCACGCGCAACTCCGTGATGACGCTGTGCAAAGACCTGAAAATTCCAGTGCGCGAACAGTTGATTCCCCGCGAGATGCTCTATCTCGCTGACGAAGTCTTTTTCACCGGCACGGCGGCGGAAATCAGCCCGCTGCGCTCGGTGGACCGGATCAAAGTCGGCAAAGGCTCGCGCGGCCCCATTACGCGTGCGCTCCAGGAAGAGTTTTTCGCCATCCTGTCCGGCGAAAAGCCCGACCGCCACAACTGGCTCATGCAGGTAAACGTGCCCTTGGGCGCTGGAACCCGCTAAGCCCTAGTCACTGTTTGGCCGGCGCGGCTTCACCCGCGCCGGCGTCTTTCCCCGCGCATTTACGATTGAATTCGTGATATAGAGTACCCGCCTCAACCGATTCCCTGCTTCGAGGAGCCGATTTATGTATAACAAGCCGCAAAAGCTGGTTGCCGAATTTGTGGGTACGTTTGCCCTGATCTTCTTCGGAGCAGGCTCGATCATCGCGGATCAATTTCTGCGCACCAGTTCCAACGGCCAGTCCAGCCTTGGCCTGCTCGGCATAGCTCTCGCGCACGGACTTGCCATCGGAATTATGGTGACAGCGGTCGGGCATATCTCCGGCGGTCATTTAAACCCGGCGGTGACGATCGGCTTCTGGGTCACGCGCAAACTGTCCACCTTCGACTCGCTGGCCTACATGGTCGCGCAACTCGCCGGCGGTATCGCCGCGGCGGAACTCCTGCGGCTTCTTCCCTTCGACACATGGAGCGTCGTACACCTCGGCACGCCCGATCTCGCTAGCGGCATCTCGCGCACAAACGGAATGATCATCGAAGCGATCGCCACGTTTTTCCTGGTCTTCGTAGTCTTTGCCACCGCGGTGGATGAAAAAGGAGCGTTCAACAAGATTGCCGGGTTCGCAATCGGCTTGACCATAACCATGGGTATATTGATGTCCGGCCCGTTTACAGGAGGAGCGCTGAATCCGGCCCGCGCGTTTGGCCCCGCGCTCGCCGCGAACCACTGGTCGAATCACGGCGTCTACTGGATCGGCCCGCTCGCGGGTGGCGTAGCCGCTGGATGGGTCTACGACACAATCTTCCTGCGCAAGAACCAGTAGGACGGGCTTCAGCTTGTCCGGTTTTCCACATATTCAGCTGCAAGCCGGAGTTCTTAGTCATGAACTTGCAGACATAGGTGTGCGCTTCAAAACTTCTGCTATGATGGCGCCCACGCACCGATGGAAAATGAGCGCATCCCGCTGTTTCCCTTGAACATCGTCCTCTTCCCCGGACAGACTGTGCCGCTGCACATCTTCGAGCGGCGCTACCGCCTCATGACGCGGCACTGCATCGAATCGCACTCTCCCTTCGGCATGATCTTTGTTCATGAGGGAAATCTCGCGCGCATCGGATGCTCCGCATTGGTCACCAAGACGGTCAAAGAATATGAAGACGGCCGGTCTGACATTCTCATCCAGGGCCAGCGCGCCTTTCGCTTGATTCGCACGCACGAGGACCAGCCCTATTTCGAGGCGGACATCGAGTACGTCGAGGAAGATCTGGTCGGAATTGATGCGGAAGTGACCGCGCAGCTGGACGAGCTTTTTGGGCAGTGCTACCGCATTGTCTTCGATGGAACGGAACCTCCGCAGGTGGACCAAACCCGAATATTTTTAGCGTACTGGGCCGCGTCCGAACTACCCGTGGACAATCTGCTTCGCCAGCGATTGCTCGATTTGCGCTCGGAGGCCGAACGGCAGGAACTCTTGCTGAAACGCCTCGCGGAATGGTATCCGCAGCTCCAGGCGCGCGAGAGCGCCCGCGGAAAAGCGGAGGGAAACGGACACAGCAAACTCTAGCCTGACCTTCTTACCACAGGAACGGGACCGCGCCGCCTCAATGCTCAAACGGTGCGTCCTGGCAAGGCGACCCAACCGGAATGACTTCCCTCTATCTCCAAGCACCGTTGGCACGAATTGCCTTGGGGCAAACCTTGAAACGCCAATCTCCTGATTGGCGTTTTGCCACGCGCCAATCAGGAGATTGGCGTTTCGTGTTTGGCTATCCTGAAGCGTAAAGAACGGCGGATTGCAGGTTGTTGTGGAATAGAAGAGGCTTCGTGGCGCGTGGGAAGCGCGTTACGAAGCCATTTTTATTTGGTAGGCCCAAAGCGGAGGTCCACATGTTGGCGCGCAGCAGGGAGATGGCTTGGGGAGTGGTGATGCGCGAGGGGGTGTGTCGTGTGCGTGGTCATTGCCAGCGCGGACGAGGCAGCGGAGTGTGCGCGAGGTGGCAGTTCTGCAGAGCCAGCAGAAGCAGTGCGTAGATGAACACGAAGAAAGCGAGGCGCGCTTTCTGTTGCACGGATGGCTGCGCAGCGGAAACTGCGGCAGCGCGCGCGGGGCGGTGGAATTTCTCAAGGAATCGCTGGCGTTGTTGCCCGAGCGGCATGTGCTTCGCGTGTTGCGCACCGACTCCGGCTTTTTTGACCAGCAATTACTGGGTTTCTTGGAGCAGCGCGGGCTGCACTACATCGTGGTGGCGCGCCTGACGCGCTGGCTCAAGCGAGAGGCGGCGCGCCTCACCACGTGGCGCGCGCTGGATGCACATTACGCCGTGAGTGAATTCCACTTGCAACTGTTCGGCTGGGATCGCCCGCGCCGCTTTGTGGTCATTCGCGAGCAACTACGCGCCGAGCGAGCCTCGCTGGGCCGCAAATTGCTGGACGTGCCCGGCTACACCTTTCGTTTGTTTGTCACCAATCTGTCCGCACCGCCCGAGGAGATCTGGCGCGACTCCAACCGTCGCGCCGACATGGAGAACCGCATCGCGGAACTCAAAGCTTAGCCGAAAGAACAGTGGCAAGTTTCCATGCGCGTATGTCACTGGAGTTCTTCGCTTTGGTTCGGGCGTTCCTTTCCACGGATCCGGCACTATGCCTATGTGGGGGGCTCTCTTCGAATACTATTACAATAAGAGTTCCGCAGAGCAACGCATCCAAAACGTCTGTGACTATCTGTCGTCCCTGCAGGAAAAGTAACAGCCGGAAACACGGGGTGCCAAAGTTGCTCGGTGGCCTCTAATTGTATCTTGACTCGAAAACAACTCGGCAGGCCACATCACCGTTACAATGGGGCTGCATCAGCCGGACCAACTTTCCGTCCTTAAATATACACACACTGTATGCGCCCACGCAGGCTCCCATCGCCAGAGAACTCCAAGCCCCCTCAAAAGAATTCCTGATCGAGTTCAAATTCTTCACGCTTGGATCAAAGGGAGAAAATCGCACCACTTTCCGTACTGATTGTATTTTGGCGAGGCACGACAGCGATAGAATGCCTTTTACTGGGTTTTCTGCTCGCTAGCAGTCTCCTCCTGCTGGTCATCGTCCTTTTTCCAACTGGAATCGACGTTGTATATCTTCATGGCCTTGGCTAGAACAGCGGTGTTTCTGCCAAGGTCTTTGCGATACACCACTCCATCTTGGCCGACGATGAATGTCATCACGCCGGACGACCTGTATTCCGCCGGATAGGCCACGAAAGCGAATCCGCCGGTCATTTTGCCGTTTACGATGTAGTTTTTCGCCCCGCCTGCGGCGCTGGCACCCTGCCGCACCAGGATGTGGTAATAGTAGCCACGATAAGGAGTCGGGGGGGCGCCATCTCGACCTGGGGCGTAGCCTTCGGCAACGGCCGACGCCACTAGCGGCCCGATGGGACTCGGAGGTTCGCCAGCGGCAACTTTCCAATAAAGGCCATTGTGCTGGCCTTCATCGCTGAAAATTTTCGCCGCGTATTCGTTGTGCTGTGCGGAGCGATACTCCTTTTCTGCCGCCACGAGTTCCTGGCAGACGCGAATGGCCGATAGTTCATTCTCGCCAATTCGCCGGTACAAAATTTCCTTCTTGCCCGCCTCGGTGTCGAAATACCACGAATTACCTTTGTTCACGAGTGGTATGGGCGTGGGCCAATTCTCCGCGCCGATATACAAGGTCGAGGTTCCGTCCGGTTCTTTCACCAGACGGTGCATTTCCTGAAACTTTTCCACAAAATTAGCGCGAGCGTGCTTGTCCTCGGTTTCGTCTCCCGACGAGACGATTCGCTTTTCGTCCGGTCCGAGGATATCGAGTAGAGCTTTTTCGTCATTGTTTTGCGCCGCCGTGGCGAGCGCACTGCTTGCGTCTTCCGCCGATGCAAAAGTCTTCTGGCCCTGCTGTTGCGCCATTGAATAGGTGGGAAAGCATCCAACGAAAAGGATGGCGACGGCGGCTAATTCCGGAAGATTTGCCCTATGAAATTTCTTAGAGTTCAAATTCATTCGCCGCATATGGCTTCTCTCCATTTCTTAATGTCCCAATCTCCAAGGAACCTACTCGAACGGGCTCCTGGTAAAGCCCGCCCTCCCAACGAGACTTCGATTACCGATGCCCTCCGCCGCCAGCGTGTGGCGCAGCGCCACCACCGCCGCGAGGCGCTCCACCACCGATGCTCCCGCTTCCGCGGGAAGAATAGCTCCTGGTCTGTCCGCCCTGGCCATATCCGCTGAAGACGCCCGAGCGGGTGCCCCTCTGACCGCTGGGTGCACCATATCCTCGAGCAGCCTGGCTGCTTCCGTTGAAAGGCCTCGTTGTTCCGCCGGGACGGTTGTAAACCCCACCGCCTCGGCCGATGTTGCCGCTAGGTGGCCGACCCCCTGTCTGCGGGCGGACGCCACCTCCGACGGGACCTCCAACATTCCCAGTGGGAGACCGAAATCCTGTCTGTGGGCGGGTGCCAGTTCCACCGCGGGCGCCTCCTCCTCGGTAGTAATAGTTCCGATTGTAAAACGTGGTGCTCCGGGAGTAGTACCTGTTGTGGTTGAAAATTGGGTATCGGTGATACCAATCGAATCCCCAGTAGGGCCAACCCCATCCGAAGCCGCCGAAGAAGCCGGTCCCGAAGCCGATTCCAAATGAGAGGTACGGGCCGTCATACCAGATTCCGGGATACGGGTACCACCCCGGCCAGGCCACTATGGGATATCCGTAAACCAACCATGGATCATACGCGGGAACGTAAACGACATCGGGAGTAGTCGGCTGAATGATGACCGTCGAGCCTTGCGTGGTTACGTTTTGCTGTGGCGTTGACTGCAGAGTGCCGGCTTGCTGTGCCCGCTGGCGCATCACCTGTACGGAATCCATCACATCCTGTTGCTGGTTGTAGTAAGCGTCGCCAAGAGATGACGTCCAGGAGAGGTTCTTGTCCATATTTCCGAGGACGGACGGAAATGCGGTGAGTGCCTTGACGCTTGGGTCCCAAGGTTGTTGGTCCACGGCTTGACCCAGAGCTTCGCCTTTCAGATCAGGATGCGCTTGCACCCATCTGTCGGCCTGGACAACTTGTTCGGGAAACGTGGACGCCGCCAGGATCTGCGCCACAAGCGAATCCGGATATAGCGCAATCGGGGCTACCAACTGCTGCAATTGCTCGGGAGTCTGTTGGGTGTAGGGCGGCGCCTGCGCAGTCTGCGCCGGGGCTTGCGCGTCTTGGTAGGCCAACAGATTCTGAGCCAAAGGCGCAAACAACAGAGCCAACGACAACAGGGAAACGAAAATGTGTTTGCACAATCGGAGCCCTGAAAATACGACGGCACGCCCGAAAGTGTTCATGTTCTTGAATCTCCTCTGCTTCTTTATTGCTCGAGGCTACAGACATATTTTCTAAAGAAGAGCAAGCCACGGTTTCAAAAGAGAATTCGCTCAACCCTTGACTCTGGAGCCTGTCCCACTATGCGGACAGTTTGTCATAAGATGTCAGCCCCTAAGGTCACGATACCAGCCACGGCCGCTATGGGCTGCGAGGCCAGACCTCGCCGCTGCGAGCAAATCGTCCTTGAAGACAACAATTCCGTAACTGCGTAGAGGCGTCCGCGGCGCAAACGGTTTAACAAGCTTTTGGGATCAGGAATCGCCGTTATTCGCTGCGCCCGGACCTGTTGACAACCGAGCTCTACGCCTAGCGCAATCTGGACTTTCATCAATCAACCCTCTATCCCACTACCTTACATTCCAACAGTTCCGGACCCTTGCCGCGCTTCGGCGCGGCAGGTGGCAATTCTCCCCGCGACGAGAGCCGCATGGAAACTGAGCGGGAGAACGGGGGAGTGGCAGATTGGTGATCGTTTGTAGCCGTCGAAGCAAGAAAACAAATTTCCTCCATTGCTTCGTCAAGCGCGGCAACAAATTCGCTAGGGCGCAGCGCACACGATCCAAAGCACTTTTGGCCGCGCCGGAGAGCGGGTAGCCACAAGCAACCATCCTCCACGACGAAGTAATAGAAAATCGTGATGCCGGATCCGTGGAACAAGTCGATTAGGGGAAAAAAGCTGCCATCACGCAACCTCATCGGGCTAAGCACCAGGCCGAAGCATTGAGCTCTCAGCAACGAAGAAGCCTCCTGATAAGATGTTGCGAAGCTGCATTCAAATCCCCGTCCTTGCAATCGTTTTGCTAAGTACGAGGAACCTTGAGCGTTTTCCCCGATCAGCAGCACCTTGGGTACACTGGTTCTCATCGGTTCCTCAGTTGATCTGTCACATCTCCCGGTTTCCGCAACAACTTGTGCGGCCGTTCTCCTTCCAAGGTGTCCGGATGTGGTTGGACGGACTTCTCTTGATTCCCGATTCATGCGGTTACAGCCTTCTTCTGGGTTTGTCGAAGTTGCGACTCGTACAACTTCCTGAGAGTGCCCAGAATGAATTCCGGGGAGAGTGAGCCGCGAGCCTGCGCATCGGCGTGCAGAATGATATCGTCTAACGAAAGAACCCCCATGAGCCTTCCGTCCGCTTCCATGACTGGTAACCGGCGAACCTTCTTGTCCGCCATCGTTTTCATCGCTGCCTGGATATCTTCATCTGGCTGACACGAATGGATAACCACCGAGGAGATCTCCTGGACTGTAACCTGACTGGGCAACCGATTTCGCGTTGCCATGGCGATGCACATATCACGGTCAGTGATGACACCTACGACGCGTTGTTGAGGGCTGACGACCGGAAGGAATCCACAGTTGCGGTTCCACATTATTTCTGCCGCAGCTGCGAGGGTTGCACCAGCGCTGCAATAAGCCGGCGCCTTCGTCATCACTTCGCTAACTTTCATGAGTATGCCCTCCCATGGGGAAACAGGGAATGTCACCCACCGCTAAAATCGCGTTTCGCGGGATTAGCCGCGGCGGCGCGGGCTCATGCTCTCACGCAATCGAACTAACAATTGCACGCGAACCCCGTGCCTTCAGATGAAGCGAAAACAAATATGTAGCCTGAATTCTCAAGCAGCAGTGCTTCTTCATTCGTTCCCTTTGCCCGTTTTACTCGATGGCCATCTGACAGGCCCGTCGCAAATTTATGCGGTCTTCTGTTGGCTCACGATCCGTTTCCGCATTGAATTCCGAATCGCCAGGGAATGGTCTGGCCGAACCGGGGTCAAGTGCAGCATACGGGGGCTACCATTCCGTGGAGTTACTGGGCGCTCACCGAACCCTTGCAGGGCTGCGCGATCTACTATCACAAAAGTCGAGCCATGACTCTCGATCAAGCCAAGGTCCCTAAATTCACTTATCGTTCGGGTGACCGATTCCCGCGTGCTTCCAATGCATTCAGCAACCTCTTCATGAGTCAGCGGCAACGTGAAGCGATTCCCGTTCCCTGGCGCTCCTCCGTCATGGGACCAATTCAACAGGAACTTGGCCAGTCTTTCGATTACACAAGAGCCAAGGCCAACTGCGGACAATTGTTCGCACGCAGTCTTGTATTGCCAGCCCAGGTGGCAGGCGAGACGCTGGAGAAAAGCTGGGTACCTCTGGAGCAACGCCTTAAAGTCGCTGCTGGAAACGAAAGCAACCTGACATGGGCGCAGGGTCGTGGCAGTTGCTTCATAGGGGTTGCCGGACAATGCGGACGACACGCCGAGAACTTCGCAGGCTTTGGCAATTCTCAAAATGAGAGTCTTGCCCTCTCTAGAACTGAAGGACAGCTTTACTTGACCTTCGCAGAGCAAATAGATCCCCAGCGATTTCTGCTGTTCCATAAATAGAACTGCATCGCTCGGATAGGTCGCGACGTGCTTTATTGCGTCGAAGGCCTTCAATTCGCCTGGAGAGGCTTGGCAGAAAAATCCCTTTTGCCGGAATGTGCAGGTCCGGCAACTTTCATTCAACTCAAACCCATATGGGCTTTGCATTTGTCGCTCCCTCTATTTCCCGTCCGGCCTCAAGCTCCGGACTAGGTATTCGCATACTTGGATTGCTGGACACGTGAAGGCCCAGCCATGACGGACCGTTAGGCGGCCGAAACTACTTGCATAGCTCTTTCGGGCCGTATGCAACTCAGCGCATTCACCATGACGCGCTCGATCTCGCTGCCGTTTGGCGGATAGAGGACGTAGTCGAAAGCACCGGTTTGCAGAAAGTTGAGATAGCGACCCCAATCGTCGAGACGTGATACCACTACCACCGGTACTCTGGCAGGTAGCTTGGAGGTTTGCCGGATAAACGCGTCGACTCCCCCTCCAGGCAATTCATCCGAGCAGAACACAAGAGAGATGGAGTGGCGGCTCAGAATTGTTTGTGCTTCTTCAACGGTTGACGCGAGAATTGGGGCAATTCCATGCCGCCCCAGAACGCTGGCAAACGCTTGTTGCGTTTCTAGAAAAGGAGAGACAAGCATGACGTCTGGTGAAAACATTTGGGGCACCCCTTCGAGACTCAAATTTGGCACCAAAGAACTGGACACCCACAACTGAGGCCTGGAACCATCACCTGCCGCGCTGTCTCAGAGCGAAACTCGATCCCCGCATCCACTTGGCCGTAGCCCTTGCACTTCCCACCGAGGTTCAGGCCGCCTTGGGCTCGATGCGTACGGATTTCGCGTGTGCAGCCTTGGGGAGGTCGATAGTGAGCATGCCGTCCTTCAGGCTTGCATTGACTTTGGAGGTATCCACATCGGCGGGCAGGTCGACGGCTCGAAGGATCTGGTCGGCACACCACTCCGAACGGATTGTCTTGCCCTTTTTCTCTTCTTCCTTGGTTTCGCGTTTACCGGCGATCTTCAGACAGCGGGGTTCCACGTTGATCTCGAGATCCTTGGCGGTGAAACCGGGCACTTCTGCCTCGACGGTAAAGCTGCTGTCCGACTCCCTCATCTCGAGATGGAGAGGGTGCAACAGTTCCGCTTCCGCGCGGAACCAGTCATCCAACTCACGTCCCAGCCAACGGCCATTTCCTTCAAACAACTCAAACGCCCGTTTCGTGATGGAGTCATAAATATTGTCAAATTGTTCGAGTAGGTCTGCTGAACTTCTTCGCACTGGAACCGATGCCTTCGCGGGCTGCATCGCTGCTGCGGATTGTGCAGTCATGATAATCTCCTCAGTTCTACAGATTTGTTCCCATTTGGTCTCTTGCCGGGCGCTGCTTAAGTTACAGACTCTGGCGAGATCTGGTAACTCGGGATCTTTCTAGTTTTGCGGGAAATTCTTTCGAGGGAGCTATAAGGCAGTCATTGTCGTACGGCAGGGGAAATGAACGACCGCCCTTGCAGCACTTCCCGAATGGCAGGAATCAAATCGGAGGCGGCAGACTGCTTGATCACGTAGCCCAAAGCGCCGATCTTGCGCGCTTCCGCTACAAATGACGATTCATCGTGCACCGTCAGGAAAATGATGCGGGCATTTGGCTGCTCAGACTTCAGCAGGCGAACCGCACGAATCCCGTTGAGGCCTTCCATCGAGATATCCGTGACGATGAGGTCAGGGGCTAGCGACTTGGCGGCTTCAATCATTTTGTATCCGTCGGTGACGCAAGCCACGATGTCGAATTGCGATTCCAGAAGCTTTTGTTCGCTTTCGAGAAATTTTCGATCATCGTCCGCCAACAAAATAGTGATCTTTTTCACATCTTCCTTCGCCAAGGGCCCGTTAAGAACCACGATCTGCAAAACCACCCTTTAATCTAATATCTTAATCTAATATCCCTTTTTTACGTCCCCAAAGCTACTCGGAGATTTACTAGTATTGGGTCTAGGGTAACGGGAGTACCGAAGGGAAGAACTATACGATGCCGTGGGCGACGGCATACCGGGTCAACTCGGCGATCGTGCGCGCCCCAATGGTTTCCATAATGCGGTATTTGTGGAATTCCACCGTCCGGGCCGACACATTAAGAATCGCGGCGATTTCCTTGGGAGATTTTCCTTCCGCAATTAGTTGAAGCACTTCCTTCTGGCGGGGCGTTAACTCAGGAGCGAGCTTCACGGGCTGGTCATGACTTCTTGTCAACTCACCCATAAGGTCCCCCGCAACGGCGGGCGAAATATAGACTCGTCCGCGGAGCGCCTCCTGAATCGCCCTGACGATTTCAGAAGCAGGAGAGCTTTTTAGAACATACGCCGACACGCCCTCCTTAAAGGCTTGCGCAGCCAGTGTCGGATCCGCGTGCATGGTCAGGAGGATGATCTTGGGCGGATTCGCGGCTTTCTTCAGACGCCGGGCAACCCCAATTCCGTTCAACAGCGGCATGGATAGATCTGCCACAACCACGGCCGGCTGCAGCCGCTCCGCTGCGGCCACCAGATCCAAACCATCTTCAGCTGTGCCTACGATTTCGAATTGTGGCTCTAGAATACGTCGCAGTCCTTCGGTGAACATCGCATGGTCGTCCCCCAGAAGAACTCGCGGAAGTCCCATTTCTAGTTCCCTTCGAGGGGACACCGGACTTCAATCCGCGTCCCCTCACCCGGCTTCGAACTTACGGAGAGATTGCCGCCCACGAGCCTGACCCGCTCTCCCATGCTTACCAGCCCCAAGCCGCCGTTGTGACGGGCGTCTTTCGGATCGAAGCCGGTTCCAGAATCTTCCACCACGAGCAATATCTCATTTGCCGCCCTTACTAATTTTACTTCTACTTTTTTTGCTAGCGCGTGTTTTCGAATATTTTGCAGGCTCTCTTGCAGCACTCGGTAGAGACAAAGAGGCACATCGCCGGGGATCTGCTCAGGCACGCTCTCCGATGAGAAGCGTACAGGTATCCCTTCCTGCTGCGAATACATCGTGCACTCGCTTTCAATCGCAATCTCCAGGCCCAACTCCTGGAGCACGGCAGGGTGCAGATGCCGGGAGATCTGGTGGATATCCTGCGCTAAACTTCCGATCCCCTCACGAAGCGGCTGCAGTTTTTCAACCGCGCCATCGACCTTGGCGGACAGCAGAAATTCCAGTTCAGAAACCTGCAGATTGAGTACCGCCAATTTCTGGCCGAAGGCGCCGTGCAGGTCCCTGGCCAACCGTTTGCTTTCCTCTTCTTTTGCCGAAATTAGTTGAGCGGCGAGCGCGCGAAGCTCCTCACGGCTGCGGCGCAACTCGTCCTCCACCTTCTTCCGTTCACTGATGTCGCGGATAATGGCGAGGAGCCCTTCGGTACCGCCAATAACAGATCGTTTGAGATTCACCTCGACCCAGAACAGACGGCCGGATTTATCTTTCGCCAGCCACTCGAAAAGTTGCGGCTCCCCATCCAGCGCTTTTTTAAGCCAATGCAACGCATCATGTTGAGTATACGGAGGCGTGCCCGCGCTCAGTGCTTCCACATCGAGACAGCGCACCTCCTCAGCCGTATAGCCGTACATTTCGGTCATCCTTCGGTTGATATCCAACATCGCGCCGGTCTGAATATCGTGAACGGCGATGGCGTCGTTGGCCGCATTAAAAATGGCGGCATAGTTGCGTTCCGCTTGCCTCTGCTTCGTAACGTCCCGGCCGATGATGGAAATGCCTGTCAACTCGTCTCTCGCATTCCGGATCGGAGAGTACGTGAGGGATAGGGCAATTCGCTGGCCCTTTTTGTTCAAACGTTCAGTCTCGAAATGTTCGATTCTTTCTCCTCTTTGAATTCGTTTCGCGATTTCTTTCAGTTCATCCGAACGGTCGCTCGGAATCAACGCCGATACCGGGCGCCCGACGATCTCTTCGGCGGAATATCCGAATATCTTCTCGGCGCCGCGATTCCAACTCGCGATAATGCCGTCCAACGTCGCGCTGTTGACTGCATCATCAGAGAACTCCACGATGGATGCCAGTTGACGATTCTTTTCTAGCGCTTGCTTGTACTCCGTGATGTCCAGTCCGGTGGCGATGACATGCGTAATGGCCCCGTCATCATCTTGGAGAACGGTGTTTGACCACCTGATCAGACGGGGGTTCCCGTCTTTCGTCACCAGATAATATTCATGCTGATTCGGATACTTGGCCCTTTGCAGTCCTTCAAAATCATTCTTGACGGCTTCTATCTCTTGCGGAACCAGGAAGAGGTCCCAGAAATGCCTGCCTCTTACCTGATCGAATGTATAACCTATTGTTTGTTCACAGCACCGGTTGAACTGGACAATGCTCCCACAGGGGTCAAGAACCATCACCAGTGCACCAACCGTGTCCAGGATGGTGGTCATCAAAACCATCTGTCCGAACTGGGACCTCATGTGCGACCGGTCCTGCAGATCGTATTGCTTATAGAACTCGCAATTCCGGCAAGAGCCTCCTTTCTGGGCGAAAGTTCCCTGGATTTGCCCGCCGCAGAAAGTTCCCGCGACCAGCCAGCAGGCATGACCTGCATTGTAGGTGTAAGCCGGGCAGACACCAAGTTCATCTGCCTTCTCTCCACCCGGAATTCTCCCGCACTTCATGTACTCCCAGCAGTTCATGGTGCCTTCGTTTCCGCAACTTGTGGGATAACGCAATTATTGAAGTTTCTTTTTTGACTTCGAAACTGGCAACGATTGTACACCCATCCCGCGTGTTCGGATCTTTGTGAAGTGGCCATGCGCGCTAGGTTCTGTGGCAAATCCAAGCCCAAGCTGGACGTCAGTTCTGGGAGCAAAATTATGGAGCATCTCGGTGCGCAGGCAACTGTCTAATTTCCCGATTCAAAACGAGAACATTCGAGCGAAGTCTCCCGGGGCGGAAGAGTGACCTGCACCACCGCGTCTTTTGCGCGGAGGGGTAGAGACTACAGCAAGAGCAGATGTTTATGCTCATCCTCATTGAGGAGTTGACGGGCGCGAACTCTTTTGAGCCAACGAAACGAAGGGAGGATTTGTGAAAACCGATAAGCAGCTTCAAAGCGATATATAAATCCTCATTGAGTAGACCATGGTTCACAATCCGGCGCGACTGGCGTAAACATCCCCCCAGGCCCTGGGCGCTCAGGTCCGGCAGCAGCGCGATCCGGCCCGAAACGCATGCAGGATCCCCCTGTCCCTGAAAATGGCGATTTCAATACTGTTCAATATTGGACAGTTTATTCCGAAGGGATGGTGTGTGATTTATACCACTTCAGCAGGTGAGCCAGAACACCGCAAAGGGAGAGATCAGGATTTCATAATGAAGCGTCGGTTAGCAGGTTCACCGACATATCCAAAAGGGGCCACAAAGTCTGCACTCATAAGAAAGCTAAAGGAGCCCGTCAATGAAAAATGTCTTCTCGTCAAAAAGCAAAAGAGCTTACAGGCTTGAGGGGGGGCAGACCGTGTTCTCGCAGGGCGATCTCGCCAAGAATGTCATGTACATTCAGGAAGGCGGCGTGATGCTGACGGTCATCAATGCGGACGGCAAAGAAGCTGTAGTGACGATTCTGGGGCCGGGTGATCTACTCGGAGAAGCGTGCCTTGCGGGCCCTTCCATTCGTCTGACGACGGCGACCGCGATTGCGCCTACCGTTCTGCTGCCAATTGAGAAAAGCGAAATGGCCCACCTGCTTCACCTAGACCGCGATTTTTCCGACCGTTTCATCGCCTACCTATTGGCGCAAAAAGTCCGGGTCGACGAGGATCTGACAACCCAACTTTTGAATTCCAGCGAGAAACGCCTGGCGCTCATTCTGCTGCGGCTCGCACACTGTGGCGCGCCAGATATTTCTCAAAAAGCCCTTCCTCACTTATCCCAAGAGGTGCTCGCGGAGATGGTCGGCACAACCAGATCCCGGGTCAATTTTTTCATGAACAAATTCAGAAAGCTTGGCTTCATCGAGTACGGCCACGGCCAAAGCGCTCCGCATGTCAACAAGTCGCTGGAGAGCGTCGTACAGCACAACTGACCAGCAGAGACACCGCGGGATCCGAGCCCGATAGCGTCGGGGTGTTTATAACGAATGAGCGGCGTAACAAAGGTACACGACGAAAGACAACCAGATTGAAAGGAGCACGACATTGAAAAAAATCTTCGCATTAATGATTGTGATGGTTTTGATTGGCTTGCCTGCATTCGCGCAAAAGGACGAAAACAAGCGCATTAGAAATTCAGGCCAGGTCATGACTGAGATTCTCAATATTCCCGACGATATTCCGGAAGATATTCTGGACAAGGCGGAATGCGTCATCGTTCTGCCTTCGGTGATGAAATTTGCGATCGGGTTCGGGGGCAGTTACGGTCGCGGCGTGATGACTTGCCGGAGCGGCAAGGAGTTCAACGGACCGTGGAGTGCGCCTTCCATGATGGCGCTCGAGGGCGGAAGTTTCGGCTTGCAGTTGGGAGGCCAGGCAACAGACTTTGTTTTATTGGTAATGAATCAGCGGGGGGCGAGTTCGATTCTCTCCAGCCAGGTGAAGCTGGGCGCCGACTTGGCTGCCGCAGCCGGACCGAAGGGCCGCAACGCCGCAGCCGCGACGGATGTCACCATGCGGGCGGAAATTCTCTCGTATTCACGTTCGCGCGGATTGTTCGCCGGGATCTCTCTGGAAGGTTCAACTCTGCGCCCCGATAACGACGGCAATGAGAGGCTCTACGGTAAAGGGGTCACGGCGCAGAATATCGTAATTGACAGCAAGATACATGCGCCCGCCTCGGCGAGATTGCTCATTTCCACGCTTGACAAGAAGTCTCCGAGAAACAAGTCCGGCAAGTAGGTCTCGGTGACGCAACACCTCGGGGCAGGCCCGTCCGGCCTGACTGTAAGAGAAGAGAGGTCGGTCGCTAATGCCTCTAGTTCAAGTACTGATGGTCCTGGTTGTGGTCGGTGTTCTGCTTTGGTTGGTCAACCGCTTCATACCAATGCAGGGAACGATCAAGTCCATCTTGCTTGAACGCGATCGTCGTCATCGCTGTAGTGTGTTTGGACTATTCCATAACCTCTCGAAAATCCGCGTCGGGAATTGAGGAGACTCAAATATGAAATCGATCAGTTGGGTTGGGATCTTGCTAATCATTGTGGGCGGATTAATTCTCGCCTATCAGGGCATTAACTACACGCGTGAGAAAAGTGTTCTCGACGTGGGATCGGTTCATCTCACCTCGAAAACTCACGAGCGCATTCCCCTTCCTCCGGTACTCGGAGGGCTGGCGTTAGTTGGCGGGGTCGTCTTGCTGGTGATGGGGGTGAGGGACAAGTCTTAGCCGGGACTTAGGATCGGGCCTGTGGCGTTTCACCGCCAGAGTCCGATCGGTGTGAAATCCATAACAGGAATTTGTGGTCACAGACCGAAAGGAGAACTTCAATGCTACTACTAATCATTCTTCTGGTGCTTTTGTTTGGCGGTGGCGGCGGTTATTACGGGTATTCCAGGTGGGGGAGTCGCGGAGGCCTGGGGATAGTCGGGACGGTCCTGCTCATCGTATTGATCGTGTACCTGGTCGGCGGGTTGCGTTGACCGTGGTTAGGATCGATCTGAAATTGAAGGAAGAAACAATTCATCGAGGAAAAGACTAGATAAGAAATAAGGCACGATCGAGGCGCACGAATGAAACGGATCAGATTTGTCAGCATAGGATTCTTGCTTTTGCTTTTCGGAATCATAGCCCCTGCATTTTCAAACCAGCAGCAAGACCAAGAAAAGCAACAACAAGACAAAGGTAATCAGCAGCAAGGCCAGAACAAGGGGCAGCAACAGAAGGCCCAGCAACAGCCGCCGCAGAAACAGCCGCAACAGAAGGCCCAGCAACAGCAACAAAACCAGAATAAGCAACCACAACAGAAGCACAATCAAAAGCACCTAAAACACTAAAGACAAAAACAACAGAATAGAACTCAAAAGAAGCAATAACAGTA
>VFSW01001392.1_pt1 | contig 36893 bp, 36 predicted proteins | sample 5358111 | NCBI WGS metagenome assembly VFSW01 (sample SAMN11554181, study PRJNA540505) | mine drainage metagenome | isolation source: sediment from site ElyBrook_90M | place: USA: Ely Copper Mine, Vershire, VT | collected 2017 | reverse complement strand
TTGTCAATATCAAGATTGAGAAGATATTCAACCTCGGTATACCCGGTGCAGGCGATCTGATTAGTTAAACCCGTAAAATGCATTTGTAAAATAGGGGGTAATGAGCGATAATCCTGTTTCGGATAGCGGTTTAAACCGTTTGAACCGTTTAAACTGTTTAATTTGTTAAGAAGGTGGAAAGCACGACCCTTCAATTCGGGTGGCTACCCCGGGCGAATGAACAAACTTGCCCATTGCATTTGAGGGGTTAATCAGCTTTACTTTTCGCAAGCAGGTCCTTGACCTTTTGCTGAGCACCTTCAGCGATCCAGGCTCCATGCCCGGGACAGAGGGTAGCAAAGTTCAGTGCCGAGATCTTTCCGATGGAACGCCACGCCTGGTCTTTATCCGACATAAAATATTTGAGAGGTCCGGTCAGCTTGCCTGCCCTGTTATTGAGCGCGTCGCCGCAAAACAGCGTGCTGCTCTCGGTATCAAGAACGGATATGGAACCCGGGGTATGCCCCGGCGTATGGATAATCTTCAGTCCCGGAAATGCCGGTATAAGAGAACCCTCACCAAGGGGCAGCGCCTCCGGCGGTCCTTTGTATTTCCATACATGCGTGGTTACAAATACCGACAGCTTTTCTACAAAATAGCGCGGTTTCGGAAAAGGCTCTTTACCCAGCAGAACGCCGATATCGCCCTCATGGATATGGATTTTTGCATAAATCCTTGCCAGGAGCGCTGCACTTGAGCCTGCATGATCCGGATGCGCATGGGTTATTATCACAGCTTCGATATCACAGGGTTTAACACGAATCTCTGCAAGCTCATCGAGGATACTGTTTGCCTTGCCCGGCGTACCGGTATCGATAATCACAACACTCTTGCCGTGTACTATTGCATACATGTTTACGAACTTACCGGACTCCAACAGATATACGGTATCCTTTACCTGCTTCATATATTCTTTCATAAAACATTTTTTGCATCCAGTCAACAGGGACGTATCGCTCAAGTACGTCATGGACCGCTGTAGTGGCTTTTTCGTGGAATTTATTGTATAAGATTACTACATTAAGTTATGGCAGTATACCAAACTGGGGAAAATTATGGGCGTTATAGAAAACAAACCGATAAGCTATAAAGACGAAAATGGAAACACGCTGCTGCACCTGGCAGTACTCGAAAGCTATGATGTCTTTAAAAAGGTATTGGCAAAGACAGAGTGTTCCGAGGCAAAATGTGTGAATACGCAAAACAGGGAAGGCGACACTCCTTTACACATGGCCATCAAGAACAATGCCCTGGACAAGATCAGAGACTTAATCGAAGCCGGTGCCAAAACCAATATCAGGAATAAGGCCGGGTTAGATGCCATGGCTCTGGCTAAAAAGGAAGACGAACCGGATATTATCGAATATCTCGAAAGCGTCATGATCGCCATCTATGATTGAAGGGAATGCCCTCAGCAACACCGTAATGGTCATTTGACATAAGCAGGAATGTGATATTAATTCTGTATATACGACAGCAACCTCAGAAGGAGAGACAATGGCACAGGTAAAAGGCGTTCCAATTCTCGGATTGATAAAGTTCATAAAAAGGGATCCGCAGCATATTCTGACAAAGGTTTTAGCCGCCCTCCCCCCTGAAACGAAAAAATATCTGGATGAACACATCATTCAGACGGCATGGTACCCGTATCAGTTGTACACCGATCTGCTGCGCGCCCTTGATAAGGTCGCGGGCATTGGTGATCTGTCATACTGCATAGAACAGGGCAGGCTCGGGGCACAACATGACCTCACAACGATTTACAGGATCTTCCTGACCTTTTCCGGACCAAAAATGTGGCAGACAAGGGCCATGAGCGTATGGAGCAGTTATTATGACACGGGACAGGCAGTCATTACAGTACCTTCAAAAAATGAGGCTCTTTTTACCATAACGGATTTCCCGGATATCGATTTAGCGCACGTCAAAAGCGTGCAGGGCTGGAACGAGCAGTTTTTAATTGTATGTAAATACACCAACATAAAATCCGAGATCAGGAAATGTCAGTGCTATGGAGACCCTCTGACAGAATTGGCCTTTACCTTCGAATCAAAATAGCGGGTATCTTTTTCTTTTACTTACAGCCCGATTAAAAGAAAGAATAACGGGGATTTTAGATATCAAGTATTCTATTACCCAACCACTTCACGATTTCTGGATCACGATGGTCGAAAAACAAGCTTTTCTTTGTGTCTAGAGATACAATCGCATCCATATCTTCAGAGCTTAGATCAAAGTCAAAAATGTCGAAATTCTCCACAATTCTTTCCTTATGAACTGATTTTGGAATAACAACTACTTCTCTTTGTGTCAGCCAGCGTAGAATTACCTGAGCAACGGATTTCTTGTATTTTACGGCGAAAGAAAGCAGTAATTCATTTTGGAAAATGTTGTTTTTACCTTCAGCTAATGGTCCCCAGGATTCAATCTGAACATTGTTTTCTTGTAAGAATTTTTGAGTTTCAATTTGCTGGCAGAAAGGATGGGTTTCGATCTGATTCACTGCAGGAACTACTTTGTTATGAATAATCAAGTCCATTATCCGGTCCGGTTGGAAGTTGCTGACACCTATGGCTCTAATTCTGCCTTCACGATACAAGTCTTCCATCGCTCGCCAAGAACCGTAAATATCCCCAAAGGGTTGATGAATCAGATACAAGTCCAAATAATCTGATTGCAACCTCTTCAACGATTTTTCAAAAGCCTTCTTAGTGCTTTCGTACCCGGTATCCTGAATCCAAAGCTTTGTGGTAATAAACAGCTCTTCCCTAGCCACACCGCTTCTTTTGATTGCTTTACCAACTTCGATTTCGTTTCCATAAGAAGCAGCGGTATCAATCAGCCGATAACCGGTACGTATCGCTTCATAAACGCCTCTTTCACATTCGTCGGCATCGGTTACCTGAAAAACGCCAAACCCTAATAAGGGCATTTCTACCCCATTGTTTAATAGAACCTTTTGCATAATTTTCCTTTTGATTGTTTTTTACTCCGGTATTACTTCATTTAAGCATTTTATTGTAGTTAAAGTCCTTGGATATCCTATATTCTGTCATGTTCATCTTATTCTCCTATATCCCTGTTCTTTTTTCCAATTCTTCCGGGTAGCGGTCACCAACTATTTTAATATTCTCAAGTGCGACATTTATGTTACTCAGTTCTCCGGAGGTCAATGATATATTTGCTGCTCCGATGTTTTCTTCAAGACGACTCAACTTGGTTGTACCGGGAATCGGGACAATCCACGGTTTTTGTGCCAGCAGCCAGGCGAGTGCGATTTGTGCAGGGGGCGCCTTCTTCTGCTTTCCAATCCTTGCAAGCAAATCAACCAATGCCTGATTCGCTTTCCGGTTTTCCGTTGTGAAGCGGGGAACAATGTTTCGGAAATCGGACTTGTCGAATTTTGTATTCTCGTTGATCTTTCCCGTGAGAAAGCCTCTACCGAGAGGACTGAAGGGCACGAATCCGATCCCGAGCTCCTCCAGTGCCGGAAGCACTTCCTGTTCCGGGCGTCTCCACCACAGCGAGTATTCGCTCTGGACCGCGGTGACCGGCTGGACGGCATGTGCACGGCGGATCGTCAGTACCCCTGCCTCCGAAAGTCCGAAATGTTTCACTTTACCTTCCCTGATCAGCTCCTGTACGGTCCCCGCAACGTCTTCGATCGGCACGTTGGTATCAACACGGTGTTGATAGAACAGGTCAATGACATCTCTTTTGAGCCGCTTCAGGGATGCTTCGGCAACCTGCCTGATATGCTCGGGCCTGCTGTCCTGTCCTGTTTGCTTTCCGTCAGGACCGAATTGAAAGCCGAATTTGGTGGCTATCACCACGCGATCCCGGAAGGGAGCAAGCGCTTCGCCCAAAAGCTCTTCATTGGTAAACGGACCATAAGCTTCTGCCGTGTCGAAAAAGGTTACCCCGTGTTCCACAGCTGAACGGATAAGCGAGATCATCTCCTGCTTGTCTGCGGGCGGACCGTAGGAGAAACTCATACCCATGCATCCGAGCCCGAGGGCCGAAACCTCAAGGCCGCTTTTTCCCAATTTACGCTTCTTCATACCTATCTCCTTTCCATAGCTCTTCATTATTATACTGTAATATTATATCCATAAAAGATAAGAAAAGGTAGACCAATCCTGTTTATTCCTTGCCGAAACGAGCGACCTCTTCAATAGGGTGATGCTCTTTGATTGAAGAAAGAATAGCGGGGAGAGGATTTTCCTCCACAGGCGGATCCGCCACAGGCGGAGAACCTCTGACCTTCGGGTTATGGGCTCTAAATGGACAAAAACACAAGGTCTTGGAAGATAAGATTAATTCCGTGCAAACTCTTATTATAAGAGCATTAGCGGTCTTTTATTGTGCTGAACCTGTTAATACCATTTTTATGCCATATAAGCTCTATTTACGGCACAACTCGAACATAGTTGATTATCCATAATTATGCATCACTATATTCCTGACCTCCTCTGTTCCGTGTTTCATGATTGTTATTGTTAAATCTTCTAATTTAAGAGAGGAGAGCACAACTTATAAGTCTTCTCCTGAAATGTCATTAAAAGAGTATAGAAGGCATTTGTAAAAGCATAAAGGATTAATGAAAATGCCGCATTACGGAAGGTTTGGCCTCGGGCATTTCAAATGTGAGCCGGGCCTGTTTTTTAAAAATCCTCATGGTATCGATGACTTCCGGGAGGACTGTTTTGTATGCTCCCCAATGACGATATTGGGTATGTGCACTCGCAACGATGCGCTCCGGCGAATCCCATGATACAAACGGTGATGCCAGAAACTTCTCGCTTGCGATAAAAGCCTGTGCGGCCTTCATAGGCGGCATTCCTTTATGATAACTGACAAACAAGGCATCCCGAACCATTTCCCAGTAATCAATGACACACTGCACGTCTTTTTTAGTGGCAAAAGGGCCATGACCTGGAATGATGATATCCACGTCTTTTTCAATGATTTTTTTGAGCCCGGCGAGGCAATTTTCTATAGGCCCGGCCCAGAGGACCGGCGTACAGGTAAAAAACACAATATCGCCGGAAAAAAGGATTTTTTCTTGCGGAAGATAGACCATGGCATCGCCATCAGTATGTGAAGTGCCGATCTCCTCGATCACTATTTCCACTCCATTCACGGAAAGATGCTTTTCACCTGAAAACGGTTCGTTAGCAGGTGTGAGAGATATATCTTTAAAATCATAAGGCAAGAACATGTTTCGCATATAATGTTCCAAAGTATGGAGACCGAAAACAGGTACCCATTGAAGCGGCCGCATGACCGTGAGGAGAGCATTTACGGACGACGGCCTCAAGTGAGGCATTCTTTTTGCGCATGCATGCGTCGCTATGATTTTCTTATCCTTGAATAGCTGATTGCCCCAGAAATGATCGCCATCAGAATGGGTATTGATAAGATATTCAACGGGCGATTGTTTTAAAATGCCTTGAGCAGCATCAAGCCATTCCTTTGTGAATTTCAGATCCCATGCGGTGTCAATGAGCACACTTTGGCCTTTACAGTCTATGAGTCCGAGATTGGTTTCTCCCCATGAACCGTTGGGCACCATCCACGAATAAGTAAATTTGCCCGGTTGATAAAGTCCTTCCTTGAACCGAGGAATTTCTCCAAACCGTGTTAAAGATCTGTTGGGTCCTTTCAGCCACTTTATATCCATAATCACTCCACTTTTAACTTAAAATGAAACCATACTATTATTTATTTGTTAATGCCCTCTTGATTGTATTGGTAACCGTTCCAATCCGTTCTATCCACAATTCCACTTCATCACCCGGCTTGAGCCAGCAGTCGTTTTCAAGTGCACATCCTCCCGGCATTGTACCGGTTGCGAAAAGTTCTCCCGGATACAGTTGTTCGGACTTCGACACATGCACGAGTATATCCGCGAGAGAATGATACATGTTCTTCGTGCCGGTAGTGCATACGGTTTTGCCGTTGATTCGTACCTCGGCCCGGAGGTCGTTAACATAGGGTAACACCTCCTCTGCAGGAACTACTTCTGCCGACACGGCGTTTATAAAATGTTTGGATTTTTGCGGGCCAAGACCGCTCCGCATCTCTTCCATCTGGACATCCCGTGCACTAAAATCGTTTACAACAACAAAACCGCCGATTGCTGCAAGCGCTTCTTCCTTCCCCGCATTTTTCAATGCCTTCGTAAGGACAAATCCCATTTCAAGCTCATAATCAAGGGCTTTTGTATAAAGAGGCCATTCTATTTCAGCACCATCCGTTACAAAATTGAGATGATTCCCCATATAGTAGATCGGCTGCCTGTACCAGATCGGCCTGGGCTTGAGCATCGGGAAAGGTGTATGGAACATTTCGAACAGTTTCACGAATTGGTATTTCGACGGAAGAAATCGTTTTACGATTCCCCGGCCGGCATTAATAACATGGGTTTCTGAAAGCATGAAGTCCCTGAAAGATTTGACCTCAAAAGGCAACACCGGTATGGCCTTCCCGGGCAGGACAGAGTAATTCATTCTTGTGTCAGCCAGAATACTTTGCAGCCTTGGTTTAATATCCTGCCACTGATCCAGAATGCGAATCATATCATTCCCATATCCGGAAAACCCCTGAACAGTGTTTAAGGGTATCCATTTTGTTTCATGCTGGACAGCAACGATAATTTGATCATCCGCCAGAAATCGTCTCAATTTCATAACCGCCACCCTTTGAATTGAAAGAATAGCGGGGAGAGGATTTTCCGCCTCAGGCGGATAACCTCTGACCTTCGGGTTATGGGCTCTAAAAAGTAAAAAAACATTCAGAACCTATAATTGTACAACAGGGTTATCTTCTCGATGTCAGCCTTGTATACTCCATTCGAAGACGGTACAGATGCACTGTTCGTTACCTGGTTATCCTGCGTAAAGCTATGGTCATACCCCAAACCTATTGTCGTTGAAGGAGATATGCTGTAATCCACCCCTGCAAATACATCTATTTTGTTATACTCCTGATTCAGCGAATAGATATTGTCCAACGGTATGCCTGACGGGTCATAGGCAACACCGCCTGCAAGGAGCCAGTCCTTAAAACCTTTATACCCCACCCATAGCTTTGAATTGAGTACATCTTCAAAACCCGTAAGGATATCCAGGTCTCTGGATGAACCTGTTGATGGGTCAGAATAAACTAATCGACTCGAAGCGTCGTAGAGCCTGACGTGTATGGTTTTATACTCGGACCAGTTGATCCATTGTTCCGTTATGTCTACAATCCAGTTTGGCGCCGGGAGGAAATGCATTCCGAAGTTTATTATCTGCGGCATGGAAATAAACATCTGTGTTTTAGCCGTTACTGAACCTAATGTAGGATTACTGATGTCTGCAGTGCCATCAAGTACATAATAGGTCCTTGCTATGTACGATAGCCCTGCTGTAAAGTTATTCGTAGGTTTGTAATATATGCCTGCTGTCCATCCGTATGTTGTACCCATATTATTCTTCAAATGCACCTTTGCCTCGGCTGACGGACTTTCATCTGAGGGATTAGCAAAATCTATTGAGAGGCTCTGCTTCTCATCGAGATACCCTATACTGTAGTTGAACCCCGCCCCGATGATAAGGGACGGAAGAAGCTGGTATGTCAGTACAGGCGTTACATTGGCAAAGACCATAAGCACAGATGAGCCGTTAAATCTTTCAGGACCGTCGAGAGGAAAATTTGCCGTCCTTGCGAATGGCGCATATACGCCGAGACCTGCACTGAAACCGGCAGGCAGTTGAAATGTTGCTGCGAGTGTAGGCAATGGTGCCCAGTTTTGAAAGCTTACTTTGTTGTAACGCGTACCATTTTGATCAAGACCCGATGGCTGGTAGCTAACATACATGTAATTTGGTTCCACCGTAATAAATAAGCTGTTGCTCCCTATACCACCTATGGCCGCAGGGTTCCAGTATACACCTGCTCCGGATGCGACTGCAGGACCTTGAAGTTCACCTCCAATCCATGGAGTCGTATAACCGTTTGAGAACGCTTCAGCAGGAATCATGATAAGACTTGCAAGTAATACTACAACTACGAGTTTAGATCTTTTCAACGTCCACCTCCTTTATTTAATAACAGTTTTTTAAAGATTATCGCGATGTACATCCCTGTAACGGTCTCCAGCTCTTTCCTCTATAGCCCAGTTCATTCCTCCACCACGGACGATCGAGTGTTGACACAGGTGCTCTCGTCTCGTCCCCGGGGATAAGTGACTCATGTTTCTGCCACGGGCCGCTCTTGTATGCATCTGTCAGGCCGCCCTGCATATGCTCTTCCGCCCTGTATTCCGTTTCCAGTAAACATTGAGTGGTTGTCTTATCATTCACTTTAGCGTATCTCTTGGTATCCTCTACCTTGAGTCCGTATCGAGCGGAAATCTTGGATGCAGAACCGATTCCTTCTCAGGCACACTCTTGTCACGCCCGGTATAGAGAATGTAATAGGGTGGGATAGAGTTGATGTAATCCAGGATCTTCTTTTTCATCTTGATCAGTTTCAAAGGGTTTATCTTAAGAAGATCCGCCTCGGTAAACTTCCCCTTAATCCCTGCGTTCCTTTTTATGCTTTCAACGAGATAGCGGATATCATATCGCGATGGGTATACCTCAATTATGTCTTTATCAAGTTTCGTCAGTGTATAGACCGCCTCCATGGCTGTGCGTACTGACGTTTCGACGGTAAACACCGCATCGTCCTGAACCTCGACGAATTGCCCCAGGAAGCCCAGATTGGTACATCCCTCCGGCGCGACCTTCGGGCGATCGGTAACTTTGCGAGGCATGAACTCGGCATTGATATACGGCATCATGCAGGTGGAGACGTACGTGTGCGCCAGCAGTTCATCCTTCATTTCCAGAAGCCCGAGATGATAGAGAAATTCGGTCATGATCTCATCACCAGTACACTCAAACATCGGTTTTTTGATGTAATCTCCTATGTTTTCCCCGGATAGTCCATTGCCCCAAAATACATCAACGTCGTCTTCCTGGTCAGGGAAAAAGGGTTTGTGGTGCAGGATAAAGCCGATCTCCCAGGCCGAGTCTTTGATCGAGATCGCTCCGCCGGTGCCGGCTTTGCTTCCGGTCAGCTCTTCCAGTTTCCGGATGAATTGCGGGTAGCCCTTGATCGTGGGAAAGAACGAAATCCATTTCGTTTTATCAATATCGCTGATGAACTTTTCCGGGTGGCCGAATTTTTCATGCTTCTTCGCCAGCTTCTCCCAGAGCGTGAATACGCCGCGATGTCCGGTGGACCGATCAACAAGTGCAACGGTGATGTTGTCGCCGAACAGAGAATTCTGGGTTAGGGAGCCATTGGTGACAAAGACCAGATCGGTTCCCGCTATAGGAATCGTGATGTCTTTGCCATCCTGGCGCGCACGAATGCTGAGTACCGTGTTGCAGGCCGCATCCAGATCGATATCCGTCACGGTACAGCCGGCAACGGTCTTTACGCCTTTATTGTCGAGCCATAGTTTGAGCGGCTTGATGATGGCATCATACTCGTTGTATTTGGTATGGACAATACCTTCCAGGTATTCGATGCGAGGAGCCAAGCTGAAACGAAGAAAATAACGCCGCATTTCCATCACGCTATGATGGGGTTTGAAGGCCAGCATGGTGTGGAAACACAGCCAAAAATTACTTTCGAATAACGCGGCGGCATTCTTTCCAAAAAATTCTTCGATCGTCATGTCCTCCAGGCCTTTTTCCGGAGTCGCCATCAGGCGCTGCATATCATCTTGGAGTTTCTTTGATAGCTTCATATCGTGAATGTTGCTGACAATATGGCCCTGTTTCACCAGCGCACGGCTCTCGGAATGGATGGGCTCATCCTTGTTGAAATCCACCACATCATCGAGTACCGTCCGGCCGCAATTTTCCAGCGATGGCACTTTGCTGCACAAATACCAGAGGCATTCCATATTCGCTTCCAATTCACGCTCACCGCGATTGCGGTAACCTTTCCCCTGCCTGACTCCATCCATGGAGCCGCCGACTTCAGAATGCGCTTCCAGAATAGTTATGTTTTCCCCCGGCATCTTGGCGTCATCCGCCAGAAAAGCCGCCGCCGCGAGACCAGCGATTCCACCGCCCACAATATAGGCTTTACGGCTTTCAATGCCCTCCGGCTTAGGGGCGTGGTACATTGTTTTATATATGTTCATGGATGTACTCCTTCTTTTAATACATTATCTCAAATCAGATCCTTCTTTTCGGCTCGATCCCGAGCAGTCTTGTTAGGTTGCCGCAAAACATCTTGGCCTTGACTTCTTCCGTGATAGCCGGGTACCCGTATACGATCTGCATGCCTTCCGGAATCTGAAACTCAACCAAGCCTTTGACTGCATGAGCCCGGCCGATACCGGATGCTGCGCCCGTGTCAATCACCCACTGCTTTACCATCTTACCTCCTTTTTGAATGTGGATATGTTCCCGGTAAAAAGCCGGATGATCCAGTCACGCATCCCATCCGGCAGGAACCTGGCCATAAGCACTTGTATCTTGGCATCCAGCCCGATAATATACCTGGATTTCGGCTTCTTCGCCGATAGAATCTCCTCGATGATGCGGGCAACCAGTATCGGCGGACTACCGCTGCGGCCCATTCTGGTTTGGGTCTTGATCAAGGCCTGGATGGATTTATGGTAGAGTACCGCGGCCTGGGGCGTTAATTTTTTCAGTTGCGCGCCGGTACTGTTTACGGTTTTGCCCCAAAGGGAGGTTTTGATATTTCCGGGGCAGACAATCACTACGGGAATGCCGAACTGCCGAAGTTCCATGCGCATTGAGTCTGAAATAGCCTCCATGGCAGCTTTGGAAGCACAGTAGGGTCCCATGAATGGTACGGGTTGTCGTCCTCCGATTGAGGTTATATTGATTATCCTCCCGCAGCCTTGGCGCAGGAGGGGCAGAAAAGCCTGGATGACATGGATGTACGCTATCAGATTGACCTCCAGCGGGGCCAAGAGCTCCTCGGTGCTTACGAATTCGATCGGCGCGGACATGACAACCCCGGCATTATTGATAATCGCGTATAATCCTTTGGCATCTGCCTTCGAAGCGACAAGTTCCGCCGCCTTGGCAATGGTTGATTTATCTCTCACATCCATGATGATGGGGAATAAATGCGTTGAAGCTGCCTTTCGTAAGGTTTGTGCATCTTGTTCGCGGCGGACACCGGCAAAGACCCGGTAGCCCAGGCGGTCCAGATGCAGTGCGCTCTCATAACCGATGCCGGTGGAACAACCGGTGATGAAAACTGCCTTTGCGCTTGTTTCAACCATAATGTAAATCCTCCCGAAACATCAACGCCATCTTACCAGATGACGATCCATCTCAATGCCGATGCGATAATAGAGGGGCGGCAGAAATCTTTTGATCGCATATATCACATGCCCTTCCAACCCGATGATCTTCAATTTACGTTCCTGTTTGATGGTCTGCACAATTTTATGCGCGGCGATTGCCGGGTTACGGCCATGACTTTTTGTGCCCATGTCGCGCAGAAACCCGGGCAGATTCTTTATCCTCGCATGTATGGCCAAATTCGTATCGAAAAACCCCGGGCAAATGATGCTTACTTTAATATTATGGCGGTATACCTCGGCGCGCAAAACCTCGCTGAAACCGACCAGTCCGAATTTACTGGTGCAGTAGGGCCCATTGCCGGCCACCATGGCCAGGCCGCCGACCGAGGCGATATTGACGATATGGCCGCTACGCCGGCTGATCATGTGTGGCAGAATATGGTGCACACATTGGATCGGCCCCCAGAGGTTGATGCCGAGCAGCCACCGCCAATCATCCAGTTCATGATCACAGATCTCTCCGATCGTGGTAACCCCGGCATTGTTGATTAACAGATCGACCGCGCCGCATTGTTCTATTGCTGTAGAAACCGTGCGTGCCACCTGTTCAGGATCGGAAACATCCGCAACCATGGTCCGACAGAAACTGCCGTGTCCCTCGATGAGCGTACGGCTTTGTTCAAGCCCCTCGGCATTGATATCCGTAATAAAAAGCCGCATGCCTTCAGCCGCAAGCGCCACGGCCACGGCCCGGCCCAACCCACCGGCAGCGCCGGTTATCAAAGCGGTTTTCCCGGAAAGCATCTTCATTCTTCAAGCTCCTTTTACCATATAAATCACAATTCGACCCCTGCGGCCCGGGCAGCCAAAATCGGCAGATCATGGAGATCAAGGCTGAGGCTATCTCTTTTAATGGTGCGTGCCATCAGTTCATAACAAGACGGACAGGCCGTAACCACGCCGTCGGCCGCAAGTGAAGCTTCTTGCAGCCGTTCTCTACAGACATTATGACTAAATTCCGGCTCGTTATTCATAGTAATTTTGCCACCTGCACCGCAACAATACGACCACTTGCCGGAGCGTTCCATCTCCACCAGTTCCAGGCCGGGGATGCTGGAAAGCACAAAGCGCGGATCGTTATACACATCGCAGTGACGCCCCAGATAACAGGGGTCGTGATAGGTGAGCTTTTGTCTGATTTCCCTGGTGAATTTCAGTTTTCCGGCCCGGATAAATTCGGCCAGGACTTCGGAGATATGAACAACCTGAAAAGGCAAAGCCCCCATGGTCCGGGTATAATCATTTTTAAAGGTCGCATACCCATGGGCACAACTGAAAATCACGCGCTCCGCTCCGGCTCTTTGCAACGCCGCTATATTATGCGCTGCCAGTTCCTTGGCCAGTTCACGTCTGCCTGACCAGGCCGAGGTAAAACCGCAACAGCGTTCCTCTGACCCAAGATATGCCAATTCGGCACCGGCGGCCTTGAAGAGCCCGATCACGGCCTTGGCCATGCTCGGATAGCGATGGGTGGCCGAACAACCGGCAAAATAGATGTCCTTGCCTGTCTTGGGCAGGTCATCCATAAACTTTGGTTTGTTCTTGGCGCCATACATATTGAAAGAACAACGTACTCTTTCACAATTATCGGCCAGTGCTTTCGGCAGCGGCGTATCGCGGTCAACAACCTCTTCGCGCAAGGCAAGAATAGAATATAAGGGCTGGAATGTCTGACAGATTTCGTTACACATCCCGCAGCCGGTACAGGAATAGAGGATCTGCATCAGATCGTCATCAATAGGGTAATTCTTGCGGAAGACCAGCGAAGCCAGTATCAGCCTGCCCAGGGCCGTATGCGATCGGAATTTGAAGTATTCGAAAGAAGGGCATTTCTTGTCCGGACTTGACCATTCCGGCGGCGGCAGCTCCTGCCAGTTATGGGGAACGATCGGACCGCGATAAAAACAGGCCCCGCAATTCAGACAAAAATTGATCCTTTGTTTTAATTCTTCCAGGGTTACGCCATGTGTGGAAAACATAATGCAGATCTCCTCAAAAGCTTCCGGGGCTGAGGATATTGTTGGGATCGAGCATGGCCTTGATGCGTTTGAGCAAGCCGTGCGCACCGGGTTGATTGGTCCAGGCATAATCAGGCGTCAGCGGCGGCAGCATGGATTGGAAAGTCCCTCCCCTGGCCCCATACCATTCGCGGAATTCATTCCTGACCATCTTCAAACGATCCTGCCAGAACGGGTCATCATATTTGACAAAGGCCCAGGTCTGCGAACACATGGTGTGCGACTTCATGGCAAAGCCGTCAAAGACCGTGAAGCGCGGGAATCCCCAAATGCCATACTTCTCTCCCAACTCTTTCAACTTATGGTAGATTTCCGGAAACCAACTCAGCGGATAGGTCAGGCTGTCGTAAATGTACATATAATTGCAATCTGTCTTTTGCATCACCACCCTCATCGTGGCGCTGGCTATGGGATTGGCTACCGGGGTGAAGAAGGTGGGCCAGATTGTGAAAAACGATTCGGCGATTCCCGGTAGATATTGACCGTCAAAGCGTTTGCAGAGATCATCAATGGCCGCCACCTTGCCTTCCAGTTCTTTTTCATTCTCGCTGTTGGCCGTGAAATAGACAATGAAATAGCAATCTTCCGGCAAAATCGAGACCTGTTCCACATATTCCAGACCGGCATATTTCCATCGGTCATTCACATGCACATCGAAGATCTCCATGGAAGTTGCTTCCATGAGCACATCCCGGACCTGTTCGATCTGATCTATTTTCCAGTAATAGGAGTGGAAAGCCCAGTGCTTGGGTACTTTCAGACAGCGGTACGCCACCTTGGTGACAATGCCGAAAGCGCCGTTGGATTGGGTGAAAAGGCCGACAAGGTCGGGTCCGGTGATGTAGCGATAATACGGTCCGAATTCAGTATCGGCATAGGCCATGGAACCCACCCGGATAATCTCTCCGTCCGGCAGCACGACTTCAAAGCCTTCCACCAAATCTATGTTGCGGCCGTAGCGGGTCTTGCCGAAGGCATTCACCGGCGTAATGGCGGAAGCCGCCACACCGGGACCAGGGCCGTATTCCGTCGTCGGCAGCATCATGCCCTGTTTGAAGAGTTCCTGCGAGAGCTTGAAAAAGCTGCAACCGGCTTCAGCCACGGTTTTCATATTCTCTTTGTCGATCGTAATGATCTTCTCCATGGGGGTTAAGTCCAGCAGGATGCCGCCCTTGAGCGGACCGCCGTGCCCGCCCTGACCGGCGGCCCCGCGCGGTGTCACCGGGATGCCGTGTTGATTGGCCAATTTCAGGATTTGCGAAACCTGCTCAGGGGTCCGGGCAATGACGACCAAATCAGGTTTGGTAACCCAATCGCTTCCAAGAAAACAGCTATAGGAGTAGGTTTGGCAGACAGAAGCAGAGTTTGAAACATTGCCAGAACCGACGATCTCTTCCAGTGCACTGATATACTGCATTTTTATACCCCTCTCCTTGTTTCGTAGCATTACAACACTCCACTCCTTGAGACCGTCAGAACAGATTCCTCCTTACCGCCATCGTGGAGTTCTGTATCAATTTAAAAATACCGAATGTTATTTCACCCGTCGCTGGGTGGTATCGATCCCCAAAAGACGGCCAAGGTTGCCGCCGAACATCTTGGCCTTGTCTTCTTCCGTGATAGCCGGGTACCCGTACTCAGCCTGCATATCGTCAGGTATCTGGAACTCGGCCAGCCCCTTGGCCGCGTTGGCCACCTGAACGCCATACCCGGCATAATCCGTACCCCAGGTGATGCGGTCCGGACCGACAAAGCGCATGGCCTCACCCAGAAGGCGGGCAAACTTGCGAGGTGCGGTAATGGCCCAGGGAACAAGCAGGCTCATACAGATGTAGACATTGGGGTGGCCTAAGGCCACCATGTTGAGTACATCGGAATAAGGATATCCCATGTGGAAGGCATTAATGACAAGTCCCGGAAAATCTCGCGCCACATCGTCAAGCTGCTCAGGATGACAGTACTTGCTCTTACCAGGCGGTACCCAGCAAAATCCGGTATGCATATCGAGTACAATTTTATGTTCCTGGGCCTTTTCATAGAAGGGCCACAGATCCGGGTCATTGATGTAGGTATCTTCGGGCGGATAATATTTGAAGATTTTTGCCCCCTTTTCTTTGACCCAATACTCCAGCTCCCAGATAGCATTCTTGACCCCGCGCTGTTTTATAGGTGAAATGTTGGGTTGATACATGAACCTTTCCGGATTTGTCTCCACCACCTTGGCCATCTGGCCGTTGGAAACCCAACGGCTGGTAAAGCCGGTTGTATCCATCATGGATTCCGGTAGCAGGCAGGCGATATCCACCCCATACTTATCCATAACCTGCAGAATGATCTGCGGGTCACCGCTCTTCACCGCCTCCCATTCTTCCAAACCTTCCAGTGCCTTCATCATCAGCGGCATGGAGGCGCCGAACACCAGCGGCCTCGATATATTCTCAATAGCTTTCCACCACATCTGCACTCCGGGGAAATGGTTCAGGTGCTCCATGTCACCGATGAGGTGGCACTCCGGATCGATCTTAAAATAATTATCTATATTCTTATTGCTCATATCTATCCTCCCTGTTTAAAATAATTTTCAGCTGATCATCCTGTCTCTGCCTTCCCAAAACTTCTTTTTGATATCTTTTTTGTCGATCTTGCCGATGATGGTTTTGGGGATATCGTCCCAGAAGACAACCGCCTTGGGGCACTTGTATCCCGCCAGGTGCTTCTTGCAGTGTTTCATGATCTCCTCCGCCGAAGCTTGTTTACCTGGATGAAGCACAACAACGGCCTGAACCACTTCACCCCATTTTTTATCGGGCGCTGAAACAACGGCGCATTCCTTCACTGCCGGATGCGTATAAATGACGTCTTCCACTTCCTTCGGATAAACATTCTCGCCGCCGGAAATAATCATGTCCGCCTTGCGATCGGTCATAAAAATATAACCGTCTTGATCCATGTAACCCATGTCGCCCGTATGATACCAACCTCCTTTCAGGACTGCGTCGGTCAGCTTCTGGTTCTTCCAGTAGCCCATCATGATATGCTTGCCTTTGGCGCATATTTCGCCATGCTCACCAGGACCCAAAGGCTTATCGTTTTCATCAACTATTTTGACTCGTGAATTGGGCATCGGTTTGCCGGCGCTGACAAGATATTTCGCTTTCGGACCATCCAGATGGTGCTCCTTCCATGCCAATCCTGATATGCCTGCTCCGGCTGTTTCTGTCGCACCATATCCCTGAGCAAATTTGTTCCCGAATTTTCGAATGCATTTTTTGAGAACTTCCGTAGGAAAGGGACTCCCGGCATAGGTTAAAATTCTTAAGCTGGAAAGATCGTATTTCTCGACGCCCGGCCAATCCACCATCCATCCGTAAACCGTGGGAATAAGGTTCATGTGGGTACATTTTTCGTCCTCGATCAGCTTAAATATTGTGTCCAGATTGGGCTCGCGATTGATGCAAACTTTCCCTCCGACCATCAACAGGGATAGAATAGGCCACCAGGACACGTGAAAGATCGGCAAAACAAAACAGGTTGAATCATCCTCGGTAAATCCGTTGGCCAGGGCAGACGTTATGCCGGCTATCATGGCACTGCGATGGGAAAGCATTACACCTTTTGGTATTCCCGTAGTTCCACCCGTGTACATCAGAATGGCAAGATCATCTTCCTGGACATTATATTTATCCTCATCCGGTTCCGACGCGGTCTGTAGGTCCAGCAACTTATCATAATCAAGGAACCCGGGAACAGGATTATCCAGGGTCACCCATGTCTTTATATTCCTGATACTGCCTTTCATTTGTTTGACTTTTTCTTCATACTTGTCACCGACAACAAAGCAAGTTGGTTCACTGTCGTTGACTATAAAAAATATCTCGTCATCGCCGAGGCGCACATTGATTGGCGTTACACGCATGCCGATCTTGGCCGCAGCCAAATAGACTTCCAGATACTTTGCACAATTATCTGCCATGACTGCGAGTCCGTCGCCTTTCTTGCAGCCTGCTTTGACAAGAAAATTGGCAAATCTATTGATTCGCTCATTCAATTGTTTGTAGGTATAACGTTTCCCCTCAAAGACAACGGCAATATTATCCGGCCACAATACGGCACCGCAACGGGGGATATCTCCTAATGTGTACATGTCATATCTCCTTTGTCTTCATTCATGGCCAGGACTTGGGAAGGCCCTGGAACTGCATCAATATGTTCCGGCTCATCTCGTTGGAAATGGGCGAGAATTGGATCTGGAAGGAATCGCGCAGGAACATGGAAACCGGATACTCGTTGCAGATGCCGTACCCGCCGAAGATCTCTGCTCCGAAGATCCCGGCATGACGCGCACCCTCGGCCGCCGCAAGCTTGGCCATGGTCGCCTCCAGGTGATAGGGTTTGCCGTTATCGCAGAGCCAGGCTGCCTTGTAGGTGAGATTGCGGGAATTCTCCAGGTTGATGTACATGTCCGACAGATAGTTCTGCAGGATCTGGAACCGGCTGATGGGACCGCCGAAAGCGTTGCGTTCCTGAACGTACTTGAAGGAAAAATCATAGATAGCGGCAATAATGCCGACCCCCATCATGGCCACTCCGATACGTTCCGGGTTGAGCACGGTCATGATCTCGTAGAAGGCATTGCCGCGCGTACCCAGCATGTTTTCCTTGGGTACTTCCACATTATCATAGAAGATCTCCACACTTTCACAATGATGACAGCTGATTTTTCCAATCTTACGAATTGTTATACCGGGAGTCTGGCGGGGCACCATTATGGTAGTCCATGATTTACTTTTTTTTGCATCTCTTTCTGTCTTACAGACCGTGATCAGGGAATCCGCAACATGAGCTCCCGTGATAAATATTTTTTGCCCGTTGATGACCCACCGGTCACCCTTGTCTTCGGCAAAAGTGGACAAGGCCCCGAGAATATCCGTACCGCCGCCAGGCTCGGTCAATGCCATACAGGTTTTAAATTTGCCTTGAGCTATAAGCGGCAGATACTTTTCTTTCTGCTCCTTTGTGCCTAATTCGCCTATGAAACGAACACCGAATCCCGCTGTAGTGCCTACGGCCAAAGCAACAGACATGGAGGCCTTGCAGATTTGCTCAAAACCTACCATGACGTCGATCATCCCCAGCCCCTGCCCCCCGTATTCAACCGGAACCGCTGCTGAAAACATTCCAAGATCAGCGAATTTTTGCCAGAGATCGTCCGGTGGAAAATCAACATTTTCATCCATCCATCTAACATATTTGTAATCAAGCTCCTTCGCACAGAACCGCTGAACGGTCTGCTGCATAAAGAGTTGTTCCTCTGTAAATCCGAAATCCATAGTATTCCTCCTCTTTTTGTTTGCCTAAGGCATATTGCTCACAATGCCCGGTTCGATCATGTACCAGAGACGTTCCGGCATTATCTTCGCTGCCACATACGCAATTTTATTACCCACACCGGGAATACATAACACGCTGTTCTTTTTCTTCAGCCCGCGCAATGAAGTGCTAACGACTTCTTCGGGCCGCATCCATTTTCTCGTCGTCTTATCCTTAATACTATTCATATCCACACCGATTCCTCTGCCGAGGTCAGTCCTCGTGAAGCCGGGAAGCATGCATTGAACTTTTATTCCATAACCTTTTATCTCACAATGGAGACTCATGGAGAAATTTTTCATAAACGCTTTGACAGAACCGTAGGTAGTACTCAGCGACATGGGAGTAACCGCTTGAAGAGACGCCACATTGATGATTGTCCCCGTTTTTCTTTCTATCATGCCGGGGAGAACTGCATGCGTCAGTTTCATCATCGCGATCACATGCACAAGGACCATCTTTTCCTGCTCAACAATGTCTTCCTCGTGGTAGAAGCCCTTTGTAGTGAATCCGGCGTTGTTTACAAGAACATCGACGGGACAGACTTTCTTGATTTGCTCAACGAGCATATCAACATCCCTTTCATTGGATAATTCAGCAATGACTCCATTAACTTTCACACCAAACTTTTTTTCGATCTCACCTGCGACGCTTTCAATGATATTTCTTCTCCTGCCGGTGATGATGAGATCGTAACCCATTTCTGCAAAACCTTGGGCATATGCTGCACCGATGCCGCTTGTTGCACCGGTGATCACAGCTTTTTTTCTTCCATTTGGTATAAGCATTAATAGTTCACCTTACTCCTCAATAACCTCAACTCGATCATATCGAGTCAATCCCTTAATCCTTTGGGGGCTCCTTACTTTTTCTCGTCCGAGGAAGTATTCGCCTGTTTCTGAGCGGCCACCAGAATCTCGGGACTTTCCCGTAAGGCGCCCATCATCGCCTGAATGTTCGGGGAATAGATCAGCCACTGAATGGCATTGCGTTCCAGTGCCAGGGCCGCATCCAGACTGCCGCATTCCAGGGAACGCCCCATGACTTCCTTCGCCATGCGCAGAGCGATAACCTTTTTCGAACTGATATTAGTTACAACTTCATTGAACTTTGTCTCAAACTCGTCGTCCTTAAAAACCCGGGTCAGGAACCCCATCTCATACATTTCCTTTGCCAGGAAATCTTTGCGCCCGCTGTAAATTATCTCACGTGCACGGTAGAGCGGCATGGCACGGGCAATGCGCACAGTGCCGCCCCATCCGGGCAGGATACCCATGTTGATTTCAGTGGTGCCGAACTTCGCCGATTCTCTGGCATAGATGAGATCGCACATCAGCGCGAGTTCAAGGCCGCCGGCCAGACAATGGCCTGTCACTTTGGCGATGACTACTTTTTCGCAAAGCTCGATGGCCTTACCGATTCCGTAACCGTCATGCGCAAGCCAGTTGAGGCTGGCCTGATGCTCTGCAAGGGAGGGAAAGACGCTGAGGTCGCCGCCTGTACAAAAAGCCTTTCCCGCACCCGTAAGGATGACGACTGCAACATCCGCCTCATCCCGAACCTTTCGGAAGGCGTCCAGAAGCTCGGCCGCCATCTCGCGGTTGATGGCGTTGTACTTGTCCGGCCGGTTGAGTTTTATGGTACAGACCGGTCCTTCGATCTCATAAATGATGGTTGTATATTCGTTCATGACAGACCTCCCTACCTCTTGACCGGCCGGAAATACGGCAGGAAGAAACCTTCACGCTCGTGGAATACTACCTCAACCTCCATGTCGAACTTGATGTCCTCCGGTTTGCACTCCACGATCCGGGTCATCATGCGGATGCCCTCCTTCAGATCGACATAGGCTATCGTATAGGGCAGTTCATCCGCAAACTTGGGCTCCACCATGTCGTAGGCCGTTGAGAATGTTAAAACCGTGGCCTTGCCGCTTGCTTCTATCCAGTCCAGATTGCCGGACCAGCACTCGGGACAGAATCTACGCGGATAAAATATTTTTGAGTTACAATCTTTGCAAACCTGAATAAGAAGTTTGCCCTGCTTGGTCCCTTCCCAAAATTTCTCAGACCATGGCTGCGTTTCAGGAACGGGTTTTTTTATTTCAAGGTCCATTGTTAAATCTCCTTTCCCCAGATGGTGGCAATATTATTGAAACCGGATCCACCGCCGGCATTCTGGTAGACATATCTACAGTTCTTAACCTGACGCTCTCCTGCCTTGCCCATAAGCTGACGGGCGGTCTCAACATAGCATGCTGCGCTCACGCCGGATCCTGTGTGACCCCGTCCCGGTGCATCACCGATCGTGGACCAGGGAATGTCTCCACCGAAAGACATGCGGCCTTCCAGGAAGTATTTACCGCCTTGACCCGGAGGGGCCACCCCAAGGCATTCAGCCACCACCGGATGGGCCAGGGGGTAAGCCAGGTAGCAGTTCCAGAGGCTGACGTCTTTCTTTGTTATGCCGGCCTGGGCCATGGCCTCACTGGCCGTGACCTTGAATCCTTCTTCCACTTTCTTGAAATCACGCATAACGCAGGTTCCGCTGAAGTAACGCACGGAATCGCCAAGCTTGTAGGCTGCCGGACGCTTCATCTTCTTCGCATCTTCGGCTGAGACAATGACCATGGCACAGCCGCCGTCGCCTAAGACATTGCTTTCTCGCTTATGCAGAGGAGTGTTGAGAAGGCCGGAAGCCAGTACCTTCTCCACCGAAGGAACAGCTTTGCCGTAGAAGAACGAGTTCGGGTCCCTGGAAGCCCAGCTCCGCAAGGCCGTAACCACGGAAGCCATCTCTTCGGGTGTGCATCCCGACTCATACATATAGCGATTGGCTATCAAACCCATGATAATGTTGTACGTAGTGCCGTAGGGATATTCCCACTGCAGGTCCACGCCTGCCTTGGCAAAGAAATTGATCAGGTCGGGAATCGGGATTGTGGAATGCACGGTAACATGATGAACCAGAACAGTCCTGGCCACACCGCTCGTTATCCACTGCTCGGCCAGCCGTATGGCGTTCGAGGTGGAGGCCCCGCCGGCATTTACACTGACTGTATCTTTGCATCCTTTGAACCCAAGCTCTTCGGGCAGTTTGCCGAAGGAAAGTTCTGCAGCTATCTTCGGCTGGGCTTGGGGAGTCACACTAATCACTCCCTCAATATCATTCTTCTGGAGACCGGAATCCCTGACCGCTTCCATGCAGGTATCATAAATAATGTCCCATTGCGTGCGCTCCGGACGGTTCGCTGTCGGCACCTCTCCGATGCCGATGATTGCGATTCTTCCTTTGCTCATCAGAATCCTCCTTTTTTTATTGTTTTTCTCTGCATCATATTTTCCTTTTATATTTTCCTTATACCAATAGATAAAAGCTCTTCCGTGCCTTCATCCGAGCTACGGCAGCAGGGGAACCTCGGGAAGAATGCTCGTGCCCGGCCTGCGGGTCGGCCGCCAGTATTCAGACATGTACTTCTCGCGGCCCAGGTTGCGGTTGATCTTGCACCGCACCGGCAAACCGGCAGCTGTGCGCATCAGACATTCGTTACAGCGCGTGCATTTGTGATATTTCTCGCCGTTCATGACCTTGTTGGCATAGTTCGGGTCGGCCAGCATCTGGCGGCCGAGGCTCACCATGTCGATACGTCCCTCCCTGATCGCCTGGGAGGAATTCTTCGGATCATGGAGCGATACGCTGATCACCGGCACATGTTTTGGCAGGACCGACTTGAATCCTTCGGCCTCCTTCACCAGATGCAGGTTTTCTTCGTCCGGGAAGAAATATTTTAACGCCTCGTAAGAGCCATCCGAGAGGTGGACATAGTCTATGCCGAGCTCGCCCATCTTCTCCGCCACCTTTTTGAGCTCGTCGTGACGGATCCCGTCAGGCATGTGCTCATCGCCGGATAGGCGGATGCCCACAGGCGCAGCGGTGCCGATCTCGGCACGCACCGCTTCGTAAAGATCGACCACGATCCTCATGCGGTTTTCAAGCGATCCCCCGTACTCATCGGTACGCTTGTTTGAGCGGGGAGAAAGGAATTGATGCTCGAGATATCCGTGTGGCGCATGCAGCTCGATGCCATCGAAGCCTGCCACAAGAGCCAGGATGCTGGAGTGGGCAAATTCCTTGATCTCGCTTTTGATCTCTTCTACGGTCATCTCTCTTGGCATGTCCGAATGAGCCATCGTTGGAATCCGGGGATCGAGCGTTTGAGGATGGGCGAAAATGAATTCCCGCATCTTCTTGGGCAGGAGCTCGGGATCCGTCATATAGGGAATGGGCGAAGGAGCAGGGGGAGATTTATGCTGCTTGTTATGTCCCTGCCGTCCGAATCCGATGGATAGCTGGATGAAGATCTTGGAGCCGAAGGCATGAACCGTCTCGGTCAATTCCTCAAGGCCCGGTACGTGAGTCACGTCAAAGAGATGGAGATTCGATGTATACGGGAAATCCGAGGCCATCTTGGTGCCGAGAACGCACTCGGTTATGATGAGGCCGGTCCCTCCTTTCGCGCGTGCCGCGTAATAGGCCAGGATCTGTTCGTTGATGTAGCCCATATTGTCCATTGAAAACACCGTATTCATCGGTGCCATTACGATCCGGTTCTTGATCTCGCAGGCCCCAATCTTGATCGGCTGGAACAGCTCTGGGTAGCTTGGCTTGGGGGATGGTGCATTCGCCGGATTTTCGGCTTTCCCCTGTACGACCGCTTTTTGCCCTGCACTCTTGTTCAAAGCTTTTTCTTTTTTCACCGCCATATTGCAACCTCCTGAACTTAGATATTGACAAATCTCCGCATCTGAAGTACAGTCTACAGTTACGAATGAATTGTCGTTCGATATTAATAGAGCAGAAAAACGGCATTGTCAAGGGAAAAGTGAAGTTTATCAGTAGGTTACGTGAACAAGGTTCATTTGGTAAGTAGTTGATTATTAAAGCATGCCAAAGTGGCAATGAACATGATAATTGTATATCATATTGATTATTAATGAAAAATACAATTCTGGTATATGAAGTTGAACTATATAGTTGATATAGGGTAACAGGCTAAATAAACTAATAGAGGAGAAAACCATGGATCCTAAAAAATTAATGAAGATCAGCGAACTTTCGCTCCAAAGCGGAGTGCCCAAGTCTACCATCCATTATTATTTGAGACAAGGATTGCTTCATCCACCTCAAAAAACTGGACGCACAATGGCTTATTTCGACTCGAGTCATCTGGAGCGCCTCTCTTTGATCAAACGGCTTCGCAGAGACCTCCGCATACCCATAGCATTCTTGAAGCAGGAGGTTGAACGCCTTGAGGCCGTCGCCAATCGATCCGGCGGGGAAAATGAACCTTTGACTGCCGATTTACAACCCCAGGAATCCAGAAAAAAAGAAATTATAAACGCCGCCATAGAGGTGTTTTCACAAAAAGGCTATCACAATGCCAAGGTAAATGACATTACACGCCAGGCCGGCATTTCCATAGGAACTTTCTATATTCACTTCAAAAATAAACGTGACCTCTTCATAGAGGTGGTGGAAGAGGTGTTCCATAATATCGTTGGTAATGCGGCGCGAAATATTAAAGGTGAGCAAAACCTGGGCAAGCGGCTGGTTATCCGCGGCAAGACCTTTTTTGAAAATTATACCCGCTATGCGGAAATACTGAATCAACTCCGCGCCGAGATCGCTTCGGAGGAGGACTGGCCCCGGGAGAAGTTGAACCGCATGTATCTCGCTTTGACCGGTCCGGTGATCAAGGAGGGCCGGGAAGCTGCGGAGCGTGGTGAGATTCGGCCCGGTATAGACCCGGAACTCCTGGCATTCGCCCTCACCGGTTTGATAGAAGTGTTGAGTTTCCGAATCCGGCTGGATGACAAGTATACCATCGAGAACGTGATATCCTTCATCGCCGATCTGATGATCAACGGCGTAGTCCCTCTGGATCAACGGGGACGCTGGGAGCTGGACAAGATCCTTTGACTACGGAAAAAAGAATAGCGGGGAGAGGATTTGAACCTCTGACCTTCGGGTTATGGGCCCGACGAGCTACCGGACTGCTCCACCCCGCGTTGAGAATAATTAGTATAACTCATTGATTGACATTGTCAAGTTCTACCGACTTTGTCGACCCGTGGAATTGATTCCACGACCGAAGAATCTCAAGCAACCAAGAGATTGCCGCGCCATTTTCAATGGCTCGCAATGATAAAAAACGAGGGGATTACTTCGTATAGTCCGGCAGTATCGGCTGATCGATCTCAATATGCGTTTCAAGTGTCTGGAGGAGTTTTCCATCAATAGTAATCTGAACGGCTTTTACACCGTTCATATTTCTTGCGATGGAATTTACTATAGCATAAATGGCGGTGATCTCGGCTGATGATCCTTCCGGCGTCCCGTAAACGAGTTTTTTGTTCAGGTCTAAAAATAATGTTCCATCGGACCGCAGGTTTGCATTGTTTACTTTTACGTTCTCCGGGATCGGGGTAGTAAGACCTGTATTGGAGCCGTGTTCGAGTTCACCGATAATCACCCTGCACGTTCCGAGTACACCTGCTGTCTTAACAATTGTTCTTTGTTCCGGCTTCAGGGAATCTGTATCCGGATTGTAAAAATACAGTGTTATAAATTCTTTTGCAGGAAGCGGTTTCACCGTTATAGGGACGGGTCTTATGTAGGTTATATATATCACATATCCCGACAATACGATCAGTATGGAAAGAACAGCGATAATATATTTCTGGTATTTCTTTTTATTCATAGTCCTCTAATACCACTTTATGGATACTATTATCAATATCATGCGAAAGAAGCAATCTTCCTATTTTTTTAAACTGCAAGGGTGTGTCGGTTACGAAGAAATGGATATTGCCTTTACCCTGTGTCTTTAACAAATCCAGTTTTGACAGGTATTCTCTTGTTTTTAAAGCAACTGCCTGCCCTGAATTTATGAGCTTTACTTTATTTCCGACGACCCTTTGTATCACGGGTGAAAGAAGCGGATAATGGGTACATCCCAGAATGAGGGTATCTATATTGTGCTTTTTTAAACTCTGCAAATAATGCCGTGCGATATCGTGTGCAAACCGTGTCCTGTGCATACTCTCTTCAACAACAGGCACAAACAACGGACACGCCTGCTGAAAAACCTTTATACCGCGATCGAACCGATGGAGGGCAGACCTGTATGAACCGCTTCCAATAGTCGCCCTGGTTCCTATAACACCTACCCTTCCGCTCTTTGTCGCGCCGTTCGCTTGTTCGGAACCCGGCTCTATGACGCCGATAATCGGCAGTCCCGGGAATCTGTTCCGCAAGGCGTTGAGAGCAACGGACGACGAAGTATTGCATGCGACCACAAGCATCTTGATGCCCATTTCCGTAAGAAAATGCGTGTTCTGCATGGAGTATTTGATGATCGTATTCTTTGACCTGTTTCCGTAGGGCACGCGCGCCGTATCTCCAAGGTAAAATATATCTTCGTGCGGCAGCATCTTTTTGATCTCACGCAGGACAGTCAGACCACCTACACCGGAATCGAATATACCGATGCCTTTATCTCTCAAAACACCGGGACCGGACAAGCCATTACCCTTCGCCATGGGTCTCTGTCTCAATCTTTAAACATGTTTGCTGCAATGACCAGTCGCTGGATCTCTGAAGTGCCTTCGTATATCTCGGTTATTTTCGCGTCCCTGAAATGCCTCTCTACCGGATAATCCGTCGTATAGCCGTATCCGCCGTGGATCTGTATGGCCTTTGTCGTTATCCACATGGCTGTCTCCGCTGCAAATAATTTTGCCATTGCAGCCTCTTTGGTAAACCTTGCTTTCTTGTCTTTGAGATAAGCGGCACGCAGGGTGAGCAGCCTTGCCGAATCCAGCCTTGTCGCCATATCGGCAACCATCCACTGGATTGCCTCGAAGTTATGGATCAGCTGACCGAAGGCCTCCCTTTGCTTTGCAAACTCAATGGACTCTTCCATTGCTGCTCGTGCAATGCCGAGGGCCTGGGATGCAATGCCTATCCTTCCGCCGTCAAGGGTCGACATGGCAACCTTAAATCCGTCTCCCACACCGCCGAGAAGGTTTTTCTTCGTAAGCCTTACGTCCTCCAGCATGATCTGGGCAGTCGATGATGCCCGTATACCGAGTTTGTGTTCAAGCCTGCTGACGGTAAATCCTTTTACGTCCGTAGGAACTATAAATGCACTGATACCTTTGTGGCCTTTTGCCTTATCCGTCATGGCAAACACAACGGCAATGTTGGCCTCCTTACCGTTCGTTATAAAATTCTTCGTTCCGTTCAGGATAAAAGAGTCTCCCTCCTGGACAGCGGTAGTCTGCTGTCGTGCGGCATCAGAGCCGGCATTCGGCTCCGACAATGCAAAACAGCCGAGTTTCCCGCCCTGCGCCAGAGGAGTAAGATATTCCTTTTTCAGTTCTTCGTTTCCAAACTTCAAAAGCGGATCACAGACAAGGGAGTTGTTTACCGACATGATTACACCGGTACTCGCACAGGCGGCTGATATTTCTTCCATTGCGATGACGTAGGATATTGCATCAAGTCCTGCACCGCCGTATTCCGATGGGACCATCATACCCATGAATCCAAGTTCTGCGAGTTTCTTTACCGTATCCGCAGGGAACTGCCCTGTTTGATCGATTTCCTTTGCCTTCGGCTTAACCACGCCGTTGGCAAAATCCCTCGCTGTCTCGAGTATCATCTTCTGTTCATCCGTAAGATCAAATTGCATGCCAAGCTCCTTTCTGCTTTAATTTTGAATTTTGAGTTTTGAATGAATTATTATCGGTCCTTAAATACCGGTTTCCTTTTCTCTATAAACGCCTGAAGTCCTTCCGTATGGTCCTCGGTGGAAAAAAGCACGGCAAATGCATCTCTCTCTATTTCGAGTGCTGTCTTCAGATCCGTTTCTCTGCCGTAATCAATGGCCCTCTTTGCCATCATAATCGCTGTTTTTGATTTCGCTGCAATCTTCGAAGCAACCGCCTTTACCTCTTCCATAAATTTTTCTTTGGGAACAACCTTATTCACCAGCCCTATTTCTTTTGCCTGCTGTGCCGTTATAATATCCCCGGTAAGTACGAGTTCCATAGCAATCCCCTTACCGACAAGACGGGTGAGCCTCTGGGTGCCGCCAAAACCGGGTATGATGCCGAGGTTGATCTCGGGTTGCCCGAATCTCGCGTCATCACTTGCAATAATCATATCGCAAGCCATTGCAAGCTCACATCCGCCGCCCAGTGCAAAACCTTTTACAGCCGCGATAAACGGTATGCTGAGCTCATCCATTTTCTGTTTTATAATATCGCTTCTCATGGAAAATGCTGCAGCACCGAACGGATCGAGAGAGCTGAGTTCTTTTATATCCGCACCGGCAACAAACGCCTTTTCACCAGCGCCCGTCAATATGCATACCTTTAACTCCCGGTGCTGTTTTAATTCATCGAGCGCAAGGCTTAAGTCTCCCAGCAGCTGTGAGTTCAGTGCATTTAACACTTCAGGCCTGTTCAGAATAACGGTTGCAATTGCACCGTCAAATTCCAACTTTATTGTTTTAAATTCCATACAACCTCCTAATACTTATAAAACCCTATACCTTTCTTTTTTCCCAACATGCCGGCTTCCACATACTTCCGCAGTAACGGGCACGGCCGGTATTTCGGATCACCGAGATCATTATGCAGCACCTCAAGGATTGCAAGCATTGTATCAAGGCCGATAAAATCGGCGAGCTCAAGCGGACCCATGGGTACATTGGTCCCAAGCTTCATCGCCGTATCAATATCCCCGGGCGTTGCTATGCCTTCCATCAGCGCATAAACAGCCTCATTTATCCACGGAGCAAGGATCCTGTTGACAATGAAGCCCGCGGAATCTTTTGAAACAACCGTCGTCTTACCGAGCCGTTTTGCAAGTTCGAGGGTTGTATTCAGGGTTTCTTCCGATGTCGCTATACCTTTGACAACCTCCACCAGCTTCATAACAGGCACCGGGTTCATAAAGTGCATACCGATAATCTTATCCGGCCTTGCGGTCATACCCGCTAAGCGGGTTATTGATATGGATGATGTGTTCGAAGCGAGGATGACGTCCTGTTTGAGCAGTGCATCGAGCCTCTTGAATGTATCCAGCTTGATCACCGGATCTTCCGGTATTGCCTCGATGACAAACTGTGCGCCTGCTATATCTGAAAAATTTACCGTTAATTTTATGCGGTTTATTGCGGTGTCTTTGTCAACAGCGGAAAGCTTTCCCTTCTGAACGAACCGGTCAAGGCTTGCCTGTATATTCTTGATGCCTCTCTGTACAAACTCTTCCTTTATATCGTACAGGAGAACATCCATCCCTGAAACTGAACTGACCTGGGCTATACCGCTGCCCATCTGTCCTGCACCGAGTACTGCAATTTTTGTGATCATAAAAAGCCTCCTTCAAATTAAATTTGTTAACATCATACAATGTTCAATGCAACAAAACAGAGATTTAAGGTATTAAGACTGCTTGAATATTGTTTCGTTCTATTATAAATTCAAAGGATATGTTAAAACAAGGTCATCAGAAAAGCGTTCTGCTCGGCATGAGCGGAGGGGTCGACAGTTCCGTGGCAGCCCTTTTGCTCAAAAAGCAGGGTTATACGGTAAAAGGCGTTGCTTTAAAGCTATGGGCATACAACGCTGAAAACCCGTGCTGTTCGACAGAAGATCTCCATGATGCCCGAACCATCGCACAACAACTCGGTATTGATTTCGAGGTGATTGACATGCAGGAAGCATTCAGACAATCAGTCGTCGGATATTACCTGCAGGAATTGTCCGAAGGAAGGACTCCAAACCCCTGCATTGTTTGCAACGACCTTCTCAAGTTCGGCCTGCTGATGGATTATGCATTGAAGAATACCTATGACTATGTTGCGACCGGTCATTATGCGCGCATTCGTGCCGATGAGAACGGATTCCATCTTTTAAAGGCGCTCGATCACAGCAAGGATCAGTCGTATTTTTTATTTATGCTTGACCAGGCAAGACTTTCAAGGATCCTCTTCCCTCTGGGTGACCTCGGCAAAAACACCGTGCGGGACATCGCAAGGGATGCAGAGTTGATCACGTGCGAAAAAGAAGACAGCCAGGAATTATGTTTCCTGCCGTCCGGTGGATTCAAGGAATTCAGCAGCACGTACACGAACATCGAGCTGCGCGAGGGAAAAATTATCGATCGTGCCGGCACAACCATCGGGACACATAAAGGCCTGCAATTTTACACCATAGGACAGAGGAAGGGTATCGGCGTATATACAAACGAACCCGTTTATGTTATAAAGAAAAATGTTGCTGACAACAGCATAATGGTTGACACGGGTGATGGTCTTATGTCTGATACCTGCACGGTGAGAGACGTACACTGGATAGCAGGAAAGGAACCGGATTTCCCGTGTTACGCAAACGTCAGGATTCGATATAGACATACAGAAAAACGGGCATTCGTGAACAAAAAAGACACTATGATAATGATAAAATTTGATTCACCTCAAAGGGCGATTACTCCCGGTCAGGCAGCGGTATTTTACCAAGATGAAGAGATCCTCGGCGGTGGATGGATAGAGGAGGCAAAAAGATGAATTTAAACAAGTCGTGGAAATCGGTGTTTATAATAACTGCGGCAATCTACGTGATTTCCCTGGTCGTGGGCATACTCATACACGCGGTTATGCCGCAACTGGAAACACCGGATAAACTGATAGTACCGCAAAGCTACCTGCAGCAGATATCCGCAATGAAAACAATAAGCATAGAGGATGCATACAGCGACTACACAAACAATGATGCTGTCTTTATAGATTCACGGGATAACGCCGAGTACAGGGAAGGTCATATAAAAGGCGCTATCAGCATACCGTATGATAGGTTTCAGCAATACTACCCGCTCTATCAAAAACTATTAACAAAGGACAAAAAGATCATTACCTACTGTCATGGAACAGGATGCGGACTGAGCGTTGATGTGGCAAAAGATCTCATGGCGATTGGATATACAAACGTATACGTCATGACAGAGGGTTGGCCTGGATGGATAGATGCCAGGCTTCCGATATCCGTAGGAAAGGAGCCTTAAGATGGAAAGAAAATGTATTATTAATTTTGCATTGATGAGACCGGTAATTGTTTTCATACTCAGGGTAATGCTGGGCATTGTATTCGTGGTAGCAGCCTATGGCAAGCTGCTCCATCCGGATGTGCTCGTTTCTACGGTTATAAACTTCAACATACTTCCCATGGAGCTTGCAAAGATTTTTGCCTACACCCTGCCGTGGATCGAGATGATTGCCGGCATTATGCTCATTGCCGGTTTTGGCATACGGGGGGCGTCGTTTGCAATAGGCTTGCTGCTCGTATCATTCATCATTGCGATAGGGATAAACATGCACAGGGGTATTTCCATGGAGTGCGGTTGTTTCGATATATTCGGTATGAACGAGAAGGTCGGCTCGGAAATACTGTTCAGGGACATACTGTTCCTTATCGTTGCGGTTTCATTGGTGTTTACAAAGGATTTTATGCTGAGTATTGATACCTATCTGGAGAGAAAACAAAAAAAATAGTATGCTTCTTGGCTATAATCACAATATAATACACAAAGGGATTACCTTTCATGTACAAACCGAGGACAGCGGCAGAGAAAATCCGTTTATCATAACCCATCTCTTCATCGGCGGCAATATCATAGCAACAAAGAAAACAAGCTATATGGATATAATAAAGATAAATGATCTTGAGAAGATCGTTGCCGATATCATGAAAGAACAGCACAAAAAGATGGTCATGGAATTGCGGGATGGTTCGTATGACTCACATACACTCGTAAAGGAGCTTGTAAAGGAACAAGGCACAAAAGCACAGGAAGCAAAGACATCAAAACCGGAAGAAAAAGCCTTGAACATCGATGATGAAACAAAAAACCTCGACGAGGTAATTCTCGACTATCTTGTTGAGACAACAGAAGACAAATGAACCCTGAATCATGATTCAACTTTTCCATGTCTATAAACACTATTTAAAGGGCAATGCGGCTTTAGAAGATATCAGTATTCAGGTAGAGAAAGGCGAGTTTGTTTTTTTAACAGGTCCAAGCGGTGCAGGAAAGACAACACTCTTAAAACTCATGTTCCTTGCAGAACCGCCCACAAAAGGCCAGATCATCATTAACGGTTACAATGTTACAAGGTTGAAGAAATCAGCAATGCCCTTCCTCAGGAGGAACATAGGGGTTGTGTTTCAGGACTTTAAACTCCTGCCGGACAGGACCGTATTCGATAATGTTGCACTGACACTCGCGGTACTCGGAATGTCCCGGAAGGGGATTAAAAAGAAGGTATGGGAAATATTAAAGATGATCGGACTCCAGCACAAGTTAAATGCCTATCCCTTAAGGCTGTCCGGCGGAGAGCAGCAGAGGGTGTCCATTGCAAGGGCACTCGTTAATGAACCCGCGATCCTTCTGGCAGACGAGCCTACGGGTAATCTGGACCCGGATCTTACCAACGACATTATGAAGCTTTTTGAAGAAATAAACATACGGGGTACAACCGTAGTGGTTGCAACCCATGACAAGGGTCTTATAACAACCTACAACAAACGAATTATAACCCTCGAGCACGGCAGGATTATAGAGAAATAGGAGCTTTAATAAACCTATTCCATGAAACCTATTGAAAGAATAGCATACTTCATATCGACGACCCTGAAAGGGATAAAATCCAATCTCTATCTCAATGTCGTGACGATAATAACCATTGCAGTAGCTTTTTTTATCCTGAACATCTTCTTTATCATCTATAACAACGTAAACTCGGTCCTTGGAGAATGGAAAGGCAGGATAAAGATTATTGCATACCTGCAGGATGGTATAACCGACAGCGGGCTGACGTCCATTGAAAACCACATAAAAGCCAACACCGGAATCAAAAATATAAAATATTATTCCAAGCAGGACGCCTTAGAGCAATTCAGGGCAGAACTCAAGGGACAGGCGGGCATTCTAAACGGTGTAAGCGCTGACGTGCTGCCGGCATATCTGGCAATTACCGTGAAAGACAGTGTATTAAACAATAACACCATAGATAAAATCGCTGCCTCCGTAAAGAGTATACAGGGCATTACCGATGTCCAGTACGGAGCGCAAATAGCGCAGAAGGTGTCCGGCATATTGATTCTCGTAAAGATGCTGGGCATAGGCATCGGCGGATTTATGCTGTTCGCCATTTTTATTATCATCTCGAACACAATTCGCATATCAATCTTCTCGAGAAAAGATGAAATAGAGATCATGAAGCTGGTCGGTGCAACCAATATATTTATAGAAGTCCCGTTTGTGCTTGAGGGTATGATCCAGGTATTGACCGGCACCAGCATTTCCATTGTGCTTTTGTATCTTGTTTACAGGCTCTTCTTATACAGATTACACAGCACTCTGGGATCGCTTTTTATAAATATGAATGTCGCCTTTATATCGATGAATACTATAATAGCGATCCTCATAGGCAGTGCTTTGCTGGGAATAGCCGGGGCCATACTGTCCACAGGAAAATTTATAAGAAACAACTATTGACCCGGAAAATGCAATTATAGAAATCCGTTCTGCAGGTACCAGTCCCTTGCATCCTCGATCATCGTTGTAAGAGGCAATGAAACAAAACCAAGCTCCCTTTCGGCTTTTGAAGAATCGTATTTCGGGAATACGGACATGTACCTTGCCTGCCCGGGATTCAGATCCGGTTTTTTGTTCGTAAAGTCAGCTATGAATTCCATTGCATAGCCGTAAGCTATCGTCATCCACGGCGGCATGGTATACCGCGGTGGTTTTACCCCGATTGAGCCGGCTATTGCATCAAACACGGTCCTATACGTCTCATTTATCCCGCCGCAGATATATAGTTCTCCCCTCCTGCCTTTTTCCAGGGCTGCAATATGGGCCTTTGCCACCTCGTTGACGTGCGCCCATGGCGCACCGCCGGGCAGTACCGCCGGTATTTTGTGATCCCTGATATCCATGAATAATCTTCCGAACTGCAGGGTATGATCATACGGGCCTATCATGCTGCCGGGGTTTATCACGACGACGTCAAGCCCTTGTTTTGCATAGGCAAGGGCTATTGCCTGCCCCTCTCTTTTTGTGTCCCCGTAATTGTACCCCCAGCCTGCATAATTATACAAATGCCAGTTCTCATCTGCAAGTCCATCGGGGTTATAACCGAGCGTATCCACCGTGCTGGTTTGAACGACCTTTTTTATCTTGAGCTCAAGTGCGGCCTGCATAACATTTTTAACACCTTCTACGTTTGTTCTTCTCTGCCTTTCAAAGAGCCTTTTCCAGAAACTTGTGTCTCCTGCACAGTGTATGACGGCATCGACCCCGCCCATTGCCTTTCTGACAGCACCGGCATCTGCTACATCACCATACAGTATTTCGACATCAGGACGTTGAATATAGTTTACCGGAGAACCCTCAAGGGTAAACGCCCTTACCTTCCATCCCTTTTGCAGGCAATTGAGAACTATATTGGTGCCGAGAAACCCGGCAGCCCCTGTTACGAGTATCTTCATAATTCCTCTCTGGAAACAATTCCCGTCAAAGGACGGCTCTCTTCCTTCGGCGGATGAGCCTCTGTCTGAGGCAAAATCTAATCACTCATTGCATAAACTCCCCTTTTTTGCAAATGCATTTTTTGTGTTAAGCCTTAACTTGACAGCACTTGAGGAGCATTGTATTTTCTACCCATATTTGTTTGTATGCGGCCGGATAAACGAGTCCAAAAATGTTTTTAAATGTTCTAAAAAGGTGATTTACAGGACTGCGGTTGTGCGTTATAGAAAAAGTCGATTATCTGATAAAGGAGAGCTCTATGTCATATAATAATGATACCCTTTGCGGTATGTTTCACAATCAGGCCCGGCGCTATGGGGACAAATATGTCTTCCTCATGGGTAAATTCGATAAAGAAGGCAGGCCGACACCAACCTGGCGCTCCATTACCTGGAAAGAAACCCAGGATGAAGTCATTGATTTTGCATCAGGACTTATTGTCCTCGGACTGAACAAAGGAGACAGGGCAGCCATATTCTCGGAAACAAGACCACGGTGGATCATATCGGATCAGGCGCTCCAGGTATGCGGGGCCATCGAGGTCCCCTTATATCCTACCCTGAGCAAGGATGAGCTTGCGTTTATGCTTAAGGACAGCGGATCGAAGTTCGCAATTGCATCTACTCAGGAAAAGGCAGAGATGATCCTGAAAGTAGCAGGCAAGGAATCTCCGGTAAAAATAATTATCACCATGGGCCCCTGGGAAGGCAAAAAACCCGAAGGAACGTATACCTTTACCGAGGTCATGGAAATAGGGCAAAAGAAAGGCAGCAGAAAAACCATAGAAGAACATATTCAGGCTGTAAAGCCGGATGATGTTGCTTCCATTATATATACATCCGGAACAACCGGAAGGCAGAAGGGCGTGATCCTTACCCAGGGAAACTGGGTTGCCAATGTACACCAGAGCTCCAACTCTACCTTGCTCAAACGGGTGAGGGAGCTTGACCTGCACCTGCTCAGTCTTGTCCATCTTCCCCTTTGCCACGTTATGGGAAGGACCGCAGACTATCACGTAAGCGGTCTTAAATTAGGCGGCACCCTTGCATTTGCCGAAAGCTTTGATACGATTCAAAAGAACCTGCTCGAATTAAGGCCGAATGTCGTTGTCAGCATTCCGAGGTTTTACGAAAAAACCTACGACATGGTGCGCTCCGCCTTTTCAAGACAGAATATTTTTCTCCGGAAACTCTTCGACTGGTCGATTCGTCAGGGAGAGAAGTTTACCAACAGTATGGCAACCGGAACACGTCTCCCGCAGCTCGATCTCCTGCAATTCTCTCTCGCAAACATCCTTATCTTCAACAGGATAAAGAAACAGGCCGGAATGGAACGGCTGGTACTCGCTGTATCAGGCGGGGGAAAGTTATCAAAAGAGGTCTGCGTGTTTATCCGGTCGCTCGGTATTCAGCTCAACGAGGGCTACGGCCTCACGGAAACAGCGCCTGTCATAAACTTTAATGAGCCTGAATTCAGGGATGTAGATGTCGATAACCTGAAATGGTTTAAGAAAAAGATGGTTGCATGGACGGTTGATCTGATGATTACCCAGCAGGCAAAAGGCAAATCTCCCTACACAAATCCCCTTCGCGCCATAAAACTTTCTCTCGCTTATACTACGGTAGCACACAGACTGCAGATAAAACCCGGGACCGTAGGCAGGCCGGTAATCTGGACAGAGGAAAAAATTGCAGAAGACGGGGAGATACTGGCAAAGGGACCGCAGATATTCAAAGGTTACTGGAACCTGCCTGAAGCGACAAAAGAGGTGTTTACCGAAGACGGCTGGTTTAAGACGGGCGATATCGGTGAGTTTGATAAAGAAGGCTTTTTGAGCATAACGGACCGGAAAAAAGAGTTGTTTGTTACATCCGGGGGAAAGAATATAGCGCCCCACCCTATTGAGCTCTCTTTAATTGCAAAGCCTTATATCGATCAGGCGTGTCTTGTTGGAGACGGGAAAAAGTACATTGCCGCACTGATTGTACCGGACTTCAAAGAACTCAGGATGTATGCAAAGGACAACGGTATTCAGCCGGCTGACGGAAAGGTACTTATTGCTGATCCGAAGATCAAGGAACTTCTCAAGAAACAGGTCGATGAAATAAACGAAAATTTAGCCCGTTATGAACAGATAAAGTATTACACCGTTATCGATACGCCTTTTACCGTGGAAACAGGAGAGCTGACACCGACGCTGAAATTGAAACGCCGGATAATAAATGAGAAATATAAAGGTGTCATCGAATCCATGTTTACCAATTCTTCTTTTAGCAAGGAAAGCCAGTAAACCCCGGTAGATACCCACGGGCATGCCCATGTCAAATTTAAACTATAAAGCTATTCATCGGTCTTGCATATTAAAGGAGGAATGAAATGACAAACGGAAACGAAGTCCAATGGGACATAAGCGT
>VFSW01001391.1_pt1 | contig 36899 bp, 29 predicted proteins | sample 5358111 | NCBI WGS metagenome assembly VFSW01 (sample SAMN11554181, study PRJNA540505) | mine drainage metagenome | isolation source: sediment from site ElyBrook_90M | place: USA: Ely Copper Mine, Vershire, VT | collected 2017 | reverse complement strand
CCCCCCCCCCCCCCCCCCCGGCGGCCGGGCCCCCCCCCCCCCTCGCCGCCCCCCCCCCCCCACCCCCCCCCCGGGGGCGGCGGGGCCCCCCCCCCCGGGGGGGGGCGCCGGGCAACCGCCCGCCCGGGCGCGGGCGGATCACGGTCGCGTCGGTATCGGTCGGCTCGGCAAACGGGTCATCGCTCATCGCCTGTTCAGCTCCGGATCGCCCAGCATTCTAATTCGAGGCCAGGCACCTCGCCTGTGACGTGGATCGCTATTCCACCGGATCGGGGCAGCGCAGCCCAGTACTGGCTGGTGCGGTCCAGCTCGAAATAGATCGTCCCGGCATAGTACGGCAGTTGCCGCGGCGCCACCGGCAGCGCGCGCACTGCGATACCGGGCAGTGCAACGTTGATCAGCTCGCGGATCTGCTCGACCGGGCCGATCTTAACCAGATTTGGAAAATTGCGCCGCAGCGTCTCGGCCGGTACCTGCGCCTTCACCGCCAACACCCAGATGGAATTGCTCAGCAGCGAACGGTCGACGATCGGCCCGACCCGAATTCCGAACTTGCGTTCCTGCAGCTGGATAGCGACCGCGTTTTGCTCGAGCACCGCCGAGAGCATCTGCCGCAGCACCGAGATCACAGGCCGCCACGTCGTGGTCAGATCGTCGTGCCGGTAGGGTGGAAACAGCGGCGGACGTTTGCGGCTTTCAGTGAAGGTCGCCAGTTCGCCCGCAAGACTGACGGCCACTTGATAGAACGTCTCCGGATGCATCTGTCTGACGGTCGCCGCCAGATGGGTGATCAGCGGCTCGTACCGGTTGCACAGTTGCAGCATCATATAGTCGGCAATCTCTGCCGCCCCGCGCGTCGTACCCTCGGAGACACGGCCGGCCAGCGCCTCGGCACGATGATGCAGCAATCCCTGCAGCTGGGTCGCGAAGCCGGACAGTGTGGCCGAGGGCTCGCAGGTCAGCAGCGGCGGAATATAGCTGTCGTCCAGAACCACGCTTTTGTCTGGTCGCACCTCGGCCACCCGGATCAGGCCGAGCGCCGCGAACCCCTCGCGCGCCTCACTCTCCAGCGCATAGCGCAGGCGCAGCTTGCCGATCGGCACCGTCGCCACGCTCTGATAGCCGGCATTGATGTCCATCGCCTCGTGCTCGGCCACCACATAGCGGGCTACCGTCTCGGTCTCGCCGGCCGGCGCGGTCTCCATCCCGCCCGGCTGGCGCGTCGGCAGCAGCAGATAGATCACGCCGTTGCGTGCAAGTTCCGGGACCTCGATCGGGCGCGGCGCCGGCACGTCTTCAGGAATGGCGAACGGCGTGCCGTCCGGCAGAATGCCGGACGCTGCCCGCACGGCGAACTTGCCAAGCGTGAGCAGATCGGCATCCAGGTCCAGTTGGGTGAGCCCCCAGGCGAACGGCCGCAGTGCCGCGGTAGCAGTCCGTACCAGACGCTCGGTATAACGGTCCTGCTGCTGCAGATGCTGCGGCTGAAGAAACAATCCTTCGGTCCAGACAACCTTGTTTTCCCAGCTCATGCTCACGGCCCAGGCTTGACGACGATGCCGCCCTGGCCGGCGGTGACGACCAGCGTCGTGGTCTTGTGCGCCGGCACCGCGGCCACCGCGCGCCAGGTTACCTGCGCGAAATTGCGGTAGGCGGCGAACAGACCGAGCGCCGTCACCGGCGCTGTGGGGGCGAGCGAGAGCGTCGCGGTCTTGCCGGGAGCCAGGATCAGATCGTCGCGCTTGACCAGGTCAGCGCCGAGGGTTGCCTGATCCTGATTGAACAGCTGAAAGAACTCGGCATTAGAGAACGCACTGGGAGAGGCAAGCTGGTAGACGCGCAATTGCACCGGCGCGCCCTGCCCGCCCATCGTGGCGGCATTCACATCCGATGTAGCGGACATATTCACCACCACTGCGGTCGGCGGCGGGGCCGCGCATCCTGCCAGGGTGGCCAGCAGCAAGGCCCCTCCCTGGGCTGCAAGCCCCCTGCGCCGAGGCCTCAAGCCAGTTTTTGCCGCCATCCTGGCGTTTCCCCGCTGTCAGCGCCGCATTGTTGCCCGGATGGCCACATGCTTGAAAGCCTTATACCAAGCGCCCGCTACTGTAAGCCATGTCAGGCAGAACCGGGGCTCCGTCCAAAGACCCGCCAGGGACTGAGGTCCCTATGCCCGTGATTCCGGCTGGACTGGCGGGAGCGTGAGGGAAGCCGCTCGGCTCCCCCGGTTCTTGCCTTGCCGCTACAGTTTCTGCATCTGAGCGTCATAGGCACGGGCGAATTCGCGTCCGAACACAGACTGGAAGTCGTCTTCCGCCTCGCGCGAGATTTGTTGATACGTCTCGCAGAACAGTTCCCAGGTCCGCGCGCGGCGGCTGGCGGGCAGGATGTTGTCCAGCATGCCGGCCGCCAGGCGCTTTTCCAGCGCAGCCGGTTCGAAGCGGCGCAGCAGACCCATCAATGCGGTCTGCACGCCGGCCATCACCGCCATCTCGTGCGAGCGGATGTCGCCGAACGCCTCTCGTGCGGCATCCAGGGGCGGCTTGTAGCCGGGTCGGCCGGGGTGCAGCAGGGCGGCGATGGCGTCCTCATCGGTGGCGGAGAATTTGAGCGGGTTGTTGTCTCGCGCACGCAGCATGGTCTGTTCCACGCGTAATTCGTTCTTGATCGCCGCGCGTGAGATCAGCACCTGGCGCACGCCTTCGACCATGGCGCGGAACACTTCGCCCGCCGCGCGCAACGCCGCTTCCGGATCGCGGCCGGGATCGAGGCCGGCGACTCCCGCCCCTTCCAGGAACGCCGCCAGCAATCGTGCCGCATCCGGCGTCGGCCCCGAGGCCAGAGCGGGCATTGCCTGGGGGGAAGCGGCAGCCGGCGATGGCGCAGCACTGAGTGGAGCCGGGCGGGGGGGCGGTTCGGCGAACGGATCCGCGGCTACGGGCGGTGAAACCGGTGCCCGCCTCGGCGGCGGCATCGACACCTGCCCAGGCGCCTGCCCCGGCGCGGGGGCGATGTCGCCGAGCAGTGCGTCGATATCATCCAGGCTCATCGGCGCCGCCACGGCCGGGGCGGCGAATGCCTGCTTGGCGGCGTCCACGTCGTCGGCCTGCGACGGCCCCTGCCAGGACGGGTCCGGAGTCAGGCCACGGAACAGGTCGTCATCGGGGTCGGGCGGCGGGGGATGCATCACCTCGTCGGCGCGGTCGAACGGATCGGACGGGCGGCTGGAAGCGGCAATGACGAAACGATGGCCGAAGCCGGGCTGAGGCGTCACGCCGAACGGATCCTCCAGCGGATCGGGGCCAGCCTGCACCGGGTCGGCGGGGTCGGCGAACGGGCCGGTGCTCTGTGTGATCATCTGTTCGGAAACGATCATCACATGGCTACCGAGGCGGATCTCGTCGCCATCGTTCAGCACCACCTCCTCGTCGCGGGCAACGCGCTCGCGTGCCCCGTTGATGAACACCCCGTTGGTGCTAACGTCGGTGAGCACATAGCGGCCGCCGACGAAGGCAATGAAACAGTGCGTCTTGGAGAGGTAGCGGTCCGGGTCGTCCAGCACCCAGTCATTGCCCGGGACACGGCCGATCGAGAGCGTGGCACGCTCCAGCGTGCGGCTCTCGCGCGTGGCGACAAGAGTGAGCTTCAGCGCCATGCGGAGCGACCGCCGGCGCGGAGATGGGTCGGGCGACATGCATGGCAGCGCGTGGAGGCGACGGTGGCGGACATCACTCTGGCCGAGTTCAATGGTCGGGTCTGGTTGGTAGGCGGCGAGGCGCATCTCCAGGCGCTGCTGGCCAATACGCTGCCGAAGAATGTTAGCATCGAACTGCTGGCCTGCGAACGTCTCTCCGATGTGACTGGCCTGTGGCAGCAGCATTGCGGACCGCAGGAGGCGGGCACGATGCCCTGGCAGATCCATCCGGCGATCGTGGACCGGATCCGCCGCCACTCGCCGGACCATGCGGTGTTTTTCGCGCAATGGTCGGCGGCGCTGGATGCCGAGGCGCTGGCGGTGATCAACGCCGCCGCCGCCTGGGCGCGGGACAACCCGGCCACGCCGGTGACGCTGGTCGAATATGTCGATGCCATGAGCCCTCAGGCGATCGCTGATCTTGCCCGTCTGCGCGCCTCGCTGGTCGCCGACCGGCTGGCCGAAGCCGGCATCGAACGGGCGCGGCTGGCACGCGAGGTGCGGCCGATCGATCCGGACGCGGGGATGGGCCAGGAGAGCCAGCGGCTGGACATCATCGTCGCGGCAGGCTGACCGGGCAGCGCCAGGCGCGACCAGCCGGAAACTTGATATCCGGGATCGACATCACGGACAGAGGGGGGAGACACGCATGGCGAACATCAATACCGGCATGGAGAAGCAGGAGATGAAGCGCCTGCTGGGCAATGCCACCAAAGACGCACCGGTGGCATGCGCCTTCGGCATCGGCAAGGACCTCTCGACCGCACTGCTGATGCTCGACAAGGTCAAGGGCGCGAGGGCAGTCGAAGTGGAACTCACCACCAAGTTCGACGACGCCAAGAACACCCGCTTCGGCACCGCCTGGAAGGACGAGCTGGACGCCAAGCTGATCAAGATCACCGTGAACAAGACGATCACCGCCATGGCGAAAAGGCTGGTGAAGACGTTGAAGGGCACCGGCTATACCAAGGTGGAAATCCTGCTAGATGACGGCACATCGGTGGAGGCCGCCGCCGATGAGGACGCGCAGCCAACCGCCAAGCCGGACCCGGCCGAGCTCACCCGGCTGTTGACCGCCCAGGTGGAACGCATCCCCAGCGTGATCGCGGTGACGCCCGATCTGAAGCAGGCTTTGAGCAAGCTGGCAACCGACGCTCATGTGCAGATCAAGACCAACAATCCGACCTACGCGGCGGTGACGATCGCCCAGCTCACGCGTGCGCTGGACGAGGCACCGCAGGGTCCGGAACAACAGGGACCGGGGCAGCAGTCGCTCGCCCCGATCGCCGAGCGCAATACGCTCGCCTGGCTAGCTACACGCAAGAAGATCGAGAGCGAAATCGAGAATCTTCGCGTCGAGATCCTCGCCAGTTTCAAGGACGATGGCCCGGTGCTGGATAAATTGTATCGCGAAAAGGTGGCACCGATACTGAAAATACTTGACGATAGCCTGGCTAACACGCTGGGTTCCGCCGCCAATACCTCCGACCCGGCGCAGCACCGGAAGCTGATCGGCGATGCAAAAGCGATCGTCGGCCGCTACACCGAATTCGTGAACGGTGAGAAGCTGCTGGACGACCTGGACAACAACCCATTCGTCCCGGTCGCGATCAAGGCGACGCTGACGGCGACGCTGAGCACGCTCGCCAAGACCATCGTCTGACCGCCGGCGCCCAGCGCGATACCAGGCGGGCGCACGAAACCCTCGCCCGGCAGATCCGCGATCGGATGGCCGAGCCGCCCTGATCCGGGTGGCAACCGGCCGGGCTGGATGTGGCCCGGGATGCCGAGGATCAGGCGCCGCGCGCCTCGCCTTGCGGTGCTCAGGTGAAGTCGTAGGCGAGATCGCTACCCTCCACCCGCACATGCACGCGGGTGATCGCCTCGCCTTCCAGCAAACGCGTGAGGAACGCGGTACTGATGGCCGGCAGCAGCGTATTGGTCAGGATCGCGTCGATCATGCGCCCGCCGCTCTCCGGTTCGGTGCAGCGACTGCCGATCAGCTTAACCACCTCCATCTGGTAGGTGAACGGCACCTTGTGGTGCGCCTCGACACGACGCGCGATACGGCCGAGCTGCAGGCGAATGATATCGGCAAGCATCGCATCTGACAGCGGATAGTACGGGATCACCAGAAGCCGTCCTAGCAACGCAGGTGGGAAAACCTTCAACAATGGATCACGGAGCGCTTTCGACACTTCGTCTGGTTCCGGCAGCAATTCCGGATCACGGCACAGCGACATGATCAGATCCGTTCCGACGTTCGACGTCAAGATGATCAGTGTATTCTTGAAGTCGATCAGACGTCCCTCTCCGTCTTCCATGATGCCTTTGTCGAACACCTGGAAAAAAATCTCATGGACATCCGGGTGCGCCTTCTCAACCTCATCGAGCAGCACGACGGAGTACGGCTTCCTTCGTACCGCTTCAGTCAGCACGCCACCCTCGCCATAGCCCACATAGCCAGGCGGCGCGCCTTTCAGCGTGGAAACGGTGTGCGCCTCCTGGAACTCGCTCATGTTGATCGTGATCAGATTCTGTTCGCCGCCGTATAATTGCTCGGCCAACGCCAGCGCGGTTTCCGTCTTGCCCACACCGGACGGGCCGCACAACATGAACACGCCGATGGGCTTGGAGGGATTGTCCAGCCCTGCCCGCGCGGTCTGCACCCGCTTGGCGATGGCATCCAGCGCGTGGCTCTGGCCGATGACGCGTTTGCCGATTGTGTCGGCCAGCGTCAGCACCGCTTGTACCTCGTTCTTCACCATCCGCCCGACCGGAATGCCGGTCCAGTCCCCCACCACAGCAGCAACGGCCTGCTCGTCCACGCTGGGCAGAATCAGAGGGCTTTCGCCCTGATGCGCGGCGAGGTCGAATTGCAGCATGCGCAGTTCTTCCAGCATGGCAGAACGATCGACCGTTTCACCCTCCGCCAGCGGTGTGCGCAGCTTTGCCCGCAGTTCCAGCACGCGATCGACCAGCACCTTTTCGGCGCGCCAGCTGGCTTCCAGCCCTCCCAGCCGGTCCTGCTCCATCGCCAGCGCGGCTTTCGCCGAAGCATCACGCGCCGCCGCATCGATACCGATGGCGCTCTCGCGGGCGATGATCTCCAACTCGGTTTGCAGCGCCTGGATGCGGCGGCGACTGTCATCCACCGCAGGAGGTGTCGCGTGCTGGCTGACCGCGACACGGGCGGCGGCGGTATCGAGAAGGCTCACCGCCTTGTCCGGCAACTGCCGCGCCGGGATGTAGCGGTGCGAAAGCCGCACCGCCGCTTCGATCGCTTCGTCGAGAATGGCGACGCGATGGTGTTGTTCCAGTGCCGAGGCGGTGCCGCGCAGCATCAGCACGGCCTTGTGCTCGTCCGGCTCATCCACCTGCACCACCTGAAAACGGCGGGTCAGCGCCGGATCCTTCTCGAAATATTTCTTGTATTCTGCGAAGGTCGTGGCGGCGACGGTGCGCAGCGTTCCGCGCGCCAACGCCGGCTTCAACAGGTTGGCAGCATCGCCCGTCCCCGCCGCCCCACCCGCGCCGATCAGCGTGTGCGCCTCATCGATGAACAGAATGATCGGCTTAGGCGAGGATTGTACCTCCTCGATCACCTTGCGCAGCCGGTTCTCGAACTCCCCTTTCATGGAGGCACCCGCCTGCAGCAGGCCCACATCCAGCACGCGGAGTGAAACCTCCCTGAGCGACGGCGGCACGTCGCCGGCGACGATGCGCAGCGCAAAGCCCTCGACCACCGCCGTTTTTCCAACGCCGGCCTCGCCGGTAAGGATCGGATTATTCTGTCGCCGGCGCATCAGGATGTCGATGACCTGGCGGATCTCTCCATCCCGGCCGACGATCGGATCGAGCTTCCCTTCGCGGGCACGTTCCGTCAGATCCACCGAGAACTTTGACAGGGCTTCCTGCTTGCCCATGGTGGCGGGCGCCATCGCGCCACTGGCTTCGCCCGGCATGGCACTGCCGTCGGTCGCCGCCAGCACCGCTTCCGGCGAACCTGTCAGAATGCGAGCGAAATCGTCACCGAGCGCTTCCACCTTAATTGATTCGAACTGGCGGGAAATGGCATAGAGCGCGTTGCGCAGCGTGGTCGTGCGCAGAGTGCCGTAAAGCAGGTGCCCGGTGCGCACCTGTGCCTCGCTGAACATAAGCGTGGCGAACAGCCATCCGCGCTCAATGGCCTCCTCGATATGTGGCGAGAAATCCGAGATCGCGGTGGCGCCGCGCGGCAGCCGGTCCAGCGCAGTGGTCATGTCCGCCGCCAGTCTCGACGCATCCAGGTTGAAGTGCCGCACGATGCGATGGAGGTCGGAATCCTGGGCGTTGAGAATCTGGTGCAGCCAGTGGACGAACTCGACATAAGCGTTGCCGCGCAGCTTGCAGAACACCGTGGCTCCCTCGATCGCCTTGTAGGCGAGCGGGTTGAGCTTGCCGAACAGCGCGGCGCGGCTGATTTCGCTCATTGTGTTCCCCCTGGCGCCGCGACGGGCGTTGTACGACTATGGTGTGCATCAACCGTTCGCGCCATGCTGTCGGCGCTGGCATCCAGAAACAAGTCAGCGGCATCCGCCGTGGTGCGGCGGCGGCCGAGCCATGTGGTCCAACCGAGCCGCCCCTGCCGGCCGAGATTGATGCGCGGTACCTGTGGGGCGCGCAGGATCAGCTTGACGTCCCACACCAGCACGTCGCCTGCATAGTTACGCACGATCGGGATCAGACGGTGGAAACTAAGGCCACCTGGCAGCAGCCGCTCGTAATCGGCCAGATCAAGCGGGCCGAACACGATGCGGAATTTGTGCTGGCGGCTCCATACCCGCCCGCCCAGCACCAGCGTGCGGCCAAGAGCGGCAATGCGGGGCGAGGTTCCAAGCCTGCTGCGGTCACCGCTAACCAGCGTGAGCCAGCCGCCGATGAATTCATCGATGCCGACCGGCATCTTAAAGAACGCGGAGAGGATGGCGGCCAATCCTTCGGCATGGCGTGTCTGTGCCGCGAAATGCCCGGCGAAGTGCAGCTTCGCCAGATCCGGCATGGCGTCACGGTTGCGCAGATGCTCCCCGCCCAGCCCCATCAGCGCACCCAGATAATGTCCAAACCGGTCTTGTGCCGGCCGGTCGAAGCTGATGGTAGGGCGCGAATTGGCCCAGGCGCGGTAAAACAGCGACAGCGCGCGATGGTGGAAGATGTCGGCGAAGCGCTGGAATGTCGGGTCGCGCTGGTTACGCTGCCGATCGCGGGCATATTCGGTCAGATGCAATGGCAACGCGCCGTCCGGACCGAACAGGCCGAAGAAATGCACCGTCAGCCGGCCTGGTCGCCCCTCCGCGCCCTTCTGCCAGCCGGCGAAGGTGGCGGAAGCAAAGGTGACGATCGGTTCCTGGCCGAGCCGCAGCAGGTCTTGGCCGGGCTTGCCGCTGCGGCCGAAGCCCGGCAGGTCCGGGTGCTGCGCCTCCAACCGGCGCAGCACATGGTAGAAGCTCCATCGCCAGGGCGCGTCGGCCAGGCGGTCGAGCATGTCATCGCTCATAGGAAGACCACAGCGCCGGCCATGTGCAGCCGACACTCTGGTTGGCGCTGCAGACCTGGACGCTGGCTGACAATCCAGTTTGGTCGCGCCGGGCGCGATGCCCTGAGCCGATCCTCCGATCGGGAATATCCACCTCTACCCGGGTTTCCGGTCTGAAGTTTCACCTGATGGTCCGATCCTGACGCTCGGTTGCCATGTGTCAGGCAGACAGACCCACCAGCCAGCCGGTCTGCGTCCCGCAAATCCCTATTGCATCAGTCGCTCCAGGCCGGCATCGCTCCGGCGATATCCAGAGCCAAAGCCCCTGCCCTTTTCTTGCCTTGATCACAGCAGCGCCCTCTGCCCCAGCCGCATCGGCCAGCGCATCACCTCGCCACGTTCCGGGTGCCTTAGCACCGTCTCGGTGAAGCCATTGATCGACACATACTTGGCAAAGAAACGGTCCAGTACGGCGGCGAGCAGGATGCCGCCGGCACCACCGAACGGCGCCTCGTCGATGGTCAGTGTAATCTCAAGCCCCCGCCCTGCCGCCACCGGCCCGGCACCGGGGATGCGGCGCACGATCGGATGGGCGCTGACCGAAATCAGCCCCTCCAGTTGCCGCGCCGCGATGGAACTGGTCGATGGGACATAGAGCCGCAGCAACTCGCGCAGCGCCGCTGCACCCTGCACATCGTCACTGTCCATCAACGTCAGATAGTTGAGCCCCAGATGGCTGATGAAACGCCACGCATAGTCTCCATCACCCCGGCTCGGGCGTGGCGCAGTCGGCCCGATCAGGCAGCGGATACTGCCAACCGGCGCGGATACAGCCAGGGTGAAGTCGGTATGCTGCTTGCCCACCGGCATGGAGAGCGGCAGGTCGCGATTGGTGCATAGCAGATCGAGCCCGAGTTGGCGCAGCCTGTGCGCCAGCGGCGCCTGGTCGGCATCGACCAGCGCGATAAACGTCTCGTGCCCGAGATAGGAGGAGCGCGGGCCGCGCGACCGTGCCTGGGCGGACAGCTGGCGCGGTCGGCGCTCCAGCGTGAAATAGGCGCGCGGGCCGGCGCCGCGGCTGAGGTCGTTGGCGGCGTAGAATGGCAGGAACGGCTGTGGCGCGCCGCCGTCGGCGCCGTATCCCTCCACACCGCGCACCGAGAACACCTCGAAATCGAGCGGACGCATCTTGTCCGGCACGATGTGGAACTCGGATTCGTGTTCGGTCAGGTTCACGCGGTCGCTGCGACGAGGAAACAGGTTCACGACCGGGGTGACAAATAGTGCGAACTGATCAAGACCGAAAGCGGCAGCCAACACCGGCTCGCTGCGTGTCAACAGCAGGATGATCTCCATCTCCCGCCCCGGGCAGCGTGCACGGGCAGCGCCCAGCCCGATGAGTTCCACGAACAGGAACCGCTCCGGCATGGCGTAATATTCTTGCAGCAGTCGATAGCCGTCGAAGGATTGCGGCGCGCACGGCAGCAGCGCCTCTTCAGGCGCGAAGCCGATGGCCTGCAGCGCATCGGCTGGCAGTCGCTCCTGCCAAGGCAACGGTCGTTCGGTGGGGCGGGCATAGATCGCAATGACATTGGCAATGAGCTGCTCGTAGAGCCGCACCCGTGCCGCGTCCGGTCCAGCAAGGAACAGCGGCAGCGTTTCCAGCGCTAGCTTAGCCAGACCCGCGTCGCCAGTCGCGCGCAGCCGGAGGCGGATTGCCGCCTTCACACCGCGTGTCTCCGGCAGACCAAGGGCTGCGACCGCGGCTGGGGAGGCGATATAGCTCGCTTCGACCAGCTCGATCGGCAGCAATTGCACCACGTGTGCGGTGCGGAATTCGCAGGTTGTCTGGTCCTCGGTGCCGAGCAGACTCCGCAGCGTGATGCCGGCCGGCAAGCGAACCCCCTGTGGCTGAGTGCGCAACGTCGCCTCCGGCTGCATCTGCACCACCGCCATCGAAGGCGTCGGACCGAAATAATGAGGATAGACCATCTGCAGCAGCGACTGCGTGAAGGTCGGGAACTCCGCGTTCATCTTCAGTTGGATGCGCGCGGTCAACAGCGCGAAGCCTTCCAGCAGCCGCTCTACATAGGGGTCCGCGACTTCCAGGCTGCCCAGGCTGAGCCGCTCGGCGATCTTGGGGAAATCGCGCGCGAACTCGCCACCCACCTCGCGCAGATAGGCGAGTTCCGCTTCGTAGAGCCGCAACAACCGCGGGTCCATCAGCGCCCGCCCCGCGTCTCAGTGACCACGGCGAGACGGGTTTCTAGCTCGATCGCGGTCTCCAGGAACAATTGCTGCGGCACCGGTTGCGCCCATAGCTCGCCGCTGATCTCGAACACCAGGGCGGGAACCACCTTATCGCCATCGACGGGACGCAGTCTCACGCGCAGCGTGTCGGCCCGGATGCGCGGCTCGAAGGCGCGGATCGCCTCAGCCAGGCTCATCTCTATGTTCCCCAGCCGATCTCCGGTGCCGATACTTCCGGCAAAGCCGGGCACCCCGAAATTGATCGTTGACTGCCGTGCCAGCGGCGCGTCGGCTAGAGTCCCCGTTGCCTCCAGCGCCGTCGTATTGAGCAGCCAGGCGAGGTCGCGCAGCACCGCCTGCCGCAACTGCGTCATTGATAACGTCTGCTGTTCGAAACTCTCGCGGCTCAGCTCCGGCGCATTATCGGTGAGCCGGTCTAGCAGCGAAGGTTGCAGCCGATCACGGCTGGCGGGTTCTGTCATCGGCTAATACTGAAACGAGCCGGTGTCCCTCATGCCGAAGGCCCGGCGAGGGTGATGCGCCGTACGTCCATCAGCGCGAACTCACCGGCATCGGTGGCTAGCATTCGCTGACCGAGACCGAGAAACCAGGTTCCCCGTTCCTGCCACTCCGTCCGCCCCCCCAGAGCCAAGGTCTGGTCCGTCGCTGCCTGTGAGCCCGGATAGCGGGTTGGCACGAAGCCAAAGGATTCTCCCCCCGTCGCCCAGACAAAATGCGCCGGCATCCAGACACGGTCGCGCAGATCCGCCGGCGGGTCGATCTCCAGCCGGGACAGCCGATGGAATGGTACCCAGTAGTATTTGCCGTCCACCATTGCTTCCAGCACCGGCCCCAATCGTGAGTCGGCATCGGCAATCCATTCGAACGCCTGCCCTGTCTGCTCACCCGCCACCGGTGCCGCCTGCTCGAAGGCATCATCGCGCAGCCGCGCTGCCTCGGCGTCCTTGCCGACAGCGAGCAGACGCAGCGCCTCGACCAGGAGCGAGAGCCAGTCGGGTGGCTCGCCAAAGCAGGTGGGGGTCTGCGTGCCGGCAAACACTTTTGCCCGCTGAACCTCGCAGATGATCGCCTGCCGGTAGGCCTGTGCCATCGGCACTGTCGCCGGATCGAGCTGGGCAGCGACAGTCAGTTGCTGGACCGCGCGTTCCCATTCGCCGGTAATGCAGAACAGCTGAAACAGAAAGACGCGCAGCTTCGCCTCACGTGGCTGGCTGCGCACCTCCTGCTTGAGCTGCTCGAGCGCTCCGCGGGCATCGCCCGCCCGGAGCAGCGCAAGAGCATCGCTCATCGTCGTGCCGGGTGTCTGACGGTCATCAAGTCGCCGTGATCACCTGCGTGAAGTTGTTGTTGTTATTGATCTGATTCCAGGTACCGACTGCTGGCGGGCTGATTGGCTTGCCGTCTGCGCCCTGCTGAAGGTAGCGTGCCTGCAGCGCGCCATATTTGAAGGTGACGGCCTCTTTGCACTTCTCGTCGCCGTCCGCGCCGCTCCATTCGATGGTTGCGACACCCACCAGTGCGAAGTCGAATCGCAGGAAGGTCCAGCCACTGGCAGCGTTGGACAGGCCCCCCGCGCCACCCTGGCCACCCGCCCGCCGCAGATACAGACTGACCTGCTGAAAATGTTCCCCCGTACAGCACATGGTGAACAGCAGAGGCGAGATGCGATCCGTCGGACGGGTGATCGAGAACGGGTTGAACGTGATCTTGCCTGATCCGATACCGGAAGTCTGACTGCCGATGTTCAGGATTTGTTCGATATCGAAGGTGAAATCGTCGATCTCGAACACCTGACCGGCTTTCAGGCCGTCGTCCAGCGCGCCGGTCGTGCCCTTGCTGAAGTCGACCTGCGACTCACCCTTCAGTGGCGTGCCGGTAGAGTCTTTGAAGGTCATGTAGGTATCGAAGGCCATGATCGTATCCTTTCTCTAGAGGTGAAGTAGGACGAGCATTTGCTACGTAGAGGTTTGGTCTATTTCGGCATGCGGGAAACCAGACGCAGAGAAACGGTCAATCCTTCCAGCTGGTAGTGCGGGCGTAGGAAGAACTTCGCGCTATAATAACCAGGGTTGGAATCATCCTCCTCGATCACCACTTTTGCCTCTGAGAGTGGATGTGTCGCCTGGTAGTCGAGTGGATCGTTTGCGCTGCCGACATAGCGCGAGATCCAGCTTGTGAGCCAACTCTCCAGGCTGGCCCTGGTCATATTCGAACCGATCTTGTCGCGCACCATGCATTTCAGGTAATGCGCAAACCTGCAGGTGGCGAACAGATAGGGGAGCCGTGCTGCAAGATTGGCATTCGCTGTTGCGGCAGGGTCCTCGTATTCCTGAGGCTTCTGCAGCGACTGGGCGCCTATGAACGCGGCGAAGTCGGAATCCTTCTTGTGGATCAGCGGCATGAAGCCGCTCTTGGCTAGCTCCGCCTCGCGCCGGTCGCTGATGGCGATCTCGGTCGGACATTTCATGTCCATGCCGCCATCATCGGTGGGGAAGCTGTAAGCTGGCAGGCCCTCTACCGCACCGCCACTCTCGATGCCGCGGATCTGCGTGGTCCAGCCATACATCTTGAAGGCGCGGGTGATGTTGGTCGCCATCGCATAGGCCGAATTGGTCCAACAGAAATTGCTGCTGTCGGCGCCGGCGGTGTCTTCTTCGAAGCGGAATTCCTCGACCGGCTCGGTCTTTTCGCCATAGGGCAGGCGCGAGAGGAAACGGGGCATGCACATGCCGAGATAGCGGGCATCTTCGCTTTCGCGCAGCGAACGCCACGCAGCATATTCCGGCGTCTGGAAGATCTTGGTCAGGTCGCGTGGATTGGCCAGTTCCGACCAACTGTCCATGCCCAGCACAGTCGGCGCCGCGGCGGTCAGGAAGGGCGCATGTGCCCCGGCCGCGATCTGTGCCATATCACCGAGCAACTGGGTATCTTGAGGACTGTGGTCGAAATAGTAGTCCCCTACCAGGCAGCCATATGGCGCACCGCCGAATTGACCATATTCCTCCTCGTAGATCTTCTTGAAGATTGGGCTCTGATCCCAAGCAGTGCCACGAAATTTTTTTAACGTCCTTCCAAGTTCTTTTTTAGATATATTGAAAACTCTAATCTTCAGCATTTCGTCTGTTTCGGTGTTATTCACCAGGTAATGCAATCCACGCCAGGCGGATTCCAGCTGCTGAAACTCTTCCTGATGGATGATCAGATTGACCTGCTCGGTCAGCTTGGCATCGATGGCGGTGATCATCGCCTCGATACTGCGCAGTGCGTCGGTCGAGACCAGCGTAGCATTGGCGAGTGCCTGCTGGGCCAATGTCTGCACCGCCGTCTGCACCGCATCGCGCGCGATGTCGGTCTTGGGCTTGAATTCCTTGTTCAGCAGGGAGGCAAAATCGCTGACGGTCCCGGTGGCAGCGTTGGCAGCGGCATCGGAAGCGGCCTGGGTGCCGGACATTTTACTGCTCCCCGCCACTAGGCTTGTCATCGCTTGGCGCTGGCGCACTGGCCAGCGTCTGCAGCAGTGCCGGGTCGTTCAGCACTTTGGCGATCAGGTTTTCCGCACCGCTCTTGCCGTCCATGTAGGTCAGCAGGTTGGAAAGCTGCGTACGCGCCTCCAATAGCTTGTTCAATCCCTCCACCTTGCGTGCAATGGCACCGGGGGTGAAATCGTCCATGCTCTCGAAGGTGATGTCGACAGCCAGGTTGCCTTCGCCGGTCAGCGTATTGGGCACCATGAAAGCAACCCGTGGCTTCATCGCCTTCAGCCGGTCATCGAAATTATCCACATCGATCTCGAGGAATTTGCGATCCACCGGCTGCGGCAGCGCCTCGGCCGGCTTGCCCGATAGGTCGGCCATCACACCGACCACGAAGGGCAGTTGCACCTTCTTTTCGGAACCGTAGGTCTCCACGTCGTACTCGATCTGCACACGCGGTGCCCGGTTCCGGGCAATGAACTTCTGGCTGCTCGCTTTGGCCACGGTCGGTTCCAGTCATCGCTAAGTGTTGAGGAAACGTCTACTACGTCACCAGCCGGCCCCGCTGTGACTAAGGTCACTCGTCGCGCTGACCGACAATCATCTGCGCCTGAACCAACCCATCGGGCGCCAGATCGCGCAGGATCTCGAGGAAGTTTTTTTCGGCCAGACGCTGCGCACGCTCGATCAGCATCGGCAGCGGGCTTGAGGGTTCGTGCCGACGGTAATAGGCGCAGACGAGTTCCAGAAGCCGCAGCGCCTCAGCGCGGTTAGTGACTTCGGTGAGATGCGCGCTACTTATACCACCGCCACGTCGTGCCACTGGCGTTACTGTCTCATCCGTGCCGGTTGGTGCTTCTTCCTCGGCGCTGACGGCGGCGCTATCGGTGGTCACGGCAAACCGTTCGATATAGCGGGTAATCTGGCTTAGCAGTCTCAGTAAGTCACTGAAATCAGGGCCACTGCCGGTGCCGGCATGGCTGTCGAACACCGGCGGGATACCGGCGGCGGCGGCGGCGGCGGCAATCGCCGCAGCACGCAAGGCCGCGGGAAATTCAGGCGGCGTGTCCTGGAATGCCGCGCGTACGTCGGTTTCGGTCAGTTGCGGCTGGCGGGGTTCCTCCTTGATCTCGCCAAGCGCAGCCGCGATGTCGCGCCACGACAGCCGGCCGAGACGCGGTGACCTGGCCAGCGGCATGTCGCGCAGATGGCGTAACACGAGGCCGGGATGCGCAAGCCGCAGCAATGCGCTCACCCGCATCGTCGGATCGTTGTCGTCCTCAGGGTCCAGTTTGGGGTGCACATCGGCCCAGCGCGTATCGAGTAACTGGCGGATTGCATCCAGTGTTTCGGCATAGGCAGCCAGGCCACCGGTATGCAGCCTGGCAACGCCCAGATAGCCCAGCACGCGCAGATCGCGGGTGCGCTGTGTCAGCGCGTCGGCCAGAGTCTCGACTTCTTTCCAGTCGGGATCCTTGGCGGGAATGATGCTGTTGCCCGCCTGGCGTTCCGGCTCACCCTGGGCGGTGCGTTCCAGTTCACCGAAGACGGGATCGAATTCCAGGTTGGGGCCGGTCGGGGCACTCTCCTCTACGGGCTCCAGCCATCCGCTCAGGTCGAGCGGTGCCATGATGTCATCACCCTTGCGACGAAATGAACGGCATAACCGGAAAGAGCGTTTTCACGGCACCGAATGGCTTCTGTGGCGAGCAGGCGCGACCAATCTTGTCACAGGCGAACATTTCGGGCGACGCTCTCCCTTTTGGAAAATATTTGCGCACGGCCGTCGAAAAGTCCAGCAACAAGACGCGTCGGCAGGGGGTGCGCGGCGATGAAAACAGTTGAATTGTACGAATAATGAGAGAAGCTGGCAGAGGTCAACTCGTGGAGGCACCGCACGCCGGATTGGTGCGTCAGTAGAGTCCAAACTCAGCGCAGGCCGAGGCGCTGTGCTTCCAGCTTAGCCACCGCCGGCGGTGAGGGGTGCAGGAGGATCCCGTCGCGCCCGATATCAACACGGGCTTCGGGATAGACGGCCAGCGCAAGGCCGAGTGCATCGAGGAAGGTAGGTTTGATCTGTCGGGCAAGACGGAAGCCGGCACCGAATTGCGCGTGGATCGCTGCCCATCCGACAGGCGTCGATTTTGCCAGCGCATGCAGGCGATAAGCGAGCCAGACATAGATATCGATAGCCAGGCTGCGCGTTCCGATGGCCCTCAGCGCTTCCTCACGCACCGGCACCGGATGTTCGCGCAATGAACGCCAGAACCCTTCATCCAGGCGCACCCGGTCCTGCCACAGCGTCGGTTGCGCGTTATCGGCGAGGCCCGCGAGCGAGATGGCATCCTGTACGAAGGCGCCGTTCTGCCGCCGCTCGGTCCCGCCGTGCTGCTCCGTGAAAAAAGTGAGCCGGCAGGCGGAGATCCGCCGTGCCTGTTCGGTGACGAGGTGATAGGTGCGCCCGCCGGCGCGCAGACCCATGCGCCCCATCCAGGAATTCATCGATCGGCCGAGTTCGACTTCCGGCGATTGCGTACGGATCGCCTCTGTTTGCAGGTAGAGCAGGATCAACCGGGCTATCGACCCGTATGGCACGCCGATGATCTGGCCTTCACGATCTCGGCCGGCTTCCACCAGCAGGGTGGTGCGGTTGCCGTCACGTTTCCACACCGGTTCTTCGATGCGCTTATGGGGCAGAGAGGTCATGGCAAAGCCGGCATGGGTGATACCGAGACGGCTTTCCTCCTCGGCCAGGATGCTGGCAGCAGCATCGATCGCCTGGCGCTCGCTCCGTGTGCTGGCCAGCGCCCGCGCGCCATCAAGCCCATGTCGTTGGATCAGCCGATGAACCTCACCCATGCGCCATTGAGACGTATTGCGCTTCCGGACGCAATTCGGACTCTACTGACGCAAGCTATTAGAAGGTTAATCGGATCTACTATTAGTATCGTCAGTAGAGTCCTGGGGATAAGTGCGAGTCGCGTCAGCAGAGTCCAAAGTCGCGTCAGCAGAGTCCTGGGGATATTTCGGCTTAGGTGTGGATAGATCAGGGGCGGCCGGGTGGCGGTGCGTGCTGCGAGTCGCTGGTGAATCGGGACGGCAAGGGGGGGTGGACCAAGCGTCAGTAGAGTCCAAACCATAAGCAGCCCAGGCCACACATGGAACATGTCATTGTGTACATGTTCAAATGTCGACATGGAAGGGAAGCCATCTTTGAGGTCGCCGGGGCAAGCAGCGAGGCCCCCCTGCCCTGTCTCCTCACGCCTTGCCGCGCGTCTTGCGCCGGTCCGGTACGAGGTCGCCGGGTTCCACCCGATAGCCTGCTTCGGCCAGCGCCCGCATCACCAGGAACGCCTTGGTTACCCGCTGTTCGGCGGCGCGCAGGGTCAGTTCCTGGTCCAGATAGGCCGGTACCTCCAGACGCAGGCTCGCGAGCGGCACCGCCGCAGGCCCGGGTGCCGACGCAAGACTGGTCGAGGCGCCCCAGCGCGTACCCAGGGCCCGTGAATTGGCCTCCACCTGCTCATCGGCGATGACCGGACGCGGGGCGAGGCCGCGCAGATCGAGCCGCGGGCGCGGGGCGGCGAGGTCGTCCTCGATCGGTGGCAACGCGGGCTTGCCGGCCATCACGCGGTCTCCGTCAGTGCGGCCAGTCGCGCCAGGACCTCACGCGCCAGGGCGGCGACGCTCGCCGCCGGAGCGCCGCCTGACTCCGTCTGCCGCGGCACCTCGCCCGAGATGTGCATCTCGCGGAACGCCGCGCGCTCCATCAACGCGGTTTCCATCACCGCGAGCCCCCTGCTCTCCACCGTCTGGCGCACGTGCCGTGCTGCCCGACTCTCAAAGCCTGGCAGCAGCCGTGTCCAGATGATGGCCCGGGCGATCGGGGCCCGGGCGAGATCCTCGGCATCGTCGATCTGCGCGATGGTTTTGAGCGCATCGCGCGCATCGGGCAGCGAGGCCTGGGCCGGCACCAGCACAAGGTGCGAGCGCTGTAGCGCCTTCAGCGCGAGCGTGGAGGATCCGCCGGGCAGGTCGACGATCACCGCATCGCACTCGGCCTCGACGCGGCGCAGCGTGGCCAGCACGTTGGCCTCGGTGATGTCACCGATGATCTCCAGATTCGGGATGTGTGCCTTCGTACCGAAGGCGGAAGCGTGCTGGTTCAGGTCGCTGTCGAGCAGGGCGACGCGATAGCCGTCCAACGCGAGTTCGGCGGCAAGCAGGATGGCAAGGGTGGTCTTGCCGCAGCCACCCTTGGCGCTGGCGATGGCGATGATGGCCATGATGACTCCTGCACATTTGTACGGGTCAGCAGATGGGTGGATGAACACATGCCGTCTTTAGCAGGATCCGACAATTACAAATATCATTTGTGTTATATGTTCATTCTTCCAAATTGATACATATCAATATGTTAACAAAGGATCATGTACATAATTACAAAATTTGCATCGTATCCGTCGCAGCGCGCCGCCGGCGGATGCTAGGCTCGGCCAGGCGCGGGAGGAACGGGGTGCAGTATCAGATCAGCTTCGGCCAGTTGGGCCGCGCATCACCACCGGCCGCGGCGGGGCAGAAATTCCGCCTCGCCGTGCTCGGTGATTTCTCTGGCCGCGCCAATGCCGGCAAACTTCAGACCGGGGCGAAGCTCGCCAGCCGCAAGCCCATCAAGGTCGATGTCGATAATCTGGACGATGTGCTCGCCCGCTTCGGCCTGGTATTGACCCTGCCGCTCGCCGAGGACGACACAGCCGTATCGCTGCCCCTCTCCAGCCTGGACGACTTCCACCCGGACCAGCTCGTCGAGAAGCTGGAATTCTTCGAGAGCCTGCTCGGCATCCGCCGCAATCTTTCCAGCAAGGCCGGCTTCGACCGGGCGGCAAAACAGGTGCTCGCCTGGGGCGGGGAGGAACCGCTGCCGCCGCCGCCACGCCGCGCGCGCGGGGCGACCATCGCCACCGACCACAAATTATCCGACTTCGCCCGCCTGACCGGCCGCATCGAGACGAAGGCGGAGGAGACAGTCGTGGATGACCTGCTGCGTCGCCTGGTCGGCCCGTTCGTGCAGCCGGCTCGCGACGCCCGCCAGGACCAAATCATCGCCCGCGTGGACGAGGCGCTCTCGGCCGCCATGCGCCGCGTGCTGCATCACCCCGACTTCCAGACCGCCGAGGCCGTCTGGCGCGGCGTGGATCTGCTGGTCCGTCGCATCGAGACAGGGGCCAAGACCGAGATCGTGCTGTATGACATCTCCGCCGAGGAACTCGCCGCCGACCTCGCCGCCGGTGATGCGCTGGAGGAGAGCGGGCTCTACGGCCTGCTGGTCGAGCAGCCGGCGCTCGATGCGCATCAGGGGCCGCTATCGGCCGTCATCGGGCTCTATAATTTCGATCTCGTCCCGCCGCACGCCGATCTGCTGGGCCGCATCGCGCAGATCGCGGCTGCGGGCCGGCTACCGTTCATCGCCGGCATCGCGCCCGATCCACTGAAAACGCCCTGGCACGAGCAACACCCGTTGATTCAGGAAGCCTTCGGCGCGCTACAGGCACTTCCGCAGGCGGCATTTCTCGGGCTCGCCGCGCCGCGCTTCCTGCTGCGGCTGCCCTATGGCCGCAAGACCGATCCGGTGGACGCCTTCGCCTTCGAGGAATTCACCCGCCAGGGCGGGCTCGGCACGATGCTGTGGGGCCATCCGGCGCTGCTGCCCGGGCTGCTGCTGGCGCAGACATGGCAGAAGCAGGGGGCCAAGCTGCAACTTGGCGAGGTCAATGTCGCCGGCGATATGCCGTATTTCGTCTATACCGACATCGACGACGAGCAGATCGCGCTGCCCTGTACCGAACGTCTCTATTCCGAGCGCCAGGCGGTGCAGGTGGCGAGCTACAAGGTGATGCCATTGCTGTCACTGCGCGGCCGGCCGGAGGTAAGGCTGGGCGGTTTCACCTCGCTTGCCGGCTCACCGCTCGCCGGGTTCTGGGGGGCGCCCGCGATCGGCGCGGCGTCGGCACCCAGCGTTCCCCGCTCCGCTGCTGCGACGGACCCCGTACCGCAACCCGCGCCAGAAGTCGCCCCCGAGCCCGTCGCCGCGGCGGAGACCGTGGCAGAGACGGAGGCTGGGGCAGGGGAGGGGGACGCGCCGTTGCCAGAGGCCGACCTCGACGCGCTGCTGGCTGGTCTCGCCGCCGATGCGCCGCCCGCTGCCGTCGCCGAGCCCACCCCAGCGCCCGAGCCGGCTGATCTGGACCTGGACGCCCTGCTCGCCAGTTTGAACGCCGAGCCGCCCCCCGTGGCACCGGATACGACCGAACCGGATCTGGATGCGCTGCTTGCATCGCTGAAATAGTAGGGGAAGGGCAGGGGCTGTGCCTTATAGCCGCCGATTCGTCCCGGCTCGTGTCGGAACCGACCTGTCACGCAAGGAAAATCCGGCTCCCATCCATGAGGCTATCCGGCCTCCACGTTGACCACTACCACCGTCACATTGTCGCGTGCCTGCCGTGCCAGAGCGGCATCCACCAGTTGCGCCGCCACGTTGCCGTCATTGGCCATCAGTGCTGCGATCTCGACCTCCGGCACGCACTTGGTCAACCCGTCACTGCACAGCAGGAATCGCTCGCCGTCACGCAGCGTGTCCGTCGCCTTATCCAGCCGCACGCCCGCGCTGCCGTCCTCGTTGGCAGCGCCGATGGCGCGGGTGATGATGTTGGCATCCGGGTGGCTCTCCGCCGCCTCGGGCGGGATCTGCCCGGCATCGACCAACTCTTGCACCAGGCTGTGGTCGCGGCTGATCTGCTCGAGCACGCCGTCGGCAAAGCGATAGGCGCGGCTGTCGCCCGCCCACAGGCACGCGAAATGCGCGCCGCGCACGCACAGAATCACCGCCGTCGAGGCGATCATCGCTTCCGGCCCGCGCCGGCGCTGCTCGGCCAGCAATGCGGCATGCACCTCGTCGATGCGCGTGCGCACCTCGCCCAGCAGCATCTGCGCATCCAGCCCGGGTGGAACCTGTTCCAGTGCCGCGGCAATCATGGCCGACGCCACTTCGCCCGCCTGGTGGCCGCCTGCGCCGTCCGCCACCGCCCACAGGCCGAGATCGGGGCGATCGACGAAACTATCCTCGTTGCCACTGCGCTTGGTGCCTGGGTGGGTAGCGTGACAGGACTGCATAACGAAGCTCATGGCGAAGGTTCCGCATCGACCAGCCTGGCAGAGAAGGACGCCGCATCGGGCAGGGTAGGGCAGGGGACGCTGGTGGTGGTGCCGAGGTCAGAGCCGGCCAGTGCGAGCAGGGTTTGCGCAGGCACGGCGACGCCAGCCGCGAGAGCGAGCAGGACGTCCGACAGAAATTGTCTGTTCCTGGCAGGCATCGGCGTGCGGCGGCCCGTGCGGCGTTGCGGCAGCCTAGAGCAACATCCGATCAGATGGAATCATCCGATCGGATAAATTTGCTCGGCAAAACAGAGAGCAACAGCGGTGGCCGATCGACTATCAAATCGGGCACCGCTCTAGTTCTCAAACCGGGCTTTTACCTGCTGTGGCAACATCTTCGAGCTTGCCGCGCGGCCTGGAATAAGCTCGTCGAACAGCCTTGGCGCATGATGTCCATCGGCCTGCGGGATTGATTAGGCTTGCAGGTTCCAGCCCTGTAGATCTGGTATTAGTTCCCCCCGAGTTCAGGGCACTTGAACTCCGTCAGTGCCGCCGGGTTGAACGGTGCGCTGGCGCGGATTTCGAACGACACCTGCCGCTCGCCTACCTGGAAGCTCAGCGTCTGCCGGTCTGCCGCCGGGCCGGGGGTCAGCTTGCCGCGGGCGAACAGGCGGAACATCGCCCATGGCCCCGCCTCCTCGATCGTCGCCGGCCTGCCGGCGGGCGATGGGTCGAAACTCAGGCGGGCCGACGCCTCCGGCGACGGCCAGGTGATCTGCGTGGCGCGCGGCGACTCATGCGTTGCCGTGATCGCCACGCCGCCGAGTTGGAGCGTCGCCGATGTTGCGGTGCGATCGAGCGCCAGGGGCGTGATGTCCAGCCGAATGTCCGGGCTCGTGCCGCCGCCGGCGAAGAACTGATCACGGATGCTTGCCGCACGCTGCAGACCGGCGAGTTCGGCGGCGGAGACGGGGGCCGCCCTGCCGTCGGCCGCCTGCGGCTTCCAGACACTGCCGCTGCTGTCCACGTATGGTTTCAGCAGCGTGTTCACGAACCCGTCGAACAGCCCGCCGGGCGCGAACAGGCGTGAGAAATCGTCGAGCGACAGATCGGCTGCGGCGCCGCGCACGAATGGGAAATGCCCGGCCAGCGCCACCGGGCAGACAGCGGCGGGGCCACCGGGGGCGGTGTATACTGCCAGCACCTGCGCCCGCGACGAGCCGCTGCGCAGCGCCAGCGCGCTGTTGCCGATGCCGCGCAGCCAGCGCGCCAGCGGCTGCGGCTGATGCTGCGCCGATGCGGCGAGCAGCAGCACCGGGTCGCTGGTGGCCGGCGGCAGCGGCGGCGCGGCACCCGCCCCGGCGGCGGCGAGCTTGGCCATCTGCTGCTGCACATCGCCAATTTCACGCAGAATCTCGTCGATCGGCGCGCCCGGCCCCCCGCCAGCGACCGCGATCAACGATGCATAGCGCGCGTCGATTTCGTGCCCCGGCCGCTCGGCCTGCGCATCGGCAACGGGTGCCTGGCCGAGCAGGGTGGCGAGGCGGGCGGCAGTGGCATCGGCGGGCATCGCAGGCGCGGCGGCTTCGGCGGGCGCGGCGGGGGGAACCGATAGCCGTAATTGCTGCGCCACCCCTGTCAGCAGCGCCCGCAGCGGCGATTGCGGCGAGGCGAGAATATACAGATCCTGCGCCGCGCGCGGTATGCTGCGCAGCGTGGCCACGTTCAGGTCGGCCAGCAGCGTGTCCCACAGCTTGCCGTAGTCGGTTTCGTACAGCGCGATCATCTGCCGTCGTACCGCCTGCATCTGCGGCCCGTTCGGGTCGAGATCGATCGGTGTGCCGAGCACCCAGCTCTCCGACGCCACCGCGCTCGCCATGCCGGCGAGTGAGGGAAGCAGCACGACGTGGAACCCTTCCACCGTGTAGAGGCCGGGGATTCCCTCCGACAGCGACTTGCCGGAGGCACGCACGAACAGGGTGGCCCCGACTGTGCCCAGATAATCGGTAGGACGCCATTGCGGCAGATGCTGGGCGGCGGCGGACAGGCGCAGGCGAGAATAGGCGCGCGCAGCCAGCGGTACGGCGCTGAACGCGGCGCGGGCGGCTGCCACCAGATCGCCGTCCAGCGCCACCGTCGGCAGCGGCTCGGCCAGCAGTGCGTCCAGGTGGTGCGCGAGATCGGCGCGCAGCGGCGCGGCCGCATCGCCCGGCCAGGTGGCCTGCCAGTCTAACGCCATCCAGGCACGCACCAGATCGCGATCCAGCGGCCCGCCATTGCCGAGCATCAGATAGACCCGCGTCGCTTCGTAAAGGAAATCCGGCTGGTTCAGATTGCCGCGCATCTGTGCCTCCAGCCGCCACAGCAGGCGGGGCAGCATCACGCGTTCCAGCGCATGCCGATACAGGCCGCGCCCCGCGGCAGCGAGTTTCTCGTTCTGCGAAAGACCCAGGGTCCACCAGTCGCCCGGCGCAGTGCCTGCCAGCCCGTCACGTATGGCGCGCGCCTGGTCGAGCAGCGGCACAAGGCGGGCGAGGTCGGCATCGGACACACGGTCGAGCGGCAGCCCGCCTGCGGCCTGCTCGTAGTCGTCCAGGGCTGCCTGCGCCTGCGCGATACGCGCCGAGGCGCCATGCTGTACGGCGAACAGCCAGCCGCCGGCGGCGAGCACGACCGCAATCGTCCCGGCGAACCCGGCAAGGCGAAGCGCGCGGCGGCGGCGTTCGGCGGCCGGATTGCGCGCCACCAGCATCGCCTCACCGAACACCACCTCGCTTAGCAGTTTTGCCAGGAAGTAGCTGCGCCCCTGGCCGGGGCGGACCGAGGGGATGCGGCTCTGGTCGAGCCCAAACGAGCGGGCGAAGCCACCGAGCAGCCGGTCGATCGGTGTACCTTCCTGCGTGCCGGAGGCCAGATACGCGCCTCGCAGCATCGCGGGCGCACCGGCGAACGTGCGCTTCAGAAACTCCGCGAGCGGGAGCTGCAAGCTTGCCACCTGGCTCGGGAATTGTGCGATCCGCACCCGCCGGGCCGGGACCTTCTCCGCGGCCAGTCGCGCGAACATGCGCACCTCCAGCCGCTCCAGCAGTGCCGCGAAGGCCGGGACGAAAGCCGAGGGCTCGGCGTCAAGACCAAACGTACTGCCCCAGACCTGGGCGCGACCGGCCTGATCGAGGTCATCAAAGAACTCGGTGAAGCCGGCGATCAGATCTGCCTTGGTGAACAGTACATAGACAGGGAGCCGCACGCCGAGCCGCTCGGCCAGTTCCGTCAGACGGGCACGGATGGCTTTCGCATGCGCCTGCCGTTCGGCCTCCGGCGCCTGGGCGATGTCGGTGAGCGAGATCGCCACGATCACGCCGTTCAGCGGCTGGTCCGGGCGAGTGCGGCGCAACAGGTCGAGGAAGGCCTCCCAGCCAGCGCGGTCCACCGCCGGGTCGGAATCCTGCACAGTATACCGCCCGGCGGTGTCGATCAGCACCGCGCCCTCGGCGAACCACCATTCGCACAGCCGCGTGCCACCCACGCCCGCCAGCGCGTCCTGGCCAAGCGTATCGGCCAGCGGGAAACGCAGTCCGGCATTGAGCAGCGCCGTGGTCTTGCCCGCACCGGGCGGGCCGATGAGCACGTACCAGGGCTGCTCATGCAGCGCGCCGCGGCTGCGCGTGCCAAGCAGCTTGAGCGCCGTGGCAAATTTGTCGCGCACCGCGGCGGCTTCCTCTGCGGCGCCCGCGGTCAGCCCGCCCGCCAGCGTCCCATCGCGCCGGCGGCGGCGCAGTTCGGTCAGCAGGTTAAGGCCGGCCCAGACGAGCAACAGTGTTGCCACCACGGCGGCCCGCAGGATTTCGTCATCGAACGGCGGCAGCAGCGGGCCGAACAGCCAGACGAGGCCGGCCAGCAGCGCCGCACCGACGAAGCTGATGGCCCAGCGCAGGAGGTTCATGGCTGCGGGCCTTGTTGATGATTATTGTTCAAGTTCAGGGGCTCTGCCCCTGGACTCCGCTGGGGCCCGAATTCCCCATTCGTCTGGAGCGTGCCAGTCCGGGGCGGCATCCCCTCGATGGGGGCAGCGGCAGAGCCCCTGCTCTCGCGCAAGGCGCTTCACCCTGCCTGCTCCGCATGCAGCACGATCTCCAGCCGCCGGTTCTGCTCACGCCCCTCTGCCGTGGAGTTTGGCGCCACCGGATCGGCGTCGGCGCGTCCCTCGGCCGAGAGGCGCGCGGCGTCCAGCATATGCGCGAGCGTCGCGCGCGCCGCTTCGGCACGAGCTTTCGAGAGCTGGAAGGCGGAGGGGTATTTCACCGTCCGCAGGGGCTGGCTGTCGGTATAGGCCAGCACCTGCACCGCGCCGCGCTCAGCCTGCAGCGCTGCCGCGACATGCGCCAGAACCGCAGCCAGCGCCGGCTGCACCGAGGCGTCGCCGCTGCCGAACCCGTGGGCTGTGGGAATGCGCAGTACGGGTGTGGCCGGCGTGCCCCCCAGCAGCAGCGCACCCGCGTCGATGTCCGGCTTCAACGCGTTGGCCAGCCGGTCGAGCGCTGTCGGCTCCGGCGGGGGCGGTGGGGGGGGCACCGGCGCGAAGCGACTGATATGGGGCATCTGCGCCGGCGCGGCGGCCAGCATCCGCTCGTATTGCGTATCGGAGGCGGCGTTGAGCGCAGTGGAGACGAACAGAAACAACGCGCCGCAGGCGGCCAGTGCCGCGGCGTAGGCGACCCAGACCGGAAAGCCGATGCGGGCCGTCTGGAACGGCGCCGGAATGCCCCGCCACTGTGCGGACAGTTCCGCCGGCGGCGGGCGCTGCGCGAGAATAGCAGCTCCGGCAGCAGCGCGGATGCGTTCCTGCTCGGCCATCTGCCGCAGCTTCCCCGTATAGCCGAGCGAGAGACAGAGATAGAAGATTTCCAGCGCCGGCAGATTGCTGGCGGGATCACGCTGAAGTTGCACGAGCAAATCGTAGAACCAGTCCTGGCCGACGCGCTCCGGGTGCAGCGCGGCCACCAGCCCGCGCCGCGTCCAACCGCTCGCAGCGCCCCAGGGCGTATTCAGTACCGCGTCATCGAGTGCGGCGCACAGCGCATAGGAGACGGCACGTACCTGCTCACTGGGGGCGCCGGCGGCGCGCGCCTGCTGGTCGAAATCCCGCACCGCCGCTTGCGTGCGCGTGTAGAGATCACTGGGATCAGGTTGGCGGACGGTGCTGCGCAGCCGGCCAAGCAGTTGCAGCAGCGGCGCCGCGGCCACGGCCAGCGGGCCGCTGCTCCCGGGCGGATGTGGCATCCCCGGCAGCGACTTGTCTTCGGGCAACGGTACCGGCGGCAGTGCGGCCCCGCGCCGCCCGCCTGGCGCGGGCCGGATGATGGTGCGGTCGCTGTCATCCGCCCCCGGCGCGGGCCGGGGCGCGGACCGGTCGTCGGGCTCGCCGAACGGATTATCGCTCATCGCGCCCTCCCCTGGCCCTGGCTCCTGCCGTGATGCCCCCAAAGCTGGTCTCCATCACACCAGGTCGGCCACACCGGCATGTCTGTCTCGCCCCCCGCTGACGCGGGGGCAAGAGAAACCGACGGGCCGATTCAGCGGGCACTGATTTCCATGCGTCACGATCGGACCACCGCCCAGCAGGCGCGTCCACGGGGTTTACTGGTCGTAATTGGTGAATTTGTAGGTCTGCATGACCCATTTCAGCTTCATGCCGTATTCCGGGTCGGTCGCGTACACGCCACTCAGCGCGTCGGCGAACTTGTCTGGGTTGCCCGCCAGTGCCATCGCCGGCGCATAGACCGGAGCGGTGGCCAGTAGCCTGCCATGCTCGTCGAACGCCTGCGCGATGGACTCGAACGCACGGAATTTCGCCGTGACGGTGACCGTCTGGCCGTTCACCACCTCCTGCGTCTGTGTCTCCACCGCCGGCTGGTCACCCACTGCCTTGATACCGAATGGATTGTTGCTGTTGGGCGGGGTGGCGGCGCCCCAGGCGCTCTCCACCGCCCATTGCGCCAGCGTCACCGCCGCCGGCACTTTCCAATGTATGCGCGAGGCGACCGCAGCCTCGATCACCGGCGGCGGCAACTGACCGAAATGCCCCACCCCAGGCGGCGTTGCCTCCTGCACCAGCGGACGGGAGGCCAAGGCGTAATAGGTCTTGCTGCCCGGATCGACGCGGCCAGAGGGCGGCACCATGCCCATCATCGCCGCCTGGAAGGTGGCGATGGCGAGCGTCAGCCCGATATCCGCCTCGCCGGTGACGGGGACCAGCGCGTGCGGTTGCGGCAGCCGGTCGTTGAGCAGCGACTGGATGACGAACACATCGCCCGGCGCGTTCACCCCAGCATGGCCGACCGAGGCAAAGATGGGTGGCGCGATGCGCCCCATCTCATCGGTGCTGAGCACGATGGCGGAAGGCGCTAGCGGCATGGTGCGCCACCGGCCAGCGCCAGCAGGTGAGTAGCATATTGCACCACGCTGCGCGCGTGCAGGCGGGTGTGCCAGGGCAGGCTGGTCTCACCGAGCAGTGTGAGCCCGACGAGCGAACGCGGATGCGCGCCCTCGGTGAGCAGCGCGCGCAGGAACGGCTCGCCGGCGCCGCCTTCCGTGCCGCGCTGCGAATGCCCGCCGATCCAGGCGGCGGTCGGGGTGGCGCGCGGCGACCAGTCATACGGGGTGGCCAGCAGCAGCCGCCCGCCGGGCGCGAGCAGGCCGGCCAGGGAAGCAAGCAATGCGTGCGGATCGGGCACGCAATCCAACAGGTTCAGCGCCACCACCCGTTCGGCCACGGCCGACGTGAACGGCAGCGCGGCGGCGTCGCACGCCCAGAAATCCACCTGCGCCGCTCCCGGCACTGTCACGGGATAGCGCCGGCGATCGTAGACGAGGCCGATGCGGCGGCGCGAATAGGACATACCGCCGCGCATCGCCGCCTGCGCGAGGCGCAGCAGCGCCGGGCCGAGATCGATCCCCAGCACCAGCGCGTCCGGGTAGCGTTCAGCCATGGCAAAAGCCGTACGCCCGGCGCCGCAGCCGGCATCCAGCACGCGCCGCACCGCGGCGCCTTGCCCCGCCATCTCTTCCAGCCGCTGCAGGCAGCGCACCGCCGCCCCCGGATGCGGCGGGCCCGACGGCTCGGCTGGGTCGAGATCGGCCCAGCCATCCCAGGCGTAGGATGAGACGGTCTGTCGGATCGTGTCGAACCAGGACCCGGGGCCCAGCGCGTCGCCGGCCAGCCCCTCCAGCGATGCGGGCAGGTCGTCGCGCAGCAGCAGTTCCGCGCCTCGCTCGGCGAAGAACTTCTCCAGGTCGGGCAGGATCACGGGTACGCCGTCGAGGATCGGATATTCGTGCCGGCAGACTGGATTGGCGCAGAGCAACCGGCCGGCAACGATGCCCGCCGCGTCCTCCGCCAACACCTCGACGATACCGAGCGGATGCGTTGCCGTGCCTGTGGCACAGGCCGGACAATGCGGGGCAAACGATGAAAAATGCCCGCGGCGCACGCGGCTCAGCCGCCGATCAGCACGGTGGGCGCACCGGGGCCGATGATGGTACCGACGGGGCCGGGGATCGGGCCGACACAGGCTGGGTGCTGCGTCATGTCACCGACGCGTGCCGCCGGCATCCCGGCTATGGTGACGGTGGCCGAGCCCTTGCCGATCAGACCGGGCCCGCCCGGGACGCAGCTCGGAATCAGACAGGGTTGCGTCTGATCGGTCACTCGTGCCGCCGGTGCGCCGCCGATCGTCACTGTGGGCGCGCCGGAGATGATCGGCAGCGGCATCGGCGGGTGCGGTAGCGGCGTGGGCACGAGTGCCGGCGGATGGATCGGCGCGTGGCAATGCGGCTCCGACTGGAGCACTTTGTCACCGATCCGGGCGGCAGGCTGACCCATTCTTGTTCCTCCGCGCTGTGACGCAACTCCTAGCGCGGCGGCGCGCGCCGGTCGAGAAAGACGCAACTCAGCGATGCCACTATGCTGCGCCGGGGAGAGACGCATGAGTTGCTTCTGCCGCAAGGCGGTGACCGAATTGGAACGGCGTGCAGCGCAGCTGGAAGGCACGCCGCCAAACGGCGGGGCACTGACCGGTAGCGCATCGCCGGTACAAACATCGCCGGTACAAACAGGGACAGCCTCGACGGTGCGGCAGCTCTCACACTGGCTGGCCGCCAGCGCGCAGCCGGCACCGCCCTGGCAGCCGCAGCCGGAATGGCGCGATCTGCGCCTGCCGATGCCGAAGCTGAGCGAACCCGCAGTCAATACCATCTCCACACTTGTACATCTTCACATGATGACGCGCGCGCAGTTCGGCATCGATCTGCTGCAGCCGGGGCAGGCAGTGAAGCTCGCGCGCGTGGTTGCCACGCTGAACCACCGGCTGGCCGGCTCGCCGGTGCTGCAAACCCTCGATCCGCGCCGACTGGTGCAACTCGCCTCCCACAACGATGCGCTGGACCATGTGCGCGCGGCGGACCGGCTGGGGCTGCTGAAGCCCGTTCCCGAGCAGCAGGCGGCGATGGCAGCACCCGGCGGGGTGCCGCTCCGACAATGGGCACCACTGCTGGCGCCGCTGCGCCGGCTTGCGCCGCTGCTGGCGGCGGCGCGCCAACTCGGCGTGCCGGTGGACGACACCGCCCCGCTGGCCGCAGCGCTGCGCGAGTTGGCGCGGCTGACACTGCCGGCACTCACTGAAGCCGACACGCTGCACCGGCTATGCACCGCACTCTCGGCGGTGCGGCGGCTGCGCGACAGCCTGGGGCTCGACCCGCTGACGCAGGATTTTCACGCCTTGGAGGAAAAGGTGCAGCAGAAAGGGCGCGTGCTGGCGCAGATCATCGCGCAGAAGCTCGGCCCGCAGGCGCTGGCGATGCCGCCCGAGAGACTGGCCGAAATACTGCCGAAGCTGCCGATGGCGCCGGGAGCGTTGGCCAACGAGCCGACCGTGGCGCTGGCGCAGCAGGCAGACAAGCTCGCCGAAGTGGAGTGGAAGGTGCCGGACCACCTGCCAGCGGTGCCGGCCGGGCTGATGACCTGCACGTTCACGGCCCAGCTCACGGCGCTCGGCCTCTCCGCGGTGCAGGAAGCGCCCTGCGGGCAGGAGTGCGACGCGGCGGCGCTGATGCGGGCGGCCTGACGACACAGGCGGGCGCTTTACCGCCTTATCCCACCAGGGCCATGCGCTCGGAACCGGCCTTCATCACGCGGTGCGGGGCCTGATGACCCCGGCGGGGTCCAGGGGCAGACCCCTGAGCTTCGCCTCCGCCACGTATCCGTACAATGTCGGTTTGCTGATCCCCATCATGCGGCAGATCTCGGCGATACTGTGCTGCTTCTCGGCATAGAGCCGCACCGCCAGCTCGCGCTTGACAGGATCGAGCGCCTTCGGCCGTCCGCCGAAGCGCCCCCGCGCCCGTGCCGCCGCCAGGCCCGCCTGGGTGCGCTCGCGCACCAGGTTGCGTTCGAACTCGGCCAGCGCTGCGAACATGTGGAACACCAGCCGCCCGCCAGGCGAGCCGGTGTCGATCTTCTCGGTCAGGCTGACCAGACCGATCTCCTGCTCTTCCAGGCGGCGGGCGAGCAGGATCAGGTCGTGCAGAGAGCGACCGAGCCGGTCCAGCCGCCAGACCACCAGCGCATCGCCCGCCCGCGCAACCTCCAGCGCCAGCGTCAGGCCCGGGCGCGTCGCCGTCGCCCCGCTGATGCGGTCCTCATAGATCTTCGCGCAGCCAGCGGCACGCAGCGCGTCGCGCTGGAGATCGAGGTTCTGGTCGTCGGTGGAAACGCGAGCGTAGCCGATCAGCATGGCGCCTCGGGCAGGAAACCCGTGACGCAGCGGAATTGCCTGGCGTTGATTTCCTGACTGGATTTTATGCCGGTCGGCAGGGGTTGCCAACCCGTTCCACCCCGCCCGGTGCGGATGGGCTGGAAACCGGTCGTTTTCCTGCCCGCCCGGCGGCTACTTGGTCCACACGCCGGAGGGGAATTTGCGGGCGGTGACGCTGCCGGCGGCCAATTGCTGCCGGTATTGCACCGTCGCCGAACTGCAGACGAACTTGATTGTCTCCTTGATCATTTCATCGTTGCTCTCCCAATTGAGATCCATGATCACCACATCGTCGAAGTCGATGCGCATATAGGCCATCAGGAAACTGTCCTGGTCCTGTTGGGTCGTGCTGACCAGACGGCTGCCCTGCTGGGTGAGGCCGCCGCCGATCACCTTGCGGCGGACGATGGTCGCGGAAACGAACTTGCCGGCCTTGCCGCACTGCTCGAACAACAGCGGCGAGGCGTTGTCGACCGCCCGCACGCAGGTGACCGGGTTGAGCATCCCCGCGCTCCAGGTTGTACCGCGGCCGATCTTGACCGGCTTGGTGCTGTCCGTTCCGGTGGCATCGCTCGGCTCGGCGGCGATGTTGAGGCTGAAGCTCTCGAGCTCGAAGAACTTGCCGACGACGAAGCCGGGCGACATGGTCAGAAGATCGTCCTTCGAGCCGAGCTTGGCCTGGCACTCCGCCTGGATCGGCGAGCCAGCCTGTTGGCAAAGCATCATCAGCACATCGCTGTTGTCGGCCACGAGGTTTCCTCCTGCTTGGGTCGGGTGGGATCAGCCGACAGGCATGCGCGAGACGAGATGCAACACGGCGGTTATGCCCTCGAGCTGATAGTGCGGACGCAAGAAGAAGCGCGCCTCGTACTGTCCCGGCGCGTCCGGTTTCTCCTCCACTACGACATGGGCATCCATCAGCGGATGCGCCGCCTTCCACTCATCGTTCGAGCGCATCGGCGCGCCATCGACATAGCGGTGCAACCACTCGTTGAGCCAGCCGGTCAGCGATGCCTTGGTGTGGTCCGAGCCGATCTTGTCGCGCACCATGCATTTCAGGTAATGCGCGAAGCGGCAACTGGCGAACAGATACGGCAGCCGGGCGGCGAGCTGGGCATTCACGGTCGCCTCGGGGTCGTCGAATTCGCGTGGCTTCTGCAGCGACGGTGCGCCGATGAACGCAGCGACATCGCTGCCGCGGCAATGCACCAGGGGGATGAAGCCGTTGCGGGACAGTTCCGCCTCGCGCCGCTCGCTCAGCGCCACCTCGGTCGAGCAGCGCCGGTCGGTATCGCCGTCGGCGGTGGGAAAGGTGCAGACCGGCAGCCCCTCCACCGTGCCGCCGCTCTCGATGCCGCGGATGCGCACGCACCAGCCGTACAGCCGGAAGGCGCGCGCGATATTGGCTGCCATCGCGTACGCGGGATTGCCCCAGAGCAGGGAACCCGCGTCCGGGCCGTCCGCCTCCTCCTCGAAGTTGAAGTCATCGAGCGGTGCCGTGCGCATGCCATAGGGCAGCCGCATCAGCACACGCGGCAGGCAGAGGCCGAGATAGCGTGCATCCTCGCTCTCGCGCAGCGCACGCCAGGCCGTATATTCAGGAGTAAGGAAGATACGCGTCAGATCGCGTGGGTTGGCCAGCTCCGCCCAACTGTCCATCTGCATCACCGCGGGCGCTGCGGCGGCAAGAAACGGTGCGTGCGCCGCCGCGGCGATCTCGGCGATGGCGGCGAGCAGCTGCACGTCTTCCGGCCGATGGTCGAACATATAGTCGCCCACCAGAACGCCAAACGGCCGGCCGCCGAACTGGCCGAATTCCTCTTCGTAGATCCTGCGGAAGATCGGACTCTGGTCCCAGGCGGTGCCGCGAAACTTCTTCAACGTGCGATTCAGCTCGCGCTTGGAGATGTCGAAGACGCGGATCACCAGGAGCGACTCGCCGTCGGCGGTATCGACCAGAAAACGCAGGCCGCGCCAGCTCGCCTCAAGCGCCTGGAATTCGGGATGGTGCAGGATCCGGTTGATCTGCTCGGCAAGCAACCGGTCCAGCTCGGCGATGACCGCCTCCACCTGCCGCCGCGCACCGATGCCCGCCGTCGGCGCGGCCGGCGCATGGGCGACGTAGGCACGCAGCCAGTCCGCAGCCTCGGCCGGCAGCGCAACCGGCGCGGTGATGCGGATGGTGTCCTCGGTGCTGTCCATCGCGTCAGTTGATGTTGATCATGCCGGCCTGCAGCGTCATCATGCCGCCTCCATTGGCGGCGAGCTTCGTCGATGCAGTCAGGCCGATCTGGATACCATTGATCGTCACGCCCTCGGTATTGATCACCAGGCTGTTGCCGCCGACCTGCAGCGTGATCGACTGGCCGGCGGTTATGGTGCTGCTGCCGGCGCTGACGGTGATCGTATGGTTGCCTTGCGAGACGGTCAGGCTGTCATTGCCGGCAGAAATGGTGGTGGCGTTGTCGCCAGTGGAGACGGTGAGCGAGTTCTTGCCCTTGCTGACCGTCACCGAACGGTCGCCGGTCTCCACCGTCGTTGCGGTGTCCTTGTGAATGGTGACGGTCTCGTTGTTCAGGACCTTTTTGGTATAATCTTTCTGGGCCTGGAAAAATACCTCCTCGTTACCCTTCTTGTCTTCGAAGCGCAGCTCGTTGAAGCCCCCCCCCCCGGGGGAGGAATTGGGGTTCAGCGTCGCGCGCGTATTTTTGGCGGGCAGCGGGAAGGGGCCGGTGGGGGTGGCATTGTAGACACAGCCGGTGATGATCGGGCGGTCGGGGTTGCCCTCGATGAAATCGACGATCACCTCCATGCCGATGCGCGGGATGAAGATGCTGCCCCAGCCGGTATGCGCCCAGGACTGCGCGACGCGGATCCAGCAGGAACTGTTCTCGTCCTGCCTGGACTGCCGGTCCCAGAAGAAGCTGACTTTCACGCGGCCGTACTGGTCGGTGAAAATCTCCTCGCCGCTGGTGCCGACCACCTTGGCGGTCTGCGGCCCGCGCATCACCGGCCAGTGCGTACGCGGCGGGGTGCGGAAGGTGACAGTACCCTCGATCGCGATGAATTCGCATATATAGGAGTCTATCACGCTGCTGAGCCCCACCGACTTGCCCTGCGTGCTGCGCAGCGACGTGGTGGTGCCGGTGACCAGGTATTCCTTGTTGATGCTGGTGTCGGTGGCCTTGGCGAGCGTGAATTTGGTGCCTGCGAGCAGGGTGCGGGCGTTGGTGCGCGCCCGGATCACCCGCCGCGCCGCATCCAGCCCCTGCATCGCCACGTCGGACAGCTTGGTGCCGTCGGCAGCGGTCGGGTAGGCGGCCGGATAGTTGTACACTTCCAGGCTGCCGTAATTCGCCACCTGCGCCGGCTTGATCGTCTTGGCGGTCAGATCATCCGACGGGGTGGTGAAGTTGTAGTCACGGAAGCTTACGGATCCCGACTGCAGCAGCAGTTCGGCGGACCATCCGGAGACATAATCCTCCTGCATGTTCAGCGCTTCGCCACTGATATGATAGGGCAACGAACGGGCGAGTGCGGTATGGGAGTTCGGATCGTCCGCCAGCACCAGCTGGTGCTGGCCGTTGGTGTGCGTAAAATAATAATAAATGCCGTAGCGCTCCATTAGACGAGATACAAAATCAAACGAGGTTTCATTGTACTGCACGCAGTATTCCAGAACCGTATCACCTGACTGACTCTGGCGCTTGTCCTGGAAATTGCTGAAGCCAGCATCACGGAACAGCTGGGTGATGATGTTCCAGGGGCTCATATTCTGAAATATGTGACAGTCCTGCTTGCGCGTCAGCAGCCAGATCCACGGCCGCAGCTCGATCTCGTAGCCATAGACTGCGCGCACCTGGCCAGTATAGCGCAGCCGGGTGACGATGCCGTTGATGTAGCGCTTGCCGCCGCCCATCAGGTCGAAGGCCACGGTGGCGCTGCCGCCGAGCATTGCGGTGAGGTCGCTGTTCGATGTCGCGCTGAACAATTGCAGCGTATAGAGGAACGGCTGGCCGAGTTCCTCGTTGCCGGTCAGGCTGGAGAAGCCGAGCTCGATCGACGGTTTCGGGTCGAAGGTAACATCGACCAGGCTGAGGGCTTGGCTGTCGGACATCGCGCGCTCAGAGTTTGCTCGGGCAGCGGAAGGACCGCAGTGCCGTCAGGGTGAACGGGTTATGCACGCTGTGCGCGGTGAGCTCGATCACCGCATTGCCGGCGGGGCTCGCGAAGGTGACACGCACCTTGTCGAGCTGACCGGTCTGCGCCACATGCCCGGCATCCAGCAGGCGCAGCAGCGACCAGGGGCCGGCATTCTCGATCACCGGCGCAGCCTGGGCGCCGGAGACCGGGGTCAGCGTGACGCGCACCAGCGTCGAGCCGTCGCTACCCGGCCATTGCATCGGCTTGGGCTCCAGCGGGCCGTGGGCATAGCTCATCCGTGCGCCGCCGATCTCCAGGCTGACCTGCGACAGGCCGGCATCGAGACTGACCGGGGTCACGTCGAACTTGACCGTCACCTGCGTCCCGCCGGTGGGAAACAGGGCGTCGCGGATCTCGCGCGCCTGCTGGAACTGGCCCAGCGTCGCCACCGCCAGGTTTAGCTTGGCATGGTCGCCCGCCTGCCACCTCCACGGCTTCACCGAGTCATCGACCACTGGTTTCAGATACTGGTCGAAGAACTGGTCCATCAGCCCGCCCGGGCCGAGCAGACGCACGAAGTCGTCCAGCGGCACATCCTGCGGGCTGCCTGGGATGAACGGGTAGCGGTTGAACGCATCCTGGCACAACGGCAGCACTTTCGAGGTCCATGCATCCGCCAGTTGCTGGCTCGCACCACTGGCGGTCACGCTCGAGCTGGATTGCGAGACCGTCTGCAGCATCGACGCGACCGGCTTGGGCACGCTCTGTGCGATATCGGTGAGTTGCGCCGTGGCGCTGCCCCCCCCCGCCCCCCCGCCCCCCCCCCATACCAGCCCCCCCCG
>VFSW01001390.1_pt1 | contig 36907 bp, 25 predicted proteins | sample 5358111 | NCBI WGS metagenome assembly VFSW01 (sample SAMN11554181, study PRJNA540505) | mine drainage metagenome | isolation source: sediment from site ElyBrook_90M | place: USA: Ely Copper Mine, Vershire, VT | collected 2017 | reverse complement strand
ACCTCTCCCAGGAACCTTCAACTAGCGACGGGAGTGATCGTGCGTTCGGCCTTGCAACCCAACTTGCCGCGCTGGAACTGTTGCCGGCATCTGGCGCTGCAGTCCGAGTCTGCGATTAAGAACAGGGATGGGCGGGTTGCGAGTATGCTGGTATCGCGCTCGATCTGGAAGATTCGCGTGTCAATCCAGACCGCCGGATTGCGCCGGATTGCGGCACAGCGGCGCGGCGCCGCATTGACGGAGTGAACAATCATGCTCAAGCCCATCATCGCTGCCCTCACTATAACCCTGCCCTGTTTCCTGCTCGCTGCGCCTGCGCCCCCACCCGAACCGCCGATTACCGGCATCTCGCATGTCACTCTTTTCGCCGACGATATCCCGAAATCCGCGAAGTTCTATGTTGATTTAGTCGGATGGAAGCAGGTACCCGCGACTCCTGCTAAACCAGGAACTCGTTTCTATGCCAATCACTCGCAATATGTCGAGTTAGTGTCGCCGAAATCTTCGGGGCTTCCTGACCGCTTAGATATGGTGGCATTTTCGACCACAGACGCTGAAGCGTTGCGCAAATATCTGGGCGCGCGCGGAGTCGCCGTTCCGCAAGCTGTCACAGTCGATCCGGATGGCAACCAGAGCTTTGTGGTTCGCGATCCCGAGGGCAACAAGGTCGGATTCCAGCAGGACGGACATCATCCGCAGGCAGAGCCGGCCTCGTCCGACCGGAGCTTGAGTTCGCACATCATGCACGCGGGATATGTGGTGCGCAATCGCGCGGCGCTCGACCGTTTTTATAAAGATATCCTCGGCTTTCACCTGTACTGGCAAGGCGGAAATCCTGATACCCGCGTTGACTGGGTGATGATGCAAGTCCCAAACGGAACCGATTGGATCGAGTACATGCTTAACCTTCCTGCCAATCCATCCCTCTCTCAACTCGGAAGCGCCAACCATCTCGCACCGGGCGTTACCAGCGTTGCGCAGTTACAAGCAATGCTGGAGCGGCGCGGCTGGAAACCCGCTTCGGATCACAATCCGCAGATACTCGGAGTCGACGGAAAAATGCAGTTGGACTTGACCGATCCCGATGGCACACGAATAGAATTCATGGAATTCACACCGGTCAAGGAACCGTGCTGTTCGAGTTACACCGGGCCTCAACCAAGCCCAAAAGAGAGTTGGTAAGTCAATGAATTCCATCGCGGTGCGTAATTAGCTTCAATTCTGGTGCTAACGACTTGGACCAGTACGCTGTTCGAACTTGACAGTCTCTAAGGATATTGGATGAAAAAGACTACTCCGTTGCAGTTGCTTGTAATGACCACGATTGCCGTTTCATGCGCCACAACGGGCAGTGTGTATGTTGCCGCCGCGCCTTTCGCTGCCGGTTCCGTTGACGTTCAACAATCGACACCCGTCAAGATAGACAGGTTGGATCCGTCAATCGATCGAATCATACCGGCCGACGCTCAACTCGAGCGTGTGGCCACTGGTTTCAAATGGCTGGAGGGGCCCGTGTGGGCAAAGGGCAGCCTCTATTTCGCCAACATTCCCGGCAACAGCATCGAAAAGTGGACGCCCGGCGCGGGCGTGAGCACACTCCTCAAACCCAGCGGTTATGAAGGGTCTGCTCCCTATGGCGGACCCGAATCTGGATCGAACGGGATGACCCTCGACGCGCGTGGCCGGCTCACCGTCGCGGGACATGCGCGGCGCAACGTCTACAGGCTGGAGTCGCTGGAAACGGGATCGCCCATCACGGTCCTCGCAGATTCCTATCAGGGCAAGAAACTGAACAGCCCCAACGATCTAGTCTATCGATCCGATGGCTCGCTCTACTTCACCGATCCGCCGTATGGGCTGCGCACGCAGAAAGATAGCGACCCGGAAAAGCAACAGCACGTGAACGGCGTCTATCGCATTCCGCATGCCCTGGAGCAGAAGGCCGGAACCGCGCCCGCAAGCGCAGAGTTGCAATTACTGGTCAGCGATCTCCCGCGCCCCAACGGAATCGCCTTTTCCCCTGACGAAAAGTATCTCTATGTCAATAACTCCGAACCGAAGATGATATGGATGCGCTATCGCGTGCAGCCCGATGGATCATTGACGGAGGCGAAGCTGCTCTACGATGCATCGGCGGACAAGCGGCCCGGAAACCCCGATGGCATGAAGGTCGACCAGGCGGGGAACATTTACAGCGCGGGCCCGGGAGGCGTCTGGGTCTTCTCACCGGAAGGCAAACCGCTGGGAACAATCCTCATCAAGGAACGCGTCGCCAATGTAACCTGGGCAGGCCCAGATCGCAAGACGCTCTACATTACGGCAAGCAGCAGCATCTATCGCGTGCACCTTAAGATTGCGGGAGCGCCGCTGACACTAAGCCGCTGACTGCCGCAGTGAATGCGGGCCTGAATCTGCCTGTCTGGAAGTCGATGACGTGATCACTTCGCATCGCTCTGGATGCGGCGGCTTTTCGTTAATGCGATTAGCCCGGCGTTTAAAACAGTAAGTCCGGCGAGAAGATATAAGCCGGCCCTTGGCGAGCCGAAGTATTCATCTGCCCAGACCTTCGCGGTCGGCGCGATAAATCCGCCCAGGTTGCCCATTCCGATCAAGGCGATACCGCCTGCAGCGGCGCGGTCGGCCAGGTAACTCGTAGGAAACGTCCAGAAGAGCGGTTGCACGGCAATGAAACCGGACACGGCAATCGAAAGCGCAATGAGACCAATGTGTGGTCCCGCCGTAGGGAACACAAAGCTTGCGCATCCCGACGCTAACATCGTCAACGAAGCCAGATGCCGATGCTTATTCCACTTATCCGCTGCGCGGGGCAAGAAGTAAACTACGGCAAGCGTGCAGATCCACGGTATTGCGGAGACCAGACCAACAACGAGCCCCGCGGGCTTGTGAATCAGCGCCGATATCTCCGTCGGCAAGTAGAACACTGCGCCGTACGTGCTTATCTGGATCAGGGCATAGATAAGCACGAATTGCATCACGCGAGGATCGCGCAGCATGGGTAAAAGCTTCGCGGGCCCAATAGAGCGCCGATCCTTCTCCTCTTGCGCAAGTGCAGCCTCCATTGCCTGTTTCTCTTCAGCAGGCAGCCACGCTGCATTACCAGGCTTGTTATCCAGATACCACAACGCGCAAACGCCAAGCGCAACCGCCATGAATCCCTCTACAAGAAACATCCACTGCCAGTTCTGAAGGCTTCCCCATGGGTGCATCTCAAGCAGAAAGCCTGAGAGCGGTCCACCAACGATGAGCGCGATCGGAACACCCAAATAGAACAAGCCAAGTATCTGGCCGCGCACACGGTTCGGGAACCAGTATGTCAAATAGAGAATCGCGCCAGGAAAAAAGCCTGCTTCCATCACTCCCAGAAGTAGCCGCAATATATAGAATGACGTGCTGCCACTCACAAACATGGTAGCCATGGACACCAGTCCCCATCCCACCATAAGGAGAGCAAGCCAAACCTTTCCACCAATCTTATGGAGAATCAGGTTACTCGGAAATCCGCAAAGAGAATAACTAATGAAGAAAAGACCCGCAGCAAGAGCATATGTCTGTTCGGAGATACCCACATAAGTATGCAGTGCCTGCTTTGCAAAGCCTATATTAGCTCGATCAAGGAAAGAAACGACGTACATCAACATGAGAAAGGGCGTTAGCCGCTTGATCGTTCGTGAGATACCGCGGTTCAACGCGTCATCCTTCGCGTAAGACTCGACATCAGCGTCAATGCGACCAGCCTCATCCTGGCTAATAGAGCCAGCGGGTTCCAGGGAGCGAGACGGCATTGAGTAGAAAAGAGACAAGTTACATACCTCTTGGCAGAAGAATGCTTTCAACCTTCGGATTCCACCGGAGAACTAATTGAAAACTCATGGCAGGGGCGAGCCGTCGTCCTGAAGGTGATGCAGCGGGTGGATCGCATCCAGATGGGGCAGCAATACGACGCTTTCTTGCTCGTTTGGATCTGTGCGGGCAATCATGGCAACACAACTGTTTGTCCGGCTTTGGTTATAGGGCAGGTGCGGCATATCGGCTGGAATGTAAAGGAAATCTCCAACCTGTACAACAAAGTGATCTTCTGATTGCTCGCCGCACCACATCCCCGATACGCCGCTAAGCACATGGATCGCCGTCTTGTGAGCCGCGTGTTTGTGCGCCTTTGCGCGCCCTCCCGGAGGAATGGTGACGATCTGCAGATGGATGCCTTGTGCGCCGACGGACTCCGCCGTTATACCCGCAGCATAGGTGAGCCCTTGCTTGCCCTGGAAATCGGCACCGGCGCGCACAACACGGCAGGAATGACCCTCCGCGATTTGAGATTCTTTCGCCAACTGCGTCATTGCTCCATCCCCTAAGGACATGACGTAGAGTACAGGCTACGCAGCCGGAATGTCGATCTTCGCTTATTATGCAAGTTCCAGTCTTCTTCGCTAGGGCGGAAGCACCTGCGTACCAACAATGCTGAACTCCTCAAACCTTACTCCCTGGGCCGCGTCTCCATCGGGTGATTGCGCCACGGTCAGAAGAGCACTGCAGGATAAGGCAAGTAAGATTGCGGACGAAAGCATGCGCAAAAAAGCTCCGCAATGAGCCTATCAAACTCTCACGTGCATCGTTTGAGTCTTCGGCGGATTTCAATGCCGAATCGAGCGCAACTTGTTCGTTTGGAGATAAACTGCCCCAACAAAGATTCTTTGCTTATTTAGTCTTTCCGCCTGAAACCGACTTCAGATCGCAGGAGGCGCCGGGATCCTGCGGCGTCTTGTAAACTCCGCCGCCCACCTGAGCAGGAAATACAAAATGGGAGTGAAGGTGCGGAATATGCTCCAGCAGGAGCGCATCGTGGCCCATCGCGATATGGTTGAACAACACGAGGTGTTGATGAATCTGCCCCATATCGCCTACGTGCGGAACCACGGGCAAGCGGAACTTTTTCGCCATCAGGCTCACTGCAAGAAACTCGCTCACACCCGCCAATCGCGTGCAATCTGCCTGAACATAGTAAACAGCGCAAGACTGCATGAAATTCTTGAAGAGCACGCGATTTGGAATGTGCTCACCGGCCGCGATCTTCACCGGCGCAATTGTCTCCGCCAGCACACCATGACCGTGAATATCATCGGGATGAGTCGGCTCCTCAATCCACATCGGCCTTACCTTTGCCAGTTCGCGGCAGCGCTGAAGTGCAACCGGAAGATTCCAGGCCTGATTGGCATCGAGCATCAAGGTTCCAGCGTCTCCGATGGACTCTCGCAACATGGCTGCACGACGATAATCCCGCTCTGCATCGGAAGAGCCCACCTTCAATTTGAACGCGGTGAATCCCTCATTGATTGACCTCAAGGTCAGTTCCCTGACCTTGTCGTCTTCGTATGCCATCCATCCAACGGACGTGTCGTATCCTGGATATCCGCTTGCAAGGATGTGTTCGCGTTCCGAACGAGTGGCCGCCTGCTTGCTCAATAGCAGAAGCGCGTCCTGTGCGCTCATCTCGTCTTCGATGTAGCTCAAATCCAGCAGCCGCACCACCGCTTCGGGGGTCAGATCAAGCAGCAGTTTCCATAGCGGCACGCCGCGCGATTTTGCCCACAGGTCAAAGCAGGCATTCGTGATGGAGGCCAGCGCAAGATGCACCACTCCTTTGTGCGGACCGAGCCAGCGCAGCGACGGATTATCCGCCAGCCGCCGCGTCATGGTCCCGAAATCTGCCATCAGGTCTTCAATCTCCAGGCCTGCCAGTGGTTGCGCCAGCATATCAATGGCCTCGCACACCAGCCGGTTTCCATTACCCAGGGTGAGCGCTATTCCTGTGCCACTGAGGCCACGATCGCTCTCGAGCCGAGTTACCGCCATGCAATATTCCGGCGCTGTGTGGACGGCGTCAGAGCCAGCACCCGCCGGCAGCACATACCTGGCATCGTCGCTCGATATCTTGTGGATCGTGTGGCTCTTCATCGAACGCCCCTGCTCTCCCGTTATCTTCTATAGCCCAATTCAGCTCCACCGCTCACTGGCAAGGTGCAGCCGGTGATGAAGCGGGCCTTGGTGGAAAGTAAGAATACCGCGGCATCGGCGATCACGTCGCCGCGGGGACAATAACCCAGAAGTTGGATCTCATCGAGATACTGCCGGATGCTATCCGGGTCCTGCTGCTCGGCACACCAGCGTTCAAGTATCGGCGTCCATACCCCGGCCGGACAGACTGCATTGACCCGGATCGTATAGCGCGCATAGTCTGCTGCCATCGCCTTGGTCAACGAGATCATTGCTCCCTTGGTTGCGACATAGGCGGCATGATCCAACTGACCAATCAGCCCCAACATACTCGCCGTGTTCAGAATGCAACCCTGGCTCTCCACGAGAGCCTCGAATGCAAACTTCGTCGTCCAGTAGATCGATTTCACGTTCGTCCGAAACAAATCGTCCCACTCCTGCTCAGTCGTCTCATGGAGAGGTTTCGAAGGGCTCGCCATGCCCGCGTTATTGTGGACAGCATCGATACGCCCGAATTGGCCTAAGACAGCCAGGATCGCGTCGCGGACCGCTTCACCGTCGGACACGTCTGCTTCAACGGCAACGCTGCCGTTGCCAAGCTCAGCCGAGGTTCGTTTTGCCGCACCTAGATTGCGGTCAAGAATTGCGACCTTGGCGCCTTCGCGGCCATACGCCAACGCGCACTCGCGGCCAATTCCATCCGCGCCGCCTGTCAGTACGATGACTCTCCCATTAAGTTCGTCTGCCATATCACGAGCGCCTTTCCCATAGGGCATAGACGGTTTTGCCGAAGCGTTCCATCGCTTTCTTCACATAATGTTCGGCGACCTCGCCCTCTCCGTCTCGCATCAAATCCACAATTCTTTGATGAGCCTTCATGTCTTTTCCCCACACACTCGTTTCCTGCCCGCTGGTAATTACCCGCATGCGGACAAATGCAAAGAATGGCAGAAGGATCCGGCGTGCATACTCGATCACATAGGGATTCTGCGAAAGCCTGCAGAGCTCCAGATGAAACCGCAGATCGGCGTCCAGGAGACTCCCCTGGCTGCCGGTCATAAACGCCTCATGCATCTGATGGACCGTCGCCTGCAGGCACTCAAGATTTGATCCTCCCTCGGTCGCAAGCCGGGCAGCAAGCCCCTCGATCACGCCTCGCATCGCATAGAGATGGGCGACATCTTGTTCGCTGAGAAGGATCACTCGCGCGCTCCTGCCCGACGTCTTGCTGATAAATCCATCTTGCGCCAGGATGTTGATCGCTTCCCGGATCGACGCTTGAGCGACGCCAAACCGGAGAGCCCATTTGGTCTCGACGATGCGCTCGCCCGGCATGAGCGAACCTTGAATGATCTGCTCCCGCAGCAGTTCTGCCACGCTGTTTTTGACCAGGACGAGCGGATTGACGGGGGTAGAGCCTTGCATATTTTGAGCGCTCAAATGAATAAGCAAACCCTACGCAAATCAAGGCCGGTTGTCAATATGGAAGGGATTCTTCAGATTTTCTCATTGACACGCCTTCTTGGCTCGCAGTAGCGTTCTGTAAAATGAGCGCTTGCGCGTACTCCCGACGACAGTTTCTTGAACTCACGGTGGCGGCTTCAGCTGCCTCTCTCCTTCCCAATTCCGCCTTGGCGTACGCGGTGGACGACCGCACCGCTTGGTACCGCAACGCAAAATTTGGCATGTTTATCCACTGGGGACCCTACTCGCTCGCGAGCGTTGAGGCGTCGTGGCCCATTATGCGACCGCGGCTGGGAGGCATTACAGAAGCGGAGTACCGCGCACTGCCTGCGCGCTTTAATCCGACCAAGTATGACCCGCAGGCATTTGTCGATCTGGCTCGTAGCGCAGGACAGCAATACATGGTCTTCACGACCAAGCATCACGACGGATTCTGCATGTTCGACTCCGCCTATACCGAACACAAGATCACGAATACGCCTTACGGCAAGGACATCACAGCGCAACTTGCCGCCGCAGCAAAGCACTCGGCGATGCCGCTGGGATTCTATTACTCGCCTCCCGACCTGTACCATCCGGGTTTCCGCGATACATCGCGACTCGCCAAGGATAACTGGGAAGGCGAACCTGCCCGTCCCGAATGGCCGTTGTATTTGGACTACATGGAATTGCAACTGACTGAGTTACTCACGAACTATGGCCCGGTGGCGCTGGTGTGGTTCGACGGCCTCAACAATCAGAGAAAATATAACGGCGCCAGGTTCGTCGATCTTATTCGCAGGCTGCAATTCCGCACCCTGGTGAACGACAGGATTGGAGTTCCAGGAGACTATCAAACTCCCGAGCAGTTTATTCCCAACGCGATTCCGACGCGCGACGTGGTGATCAGCGGCATCGATAAGACCGTCGAACAGAAACTGAAAGCATCCGTTCCGAGGCCGGAGGACTTTCAACTTTGGGAAACATGCATGACCATCAACGACACGTGGGCTTACAACAAGAACGACCTCAACTTCAAATCGTCCGAATTTCTGATTCGTAGCCTGGTTGAAGTAGCAAGCCGCGGCGGCAACTTCCTTCTCAACGTGGGTCCGCAGCCGGACGGCATCATCCAACCTGAGTTTCAGCAACGACTTCGCGCTATCGGCGATTGGCTTGCAATCAACGGTGAAGCCATCTACGGAACTTCCTACGGCCCAATCCAGGGCTTGAAGGAGGTGCGCACCACAGCGAAGAAAGGCACGATCTACGTTCACGTTTTTGACTGGCCCGCCGCGCGCATGGAATTGAGCGGCATCGATCCCGCTATCCTCTCCATTCATCTACTTGCCACAGGCCAGCCGCTCAAGTTCACACAGATGACTGACCGCGTGCAGATCGACGTTCCTGCTCGAGCACCAGACTCAAACGTGAGTGTACTCGCCCTCAGGACTCTTTAATCTACACCGCAAGCAGATGCGATATGCTTGCTGCCAGACAGACCTCGCCATCACGTAACAGCGGTGTCGCAGGCGGCTCCGAGGAAACAGGAAATGAAGCGATACGGAATGATAATTGGGTTACGCCCCGAGTATCTTGAAGACTACAAGAAGTATCACGCGGACGTCTGGCCGGAGGTGCTCGCAACGATCGCGAGTTGCAACATTCGGAACTACACAATCTTTCTTCATCAGGGAACTTTATTCGGCTACTACGAGTACTACGGCACGGACCACAAGGCCGATATGGCGAAGATGGCTGCCGATCCGGCAACCCAGCGCTGGTGGGTGATCATGACTCGAATGCAGAAGCAGATAGAGGGCACACCCGAAGGGGAATGGTGGATGCCGCTTGAGGAGGTGTTTCACTTCAGCGGGACAAATCCGCCGCAGTGATCTGCGGCGATGAACACACGTGCTTTCGAGACTTCTTGCCCTCACGATCCCCGCGCGTCAACTTCCATATTGACGCGACTTACTTCTTGTTTGAGATTGGTTCAGCCATATTCATTTCGCACGATACGCCACAATCAGAGCATGTCTGGTTCTACGGGGTCAAGTAATGCGGGTATCCCTGCCGCCAACCTGAGACGAGCCTGTGACGATGCGAATCCGGACTTGCTTTTTATCCCCCCTTCGGCGAGGATCTTTGCCATGGCTGGTGGACACCTGCGTATCGCTGCTCTTGCGCTGCTGCTATTCGGCGCATTTTTTGTATCCGCTTTCGCATCCGCGCAGGACATCGATTCAAACATCACTTCCAGAACCAGGCAACCAGCGGCAATCGCCGACCAGATTGCTAACCTTAAAGAACGCGCAGCATTTCTTGGGCTTTACGAGAAGTTGGATTCAGAGTCCTTGTTCCGTCGAGCTTCAACTTTTCTTCAGGAATATCCCGACTCAGCTTTCCTGGCATCAGATGACCCTCTTCCATCCGGCTCTGCTTCTGTTCGGCGAGGCGCCGGAATACCTCGCCCAAGTGCTGCCGAAGTTCCTTGTACAACGTTTTGCGACGGCATTTGGGAATGAAAATCGCGTGGTATTTGCACTCCCATTTGCTGTGGCTTAAACTCTCATACTCGTCCATCCGAGATCTCCTCATCGTGTGTTTGGCGGCTCACAATCTGGAGCTTCTTGGATGGACTGCCGCAAATGTCAAACTTCTACTGCCACCCCGTCAGAGGCGGGGGCCTCCCATGTTTAGCTAGCGCCCTCCCCATCAACCGCAAAGACGTAAGCATATTTGCCGGTCAAGGCATGGGGCAGATTGATCTTCAGATCGTTGCCGGACTGCGACCATTCAAGCGGAGCTTCAGTACCAAGCAGGTGAATCTTCGCTCCGCGTTTCGCAGAGAGTGAAGCTAGCGTGACGCTGTTTCCCTTCAACTCACCCAAGACTGTCGCGTAGAGAGTCTGGCCTTTCCGCGTGAACCTGACGCTCGTGCCGTCTGTTGTCTTTCCTTCGGCCCGCTTCCACGGATGCGTCCCATAGATCGCGTCGCCGTTCTGGCGGAGCCATGCTCCCAGGGCTTTCAATCTTTCCATCTGCACCGGGGCAATAGTTCCATCCGACTCGGGACCGACATCGAGCAGAAGATTGCCGTTCTTGCTGACAATATCCACGAGCAGATAGATCAAGTCATCAGCAGCAATTGTCTGTGCCTCGCCGTCCTGCCGGTTGTAGCCGAAGGACTGCCCGAGGCCGCGGCATTCCTCCCACTTCCTGGGGCTGATCTGCTTCAGAGTGGAGTATTCGGGGGAAATATAATCCGCGTGCTGAATCCCGAACCGATCGTCAACGACGCCATCCGTCACCTTGTTGTAGTACTCAGCCTCAATTTCCATCGGGTGGCCGGATTTTGGATAGTCGATATCGTTCCAGAGAACCGCCGGATGATAGCGGTCGATCAGTTCCCGATATTGCGTGTCGACATACTTGCCATAGGCCGCACTTTGAGGCTTTGTGCTTTCGAAGGTTGCAGAAGAGGTGATCGGCCCAGGCACAAAGGTCCAATCGAATCCGCCTGAGTAGTAAAGTCCCATCTTGAGGCCCTCGGCTCGAACGGCCTTCGAGAGCTCACCCACGATATCGCGGGATGCGTGTTGGCGGCCCGCGGGAAGAAACGGATTCGGCGTAGCGCTGGGCCAGAGAGTGAAGCCCTCGTGGTGCTTGGTAGTTAGCACGACGTACTTTGCGCCTGCATCCCTGAAGACCTCGGCCCACTGCTCGGGGTTCCACTTCTGAATGTCACGGTTGAACGTTTCGGCAAAGCTATAGTAGTCGTGATTCGGTCCGTAGGTCTTGCGGTCGTATGCCTGTGTCGGAGAGCCATCGATGCGAACAGTGTTGTAGTACCACTCCGCATATGGATTCTCTTTCCACTGATTCGAACCTAGATGAACCTGTGTCAGCGGCGCCCACCCCGGGACAGAGTAAAGCCCCCAATGGATGAAGATGCCCAGCTTCGCATCGTCATACCACATCGGCAGCGGATGTTTGCTGAGCGACTCGTCGGTCGCCTCGTAGTGGCTGGGGGCCTGCGCAAAGGCAACTGTGGCGAGCATAACAAGGAGCGCAGCACTGCAGGCGTGGTGCGATTTAGGCCATTTTGCCTGTGCTTTCATCTAAAGTCTCCCATCCAGTTCTGTGAGGAATTTAGGTTCCAATCGGGTTCGTTTAAGTTAACGTATGAACTCCGTTGCAGAGAGAATTCACCAGTGGAAGCAGGGTTGTCAACCCTCCTATGCCGGAAGGCAATTCTATCGCTCCGGCGAGCGGCGCTTTGACCTTAAGCGTCCGTTAAGCTTATTGCGACGATACTAAGCATGTTCGGAGATAATTGGCATCCATGCGCGTGCTCCTCGTTGAAGATGAGGTTCGCCTGGCTGACAACCTGGCCAACGCCCTGCGCGATGGCCCCGGGTTCGCGGTCGATTGGGCTGAAGATGGCCTTGTTGGGGACGATTGTTGCCGCAATCTGTGCTACGACCTCATCATCCTCGACTTGATGCTTCCCAAGCTCGATGGCCTCAGTTTGCTGAAGCGCGTGCGAGCCCGCAAAGACTCCACACCGATTCTCATCCTTACTGCGAAGGAAGGCGCGAACTCCATCATCCAGTTGCTCAATTCAGGAGCCGATGACTACCTGGCAAAGCCTTTCGATCTGGGCGAGCTTATAGCCCGCGCAAAGGCCCTCATTCGTCGCGGTAAAGGTGCTGCGCATCCCACCCTCACCGCCTTCGGGATCGAAGTAAATTCGCTTGAGCAGACGGTCAGGCGGTCTGGAGTTCTCGTCGATCTCTCTCCGACTGAGTACCGCATCCTCGAGTATCTGGTCCATCGTCCGCGAGCGGTCGTCAGCAAGCGCGAACTGCTTGAGCATCTCTATGACTACAACTGGGAACATCACTCCAATGTGATCGAAGCCCACGTCTCCAACCTGCGCAAGAAGCTTGATGCCGTGCTTCCTGAACCGGCTCCAGTAATCGAGACCATGCGCGGCCGCGGCTATCGGCTGGTTGAGGATCCAGCGTCGCCGGGTCAGGGAGAGGAGTAGCATGAAGGCCCAATCCATCGCTTTCAGGCTCATCATTGCGGTGCTGTCCGTCGAGTTGGTCTCGTCGCTCATAGTGGTCTTTCTCTCTCTCGGTTATGAGCGCCACGTGCACTTTGTCTCCTTTGACATTATGCTCAGAGGGCGGGCTGACTCCGTACTTGGCGCCGTGCAGGATGCGGGCGATGCCGCGGACAATGTGATGCTCGACCAGGCCGACTTACACCTCCCCGCGGAAGACATGTACGAAGTCCGTGATGAAAGTGGCCGGTTACTGGGTCGCTCGCCCAACTGGAAAGGAAATGAGAAGTTCGCTCCCAGTCCGCAGAGCGACGGCTTCATGCACCTGACGGTGAATCACGTTCATTACCGCTTCCTTCGGGTGCAGGGATCACGCATCGTGGATCCGGGTGAGACCAATGGAGCCAAATCACACCAGATCACAGTGCTCTACGGCGCACCCACCGAACACGTCTGGCATGCGATTCGCGGAGCCGTCGAGTTTTACGCCGCGGGCAGCCTCGTGCTTCTTATTGTCACGGGGCCGCTCATCGTGTGGCTCCTGCATCGCGGCCTGCTACCCTTGCGCCAACTCGCTGCTCTCGCATCTCATGTTTCTGTCGATTCCTGGCAGTTTGCGCCACCGTCCAGTGCCTACACCACCCCTGAACTTGCCCCGCTCACCCATGCTCTCGAAAGCGTGTTGAAGCGGCTGGAGCATGCCTTCGTCCAACAGCAGACCTTCGTCAGCGACGCAGCCCATGAGCTCAAGACCGGCGTCGCTGTCGTCAAATCGTCTTTGCAACTGCTGGGCATCAAGCAGCGCACCGCCGACGAGTATCGGGCCGGACTGGAACGGTGCCTCGATGATACTCACCGCCTGGAACAAATCGTTGCCGATATGCTCATCCTGGCGCGAGCTGAAAGCTCTACGCCTGCTCCAGGGCCTCAACCTGCCGTCGACATGAGCGAGTGCATCCGCCGGGCGATCGTTCAGCTTGATCCGATCGCCGAACTGCGCAATGTCAAAGTCCTTGTCACTGGCTCTTCTCTGGATGCCGTCCAGGCCCCCGTCCACGTTCCCCTCGCCGCCGGAGACTGCGCATTACTCCTCTCCAACCTTCTTCTGAACGCACTTCAGCACAGCTCGCCTGCATCCACTGTCGAAGTCCGGCTCACCGCGCATGCCGACACGGCTGTTCTCGAACTGGAAGACCATGGCGACGGAATCGCTCCCGATGCACTACCTCATGTCTTCGAGCGCTTTTTTCGTGGCGACCCTTCCCGCACGCGCAACACGGGCGGTACCGGCCTGGGACTATCCATCTGCAAGGCTGTGGTCGGAGGAGCGGGCGGTTCGATTCACATTGCAAGCCAACCCGGTCATGGCACCGTCGTCACAGTTCGTTTGCCGCTCACCTCAACATCGCCCAGCCCCTTGCCATTGGATTCACTAAGATAAGCATGTTTCACCGGGCCGCAGAAATCCTCGGAGCAGCCAAACTTCGACCTGCGCCTGTTCGCCGCAAGCCTTTACGCCGCCGCGCCGCTTCAGTTCGATGGTTCGCAATCATCACGGTTCAATGAATGAGACGCCGAGGTCTTTTGCAACCAATGGTTTGTTGGGCGCTCGCAGGCTCATCGGATCATAGTGGGCAACGAAGTCCAGGGGCATCACGTACGCGAGCGATGACCAGCCCCAGAACGGATTCATGCCGTTCCCTTTTCCTGTGTCTGAGTCGTAATATTCGCGCGTGGCAGGATTCTCGTTCAGAGCCATCCGAAACGTTTTCACTGCCAACAGCCTTGCCTCTTCTGTGAATCCGTAACGAAGAAGCCCATGAAAGATCATGTAGTTGGTTGGAATCCACGTCGTGCCTTGCCAGTTGCACTCGCCCGATTTACTGCCTTCGTAAAAATTCGGCTCCGTCCTGGCGTAGGTTGCCACCGGGAATTTCAGCCAGAACTCACGATCGTTCAATAAATGCTCGTGAACAAGACGTCGCGCCTGCGCCGGTGTCGCGACGCCAGCCCACAACGGGATGAATCCGGCAACCGACTTTACCCTGATCGGCTGTCCCGTCTTTTCATTCCGGTCATAGTAAAAGCCATCCTTCTCATCCCAGAAAACGCTGCTGATGGCCATGGCCAGCTTTGCCGCATGGGCCGCATACATCTTCTGATCGTCTGTCTTGCCAAGCTTTTCCGCAATCACTTCCATCGCCTGCAACTCGCGATAGAGGTAGCATGCCAGGTCCACTCCCTCGTCCTTATACGACTCGAGATCGCCGGATCTGGAGATCTGGTTGTCCATCCCGCTTGCATCGGAGCTGTTCCAGACCGGGAGGCCATTGCCATCTTTGTCGTATGCAAACCAGCGGTCCAGATACTTCTGGAGCCTCTGATAATAGCGTTCCCTCAGCCATTCGTAATCGCCGCCGTTCTGTTTGGATCCAAGCACCGCAATCTGAGCGAGGAATGGCTTGAACATCTGGGTCGGCCTGGGATAAGTGATCCCTAGTGTCCGGGACACAAACCCGTCTGGGCGCTGCCTATCCAGAAAGACTTTGAAGTTAGTAAAGTTATATTTGCCCACGCCGTAATAAGAGAGATATATGTTCTCAAAATAGAGATCCCAATCGTAATACTCTCCATATGCATAGCCGGTAAGCAGTTTTCCCTGCACACCGGGAAAGGCATGCAGTCCCTTGGCCTTGATGTCGCCATTCAGACTCTTGAGCCTGTCCTGAAGTCTCAGGTAATCCGGCTTCCCAATCAGAGAAACAAGCTCCATGGTCACCTTGGCCTCAGCAACGGGCTGTCCTGCCGCATGCGCGCACACACTCGCCACGATAACCGCAAGCCCCATCCACTTCAGCATCGTTCACACCGCCCTTCGACGACCACATTGCTTCGACCGCAAGTGTTTCGTGTCAATGAATCACGACCGATCCACACCCGACTGTAAGGAGTCCACACCTGCATCGCAGACTTCCAGCCAAGCGAACTGCGATGACGGGTCTCATTGTATTCCCTTCACCACCACTCCATCAGCCGATCGATTCGTCGAGATGAACGGGGCAGTAGGCGCCTCGATATCGTTTCCGCATCAGCTTTACGCGCAGGCTTTGCCGTCGGCATAACTGCTCTCCAGTCTGACGATTGTTTATGACGACCCAACGATTCAATTGCACTCGTGCCGCGATCTTGCCTGAAGACGGTATGGGCGAACTACACTCTAAACCATATGGTGGAGTTCTCGCGCGTTCGCACTCTCGTTTGCATTGTCGTATTCGCCATGCTCTCTCGCTCACACATCGTCAGTTCTCAGCAGAAGCCGCAGAAACCCGCGGCCCCGCAGCAGGGCGGAATGGGCGGAATCGCGTCGGCAGGAACCTTCGCTCCGGTTTACGATGCCGAGAGACGCCCCATTACTGCCGGCGGATTTGTGGACAAGGGAACAGTGGTGTTTGAAGACGTGACCAAATCGTCCGGACTCGCAACATGGCGTCACGTAATGGGCACCCCGCAAAAGAAATACATTCTGGAGACCGATGGATCCGGTGTAGGCCTGATCGACTACGACAACGACGGCTGGCTCGACATCTATTTAGTCAACGGATCCACCTACGATGCGTTGGACGGAAAGGAAACCGCGCCCCACGCTGCACTATTTCACAACAACCATGACGGCACATTCACAAATGTGGCTGGACCCGCAGGTGTAACCAATGACCGCTGGGGCTTTGGCGTGGCCATCGGCGACTATGACAACGACGGCTGGCCCGATATTTTTGTTGCCAACTTCGGCAAGAACCGTCTCTACCGCAACAATCACGACGGCACCTTCACCGACGTAGCCGAGAAGGCCGGAATTACCCTGGGCAATTGGTCCGATGGCGCTACCTGGGGTGACTATGACGGCGATGGGCGCCTGGACCTGTTTGTCTCCGGCTATGTTCACGACGACGTGAAAAACCAGCCCAGTTCGGAGTCGGGATCGGCGTCTCCAGCCTTCTGCCAGATGCGAGGCGTTCCGGTTGAGTGCGGCCCCCGCGGACTTCCGGGTGAGCCCGACCACCTGTTCCACAATAATGGTGACGGCACTTTTACCGATGTCAGCGTAAAGGCCGGCGTCTCCGATCCCGACGCATTTTACGGCTTCACCGCCGTCTTTGTGGATGTGAACAACGACGGCAAAGTCGACCTGCTTGTGGCCAACGATTCAGAGAGAAACTACCTGTACGTCAACAAGGGCGACGGCACCTTTGACGATCAGAGCTACGTCTCCGGCTTCGCCTTGAACAGCGAGGGACGCGAGATCGCGTCGATGGGCCTCGCCGTGGGCGACTACATGAACAACGGCCTGGTCGACGTGCTGGTTACAGATTTCGGCGACGACTATAAGGCGCTCTACCACAATGACGGAAACGCCAGTTTTACCGATGTGGCCCGAGAGGCGGGCATTGTGAAAATCGCCATGCCTTTCGTGGGCTGGGGCGATGGCCTCATCGACTACGACAATGACGGCTGGAAAGACGCGATGATGATCAATGGTCATGTTTATCCGCAAGTAGACCAGCACGATTGGGGCACCACGTACGCCCAGCGTCCACTGCTGTTTCGCAACTTACACAACGGCAAATTCGAGTACGTTCCTCCGGTCAAAGGCTCTGGGCTTGCGGTCGTTGTCCCCGGGCGCGGCGCAGCATTCGGCGACCTGTTCAATAACGGCAAGATCGACGTTGTCATCAACCCCATCGATGGACCTCCGGTCCTGCTCAAGAATGTCGATCCCGACCATCATCATTGGGTGGAATTGAAACTGGTAGGGGGATCCAAGAGCCCGCGCGATGCAGTAGGAGCGACTGTATACCTAAACGCAGGGGGCATTCGACAGCGCGAAGACGTAATGAGTGGCGGCAGCTATATCTCATCCAACGACCAGCGGCCGCATTTCGGCCTGGGCGAAGCAGTCGATCCCGGAACTGCGGAGATTCACTGGCCCTCCGGCAAAAAGGAAACGGTGCGATTGCCTGCGCCTGACCGCATTTACACCATTACAGAAGGCAAGGGCATCACGGGAGTACTCTGTGCGCGCCAACCATGCGGCCTGAAGATCCCGGGCAAAATCCAGCACCCGCCAACCGCCAAGCAGTAGGCAGTCACATAGCCCTCAAGCTACGAATCAATTTCAAGACGGCGTTTGCATCGTTGCGAAAGCTATACTGAAGGGTAAACGCAATGATCATCGACTTCGCACGATAGAAATGGAAATGATTCATGGCTTTCGTCGGGAAGACTCAACTGATCATGATGGCGTTGTGCATTGTAACGCAGGAGGATGGCCATCATGCTTCTCTTAGGCCGCGCCGCATTCATCGCTGTGCTCATCGCAGGAGGCGCATCGATTATGGCTCGGGGGCAGCAGGCCAAGACCTCAGTTGCGTCCATCGAGTCGCTGATTCGCTCCCACCAGTACGATGAAGCATTGCAAGCCACCAAGTCCGGGCTGCATGACGCTCCCAGCGATTTTCGTCTTTGGACATTGCAGGGCATTCTTTTTTCCATCAAACACAGCAATCCTGAAGCCCTCAATGCCTTCGATCATGCTCTACGCCTCTCTCCAAATTACGGACCGGCTCTGAAGGGCGAGGTCCAGCTTCTGTATCAGGCGAACGACAAGCGAGCAATCCCGTTGCTTGAGAGGATATTGAAGGCCGATCCCGCAGACAAGACTGCTCATGAAATGCTGGCAATGCTTGAGAAAACTCAAAACGATTGTCGCGCGGCCATCGACCATTTCCTTCTTTCCGGAGATGCCATTTCCGCTCATCCGGAGTCCCTTGAGGCATATGGCTTCTGCCTCTTTCAGACAAAGCAGTTTCAAAATGCGATCTCCGTGTTCGAACGGCTTGTAGCACTGCTCCCCGACCGCAACTACCCGAAATACGATCTCGCAGTCATTCTCGTCACCACAAAACAGAATGACGCCGCGATCAAGGTGCTCGAGCCTCTCCTTACAGAAGACCAGCAAGATACCGACATTCTAAGCCTGGCCTCCGAGGCTTATGAGGCCATTGGAAACACGCCTAAGGCAGTTGCACTGCTGCGCAAGGCGATTGTTCTCAGCCCAAAGACGCCAAGTTACTATGTCACCTTCGCTACCATCTGCATGGATCACGACTCGTTCCAGGTGGGCATCGATATGACGAACGCCGGGTTGCAGCGCATCCCGAACGACTCCTCGCTCTATCTGTCACGCGGTCTGCTTTATGCGCAGCTCGCTCAATACGACAAGGCAGAAGCCGATTTCAACAGGGTTGAACAACTCGATTCCGATCAAAGCCTTAGCGCTTACGCCGTCGACCTTACCGACCTGCAGAGAAATGATCCCGATAAAGCCCTCCTGAGAGTGCGATCGCAACTGAAGGCTTATCCAAATAGCCCGCAGTTGAATCTTCTGCTCGCTGAGTTGCTGATGAACCAGACTCCGCCCGCAGACAGTCCCCCGTTCAAAGAAGCAATGAGATCTGCTTCCCTGGCTGTGAAGCTCAAGCCGGATATGACTGCAGCTCGGGATATTCTGGCCAGCATGTATATGCACTCCGGCCAATATAATCTTGCAATCGAGCAGTGCCGCCTCGTGCTCCAGCAGTCTCCCTCAGACGAAACTGCTGCATACCATCTACTCATCGCGCTGCGCCATTCAGGACAGAGCGGCAGCGATGAGATGAAACAGCTGGTCAAACGCCTGTCAGAGATGCACCAGGAATCGATGAAGAAGGAGACAGACAGGAAACGATACAGGCTCGTCGTGCAGGAGCCGCCGCCGTCATAGTACAGAAGGGTTCGGTCCTTCCGTCTCCGACCCCCCTGTAACAAATGACCCTACCGCGTCGGAACCACCTCAACGATTCCGTCTCCCGCCCAGGCCGGAGGTCCGGTTTGTGTCAGCTTCCTGGCAGCATTGTCCCAGTGCACGCGCGTGACCTGGCTGTCGCCCTGCTCGTACTTATACGTCAGGCCGTCATCGCTGTAGAGCGTGAAATCTCCGTTTGCGCCCGGATATACCATTACGTGCGCAATGCTCTGCTTGTCGTGCGTGCTTTCAATGGCGCTCCCCAACGGCACAATCGATCCCGCCTTCACGAAGAGAGGGATGGTATCGATCGGCGAGCTCACCTGGATCGTCTGTCCTCCGTCAAATCGCTCGTTGGTCCAGAAGTTGTACCACGCCGTTCCTGCCGGCAGATAAACACTCTTTGTGGTCTGCCCCTGCGACGTTACCGGCGCCACGAGAAACGCGGGGCCAAACATGTATTCGTCGCCGATGTTTGCGACCTTCGGATCGTTTGGAAAATCCATGAACAGGCCGCGCATGAACGGCGCCCCCGTCTGGTGCGTGTAATAGGCCAATGAATACGTGTACGGCATAAGCTCATAGCGCAGCTTGAGATACTTCTCGAGGATCGGTTCGGCCTGTTTGCCATAAGACCATACCTCGTTGTGCGGCCGCGTTCCGTGTGTTCTGAAGTTAGGTTGAAATACGCCATATTCATACCACCGTACATACAGCTCGGGGTAATCGTCGTACCCGCCGACATTGTCACGAGCATCCGATGGATCGATGAGCAGCGGATGTTCGGGCTTGTGCGACCTCGGCAGTGCTTGCCAACCTCCAATATCGTTACCCCAGTATGCAATTCCCGACGCCGTCACATCCAGGCCTGTCGGAATCTGTCTCTTCAACACGTCCCACGTTGGAAAAATATCGGACGACCAGAAGATCGCTCCGTTATGCTGTGCGCCAAGATAGGCATCCCGCGAAAGAATCAGTGCTCGTCTTTCCGGAAAATCCTTGCGTATTCCGTTGTAAAAGGCAGCCGTATGGAACAGCGGGTACACATTGAAGTACTGCGTTCCCGGTCCGATCTTGAAGTAACTCCCGTTCGGAGGCAAATCCGGCTCGGTCTCATCCGCCCAGAATGAATCGAAGCCTTTGCTGGCAATGTCATCGCGCACCACGCTCCAGTACCACTGAGCCGCGTCCGGATTGGTGGAGTCGATGTCCGATCCCTGCGAATCGTAGGGCAATCCATCCTCCGGTGTGCCGTCCGCATGATGCAAGAACCACCCGTTCTGTTTCACCTTGTCGTAGTAGCGCGTTCCAGGTTTAAAGCGTGGCCACACGCTGATCATCGTCTCAATGTTCATTGCATGCAGCTCACGATTCATGTCCGCGGGGTCCGGCCACTGTTCCTTGATAAAGTCCATCTGGCCCATCGCGGTGTAGTAGAACCAATCCAGCACCAGCATGTCGATGGGCAGGTGCCGGTCACGATATCCCTTGGCCACCGCCAGCATCTCCGCCTGTGTGGAATAGCGCTGCTTGCATTGGATCAGCCCATACGCCCACTTGGGCAACATCGGCGTGTCGCCCGTCAACAGCCGGTATCCGCCATAGATCTCATCGGTCGTGGCGCCTGACACTACAAAGAATGAGACTCTCTGACCAACTTGCGAGATCCACTTGGTCTGCTCATTGAGTCCAGGCAGGATCGTAGTCTTCGACGGGTTATCCCAGAGCAAGCCGTAACCTTTGTTTGTCACCAGGAAAGGAACGCAAAAGTTGGGACCGCCTGCGGACTGATAGTCCGCCCAGCATTCAACCTTATGTTGGCGGTGGTCGAGATATCCTTCCTGATTCTGGCCCAGCCCATAATAGTGCTCGTCGTCCGGAGACGCGAACGTTGCTCCCACTCGATAAAACGGCGGATCCTCCGGCCGGCGATCATTGTTTAGTTGGCGGTCACCATCCTTGTCATTTAATTCCGCCATCTCCCAGCCCTCCATATTCAACAGTTGCTTGCCATCCGGACCCGTGATCGTCATGTATGGCCCGCGATCAGCACCGTTGAAGTTCTTTACAGGGCCTTTCCAGAATGAACCATCGGGCCTTCGCCGCGGAGGAGCTGGCGCCGAAATAAACACCGTCATCCGGGCGGATCGATAAGTATCTCCGGCTGCAGCCGCTTCATGTGTCCATCCATCCGCGAAAGGCTTTGCCACAATTCCGTATCCCGGTGCGCCGGTCGCTTCATCCTGCAGCGTGCTCATGGTCACACGAATGATGTTCGGAGCGTAGGGCTCCAGGTAGATCGTGCTGCCTTCCCGTTCAAGAACCACCCCAGCCTTCTCTGCGTGAATGGTCACACCCGCAAGGAGAACTGTCAGTGCGCAACACACAACCCTGCTTCGATTCACAAAGTACCTCATCTCTGGATATTTTCTGAACAAAATCAAGCACCGGCGGCGGCTCGGTGGCGTTTGTTCCGGATAATTTGGGGAGACAGTAGTTTGCCGGACAATCATCAGGACGGCGCTGGTAAATGTGGTTACCCAGCCAATTGCGGACTGGTAACTCACTCTCCGCCTTGTTGCCAGCCTCAAAGCGCACGTGCGGTCATGGCAGCACCTGTATACGCGCCAGAATCGCCATATGCCACGGCGTATGCCTCGTCGCTAAGATACGGAAAGGTGACAGACGAGCGGGCTATCTCCGAAGAGACAAATTCCGCCGTCCATCACCATTCCTCGAAAGCGCGGCAACTTAGAAGCTGGCACGCAGGTGGAACTGAATACTGCGCGCAGGCAATTGGTTCGTTGAATGACCAAACAGACCGCTCGACATATCCGAGGTCACCCCGGTCAGGTTAGCGCGATTGAACAGATCGAATACCTCACCTCTCGCCTCAATCTTCACCCTTTCCTTGATGGTGAAGAACTTTTCGAAAGTGAAGTCGACATTGTTAAATCCAGGCTGGTCGTATGTATTCCGGCCAAGATTCCCTTCTACCCCGAGTGCGGGTGCCGGGAACGCGGAAGAGTTGAATAGTCCATTCAGATAATCCTTCTTCTTCTTTCCGGACAGGTGCCTGCCGAAGGCAGGCGCATTCGGAACATCGTAGTTGGTTCCGTCCGCATTGTAATCACCGCCTGTATTGCCAATCACGTTGCCGTTCGCGTCGAACACAGGGTGAAATGGAGCGCTCGTATACACAGTGAATGGCAGCCCCGATTGCAATATCCACACGCCGCCGAATTGCCATCCGCCAAGAATGTTTTTCGCCAACAATGAGTTGTAGTTGCCCGGCACGATCCATGTGCCGTCAGACGAGAACTGCTGATGGATGTCGAAGTCCGCCCGGCCACGCTGTGCCTTGAAGTTGTCCGCTTGGATGATGTTTGTGTTCGTTGTGATCTGTCCACCGGATATCGATTGCGCGGTGCTGTAGACGTCCAGCGCCTTTCCCATCGAGTAGATTCCACGTAACGCAAACCCATGCGCCATCCGGCGGGTGAGTGATGCCGAACCGACATGGCCGATGGAATTCCCGTTGGAAGTGCCGTATTCAATGGCGTTGAAGCTTGGATTGAGAAATTTCGGATTGTTCTTGTTGATGATCAAATCGCCTGCAAAGCGATTGGCATTCTGGAAAATCGGCAGGTGATGGGCCGCCGTTCCAGAATAGTTCACCTCCGCAATCATGTTGCCTGGCAATTCCTGCTGCACGCTGAGGGTCCAGGCTTCAACCTGGGTCATCTTGTAGTTGAAGTCGAATCCTCCGAGGCCCGACCGCACGGCCACGCCATCGATCAGGATGCCGCCGTGCGAGTCAAAGGTGACGCCCGAAGTATTTGCCACAGGGCAGACTTCCTCGAAGCCCTTTGGAGGCTGACAAAGCTGGAAGGTGGGAACAGGATTTCCCTGGCGCACGTTGAACGAAGGTGTGTAAATGTACGGCAGGTTGCCCGATGTTGCGTCCGTGATGTGAAGGTACGGCGGTTGATCTGCGAACATACCCCCGCCGCCGCGCAGCGCCGTTTTGCCGTTTCCAAAAACATCCCATGCAAAACCCACGCGCGGGGTGAAGTAGTAAACATTGTGATCCAATACGTTCGAACGCCCGTTGGGAGCAGCCGAAGTCACAGCCCCTGCAATCTGCTGCTGCCGGGTAGAGCCTTGACCAAGCGTCAAGAGCGTCAGCTTGGGAGTCAAGATCGCAAATAGGTGACCCAGTGAGTCGTAGCGGACACCGGCGTTGAGCGTAAGTCTTGGAGTAACCTTCCAGTCGTCCTGAACATAGAACGCCGAGTAAAGATCGCGGTAGCGGCGTGCATAGGGCGCTTGTCCGTGGGTGGTGAGATCCACCTTCGAACCGGTTTCCGAAGTCGCCATGTCCTGAACAAAATCCAGCAGATTGTCGAAGTTATACGTTGGACGGGTAAACGCACTGTCCTGATGGTCGACTTCGCGGATATTGAAACCATCATATCCAAACTTGAGTGTGTGCGATTTCACGGTTGCCGTTAAAACATCGCGCCATCCAACAGTGGTTTGAATAAAGTTGCCGGCTCCCCAGGTTCCAAATCCCTGCAACCCATTGACGTTGATGTAGGGGATGGCCTCTGTGGGGGACGTTCCGTTCGCGCCTTGCGGACGAATCTCACTCGCGCCGAATTCATTCAGTAACTTCGGCGAGAATGTGTGCGTCCAGTCGACGTTGAAGAAATCGGCAGCGCCTGTGTATGGGATGTTCGTCGAAGGCCGCGGTTGGATGCCTTCCGAATTCTGGCTCGTGCGCATCGCATCAAAATAGATACGATCACTCTTGCCCAGATAGTAATCGACTCTGGCACTCCACTGATATCCGTTCTTGGGCGTTGACCAGTTGATATTCGATGTACCAATCGCATTTAAGTCGTCCGGAAGGCCTGCTGGAGGCGCGAAGTATCCCGGGTTTGCCGCTTTGACCTGAGCAACAGTCTTGATATTGGTTGTCGGGAAAGACCCGGGAGGCGCCGTCTTCAGGACACCCGCCGCCACGGTATTCGGCAGGTTGGCTGTAACCCAGTTGACAAAATCCTGCGTCTCAACCGTGAACTGGCCGCCGCCTGCCGCGCTGGAGCGGAGTACATCGATGGCGCCATACCAGAACAGCTTGTTCTTGATGGCAGGTCCACCCAGAGTGGCGCTGTACTCGCTGCGGCTGAACACCGGAACCTTGGATTGGAACTCGGTGCGCGCGCTCAGTGAATCGTTCAGAAAGTAGTAATTGAAAGTCCCATGCACGGCGTTCGAGCCCGAGTTTGTGAAAACCTGGACCAATGCGCCGCCGTTTCTTCCCTTCTGAGCATCGAAATTGTTGGTCTGAACGTTCATGGATTGCACAATTTCGGGGTTGGGAGAAATCGAGGTGCCGCCGCCGCGGGACGGGCTGTTGGTATACGCGCCGTCAATCATGTACCCGTTTTGCTCTTGGCGCAGTCCGGCTGCATTGATGTTAATGGCGTACTCGGTGGTGAAATTGTCTGCGGAATTCACGGCGCTCCCCGTCATGCCAGGCGTGAGAGCCGAAAGGCCATAGACATTCTGGCCCACAAGCGGAGTCTGTTGCAGGGTTGTTTCCGAAATCACGGATCCGGTCGTGGCGCTGGTCAGATCGACGGCTGCAGCCGCAGCGGAAACTGTGACATCGGTAGATACCGATCCGATCTCGAGCGAGGGTGCGAGGGTGCGGGTCTCTCCCACCTGTAGGGTAAGGCCTGACTGGTGCCACGTCTTGAAACCAGTCATCTGGATTTCGACCGTGTAAGTCGATGCGGCGATGCTGTCGATTCTGAAGTAGCCAGCCTGATTCGTGGTAGTGGTCTTCGTCACCCCCAGTCGGGCATCCGTAATGTTGACAGTCGCTCCTGCAATAGTCGCTCCCGATGTATCGTTAACCGTTCCTTCAATTCCGCTCGAGAACTGAGCGACCGCCGATATTCCTCCAAAACTCAATAGGAGGATCGCAAGGATTGAAATCCTTTTCACAAATCTGGACATCTGGTCTCCTTTAGAAGCCTGAACTCTTTTGCTTGGGCCAAGCGGGATCCCGCTCAGCCTCGAGGTTCAAGTGCTTTTGACTCTTGAGCGAGATCCCCTTTGCGAAGATCGCGCGACCCCATCTCGGATTTCCTCATTTGCTCCTGTATGGGGCGTCAACATACACTTCTGTTCCTTGGTTAGTTGCAGTCTTCGAAAAGGACACACTCGTGATCAAGGGCGAGCGCATCATTCCTCTCCGCCGGACGGTCTTCACTCTCGGGGTTCACCTCTATCCCCGGTTCGTCCGGTGAATATCGGCCAAGGAAAAGGCCTTTTCAAGTAGGACACGGTGTAATACAGTGTGGTGGGTGACATTTGGCTGTTCGGATACGCATCATACCTCCGACGTCCACAGCTCGAGGCTTACAGGTCTGCAGTCGCTAAGTCGAATGGATGGTAGTGGATATGGGTCCGAAAACACTACAGTTGGCTCGTAAGCGGAACCCGGACGATATCTTCAATGTCGATGAAGCAGAAAGAGCGGCGATCCTCTCCGAGCTTGACGCCATATCGAGTAGTCCTGTCTTTCAAACCAGCAAACGCTGCAAGCAGTTTTTGTCTTATGTCGTCCAGCATCGTCTGGAGGGAAACCACGAGCGGCTGAAAGAGCGCACCATTGGGGTGGAGCTTTTCGATCGTCCCGTGGGCTATTCCACGGGCGACGATCCTGTCGTTCGGGTGCAGGCGGGCGAAGTCCGTCGACGCCTCGAGCAGTATTATCACGGGCGCACTGGCCCGTCGAAGGTCCGTATCGAACTGCATGTCGGTTCATACGTTCCCGAGTTCAAGTGGGCGCAACCTGCTCTGGTCCAGGAGGTTTCAGCCCCAGAATCATCATCTCCGGCGGCCGAAATTATGGAGACGCCGCAAGTTTCGCCTGACCGGCAGCAACGCTCGATCCATGGATCTGGCGAAGGGGAGAAAACGATTTCTCACCGCAATCGGCGAATCCTGTGGGTCTTGGTACCCGTCGGGCTAGTTCTGTTGGCTCTCCTGGCTCTTCTCGGCGGATCCGCCTTTCGAACCAAAGCACCCCAATCGGCGCTGGAACAGTTCTGGGCGCCTGCCTTCGCTACCGCAGAACCCGTCCTCATCTGCATGGCTAAACCCGCCGTCTATCGACCCTCGGCCCAGCTCTATCAGAGGCACTCAAATGATCCTGACAGATACAGCAAACTGTTTGAAAGGCTGACTCAAGTACCTGACTTGCAGCCCAACGACAAGATGGTCTGGAGTGATATGGAGGAATACCCAGACTATGGCCTCGCGGCAGGCGATGTGTACGCGGCCATTCAGCTCTCCGGCCTTCTCGGCAGAATCGGCAAAAAGAACCAGTTGCGCATCGGAGATGGCTACTCCTTTGCAGATCTCCGTAACTTTCCAGCCATCGTCATCGGGGCCTTCAATAATCGATGGACGATGCAAATGACTTCGAATCTTCATTTTGCGTTCGCCGACGAGGATGGACAGTCAATTATCCGCGAACAAGGGCCCTCGGGGAGGCGATGGTTCGCCATTCCCGGCGTCAACGGCACGGGGAGAGAAGACTTCGCGGTGGTGACCAGGCTTCTGGACTCCAAAACAGGCAAATTCGTCGTAGCTGTCGCTGGGATTCAGTCCTACGGAACGGCAGCGGCCGGTGAACTCATTTCAAACCCCGACTATTTAGAGAAGGCTCTGCGCGCGGCTCCCTCCGACTGGAGCCGGAGAAACCTGCAGATTGTCCTGGAGACAACCGTGACAGACGCCGTTTCCGGTCCTCCTCAAGTGGTTGCGATCTACGCCTGGTAGGCGCAAGTCCGCGGTTTGCCTTACCCTCCTGAGGCGCCAGACCGCCGCGGAGCTCTGCCTATCAGTCTGCATTCATGGCTTGATGACTTCGACCATCCCGCCGTCCGGACCGGTCAATGCTGGCGCGCATCTCTACCGCCCGATGCTATCGATTCAGGCTGGTGGACGTATTCGTCCTTCACGCGCAACCCGGATTCGCTTGCGGAGCGTTTGCCTTCAAAGGGTGCTCACACCGGCGTAAGGCAGAAATACCGCGAACACCGTCCCACTCTTGCCAGGCAGCACGGAACTACGTGCCAGGATGCTTCCGCCATGCTTCTTCACGATTCCGGCGCTAACCCAGAGTCCAAGTCCGGTGCCAAAAGCTTCTTTCGTCGTAAAGAATGGCTCGTACAGTCGCTCCAAAGTTTGCCCCGTCATGCCATGTCCTGTGTCTGCAACCGTAATGCGCACTCCTCTTTGGGCGGTTTGCCATGCCGTGCCTTCTCTCACCTTCACATGCAACACTCCACCATGCGACATGGCATCTAGGGCATTGCCAATCAGATTGGCCAGTACCTGGCGAATTTCGCCCGCGTAGCAGACTAGAGACGAACACTCTCGAACGTCGAGTTTCAGGTTCACGCCATCATGCGACAACTTCCTTCGATACAGCATCAGAATTGAATTCACCACTTCCACTACGTCGGTAACGGCGGGGGCGGACTGCTGCTTATGGAAGCGAAGCGTCTGGGACGTTATCTGTGCGACTCGCCCCAGTTCCGCATCAGCCGACTCCAGATAGGCCTTGACTTCATCATTGGATGTCGAAGCCTTTGCCAGGTAAATCAAATTGACGACAGCTTCCAGAGGATTATTGATCTCGTGTGCGATCGAAGAGGCCAGGCGTCCGACCGCCGCCAACTTCTCTGACTGCCGCAAGGCCTCTTCTGTCTTTCGTTGTGCTTCAATATCGGTGTTGGTGCCGAACCAGCGAACGACCTTTCCCGAAGAATCCCGGACTGGCAGCGCGAGCGTCAGGAAGGTGCGGAACTTGCCGTCGGCGCCGCGCAATGGGAACGTCATGCTGAAAGGATGACCGGTGGCCAGAGATTGTTTGTAACGCTCGACGACCTCAGGCAGGAGGTTCTGATCGTGCACCGATTGCCAGCCCCACCCCCGCATCTCCTCCAACGTTGTACCGGTGTACTCGTACCATCGCCGATTGAACCAGAACAGATCGCCGCTCGGGTCTCCCATCCAGGCCATTTGCGGAATCGAGTCGGCGAGCACGCGGAATTGCTCTTCCCGCGACTCAATCTCGAGCCGGGCTCGCACCTGCTCCGACACTTCTACCGCATGGATCAGAATTCCGTCCACCCTGCCCGTTCCATCGCGGGTTGGCTGGTACACAAAATTGAAGTAACCCACCTCGTCCTGGCCTGACTCTTCGCGTTCAAGGCGAGCCTTCATCTCATTTCCGGCAAATGGCTTACCGGTCCGGAATACCTCATCCAGTTGTTCGACGAAACCTTGACCCACGATCTCCGGCAGTGCCTCGGCAAGGGGTTTCCCGATTAGTTCGTTCTGATCCTTCCGGCCCAGAAGGCGCACATACCTTGAATTCGCCATCACGACCTTGTGCTCAGCTCCCTGCAGCATCATGATGGCCGCAGGAGCTTGCTGGAACAACTCGCCTAGCTTTGCTCGCTCGGCCTCCTGCTGCGACAGAAGTTCCGCTTCTCTCCCCACCATCCGCGCTTCGCGGATCGCCTCTCCCAATTCCTCCGCGATCTGCGTATAGAACAAGCTGTAACTGGCATCCAGCCGCTTGCGGGGGCTAATTCCGGCCAGCAGGAATCCCGCCGGAGCCTCTCCCTGCACGATTGAAATTGGCACGGCAATATACTCGTCCACGGGACAACCCCATGCGAACGAGAAATAATTCTTCAATCCGAGCGAAGCCGACTGCAGGGTGCAGTACTCGCCTGGCATCAGTCGTTCGATCGGCAGCCATGCGGGGGACCGAAAATCCACCTTTGCAGGAAACCTGGGCTCCTGACCCTTCTCTTCTTCAGCGGTAGCCAGACTCGCAGTTCGTCCGTCCTCGTCAAACAGGTAGATTGCCGCATAGGGCAGATCGAAGGGATTGGCAGATAGCCTTCGTGCGGCCAGAGTGCATGCCTCTCGCGGATGACGCGAACGATGACTTCGTGCCATCGCCAAGTCGCGAAGCGTGCGCAGGCGACGCTCGCCGATCACCCGCTCGGTCGTCTCAACCACCGGTGTGAACACACCCCCGATGCCTCCCGATTCATCTCGGATCGGGCTGTAGGAAAACGTAAAGTAGCACTCTTCCGGATAACCATTTCGCTCGAGAAGAAGCAACAAGTCGTCCGCCCAATTTGCCTCGCCGCGCTCCATGACTCCGGCCAGCAACGGCCCAATCGTATTCCATATCTCAGGCCACACCACGCGCCCACTGGATCCAAGGGCGCCCGGATGCTTCGTACCAATCAGCTGGATATACGCATCGTTGTAGATCTTTACCAGGTCCGGTCCCCACCAGATCAAAACTGGAAATCGTGAGTTGATGCAGATGCTCACAGATGTCTTCAGACTCTGTGGCCAGGTTTCTACTGCTCCCAGCGAGGTCTTTGACCAGTCCAGGGCGCGTATCAACTCGCCCATCGTTCCTCCGCCCGAAAGCGCGTTATCCACGACGGTTTGGCGCAACTTCCTTGGCAGACGTTTCCTCATTTCTGTGACCATAGAATACCGGCCTCAGCGCGAAGGCAAAGCAAACTGATCTACGCTAACAATCCCGGGACTGCCAGACTACCGGTGAGAATGTTCGAATGTTCAGCCATGTCCTCGAAACCGATCGCAATCCGAAGCTTCGTCCTAAGAAGTTACCTCTCCGGGCAAAAGAGATTGGCCGGAATGCCATCGTCCGATTCTATTTCCCCCCGACTCCGAATGAATATCTCATAAATGTGCGGACTGCCCGCAAGCATCAAAGCTGGCCGCCTCTCCTCCATCGCCCCGGCCGCCCAACCTCGTCCCGATCTGTCGCTCGAGCGCCTATCAACTTCGTGAAGATTGCCCGTGTTCCGGCAGCGAAGAGTCATAACTCGGAGTTTCATCGATGGCGTTCCCGGGATTCTTCGAAGCCTTCGCCACCGCATACCAACTGCGCACATTAGCCGCTGAAGGATAGCAGATACTGCAATCCGCGCCTCGCGCGGGAAATCCGAACCCAGTTGGCCGTGGCCACGTGTGAGGCTATGGTCAGAGCCTCCGCTCTGACAACTCATGTGAGCAAAACTGCACAGTCTTTACGGGGGAGCCTTGCTTTAATGATCAAGATGTTGACTGCGTGATCGTCGCGTGCATCATCCTTGGTGAGCTTTGCCCGGCAGAGGGGGAGTTCTTCTTTGTAGCAGCAGGGCGATGGGTGTAATATGACCTATGTCAAGTAGCTCCCCCTTGGGTTCCTTGATCCGCTGCTTCCTGCATAAGATGCTTTCCTTATCATGTCATGCCATTCCATTCGGCCATGACTGCACCACACCGGCGCATGCGCGCTTTTGACGCAAGGCGCGAGGATTAAGAATGAAGTTGATTATCCGGATGGCTGCGGTCGTGCCATTTCTTCTCCCCTTGCAATACGCCCATGCCGTTCCAAGCTTCGCGCGGCAAACCGGACTCTCCTGCAATGTGTGCCATAGCAACCCACCGCAACTGACGGCATTTGGGCGCAACTTCAAGCTGAAGGGCTATGTGCTTGCCGATACATCCCTCACTGACAAAGTCGGCAACACCAAGGACCTGCTGCTTTCCAAATACATCCCACTCTCCGTCATGGTCCTGCTCTCCAACACCTCGTTCCAGGCAACGCAGCCGGCCACACAAAACAATTCGGCAGGCTTCCCCCAGCAATTGAGCTTCTTTCTTGCCGGCGGATTTGCATCCCATTTTGGCGGATTGGCCCAGCTCACCTACACCCACTCCGATGACCATTTCGGAATGGACAATACCGACCTGCGCTACGCCAACCAGGGGCAGCTGGGCGGCAAGGATTGGGACTATGGCATTACTCTGAACAACAATCCCACCGTGGAAGATGTTTGGAACAGCACGCCCGCATGGGGCTTTCCCTGGATATCGTCCGCCTCAAGCGTTGGCCCGCTCGCTTCTCCGATCATCCAGGGCGCGCTTGGCCAGGATGTCGCAGGCATCGGCGCATACAGCATGTGGAACAACCACCTCTACACCGACGTCTCCGTTTACCGCTCCGAGCACGGCGGTTCGGCGACTCCCATCACAGGTACCGGCCAGTCCTACAACATAAGCGGAGTGGCGCCATACTGGAGAGCCGCATGGCAGCAAACCTGGGGCAGCAACTATCTTGAAGTCGGGACCTACGGCATCTTGTTGAACTCCTTCCCCGGTGCTGTCTCCGGACCCGAAGACCGCTATGTCGATCCGTCTTTCGATTTTCAGTATGAGCGCCCCTTCGGCGCCAATCTGCTTGACATCCATGGAACTTATATCCACGAAAAGTCGGACTTAGGCGCGACTTACCTGGCGCAGGGCGCAACCACCAAGGCTAACCACCTGAATACTTTCAAGCTGGACAGCACCTATCACTGGACAAATAAATACACCGCAACGGGCGCTGTCTTTTCGACGACGGGAAACGGCGATCCGTTGCTTTATGCGCCGGCGGCTCTTACAGGCAGCAACAACGGCAACCCCGACACGAATGGCTACACCGCGCAGGTCGCATTCTGGCCTGTGCAGAATATCGACCTCAGCCTTAACTACACCGGCTATCTCAAGTTCAACGGCGCAAGCACGAACTATGACGGTGCCAACCGCAACGCCTCAGACAACAACACCGTCTACGTAGCTTTGTGGCTCAACTTCTAGGAGACTGTGTGGAACAGGAAAACATAATCGCAGATGGCGCACTGAAGAAAGACGTCATCATTATTAATCGGAGATCTTTCTTCGGCGGCCTCCTCGCCGTTGGCTCCGCCGGTATGGGAGCCTTGCTTGCGGTACCCGTGTTGCGCTACGTGCTCTATCCGCTTTACGCAAAGGCCACAGGGACCGAATGGTCCGACGTCGGCGCACTGAGTGAGTTTGCGAACACCAAGGGGCCGGTACGCAAGACCATTACGTTCGCGCAGCGGGACGGGTGGCGAGAAGTAGTTTCAGCACAATCCGTGTATGTGACCCGAAACGAAAAAGGCGAGCTTGCGGTTCTGTCGGCAATCTGTCCGCATTTGGGCTGCAGCGTCTCATGGCAGGCCGGCAACGACAAATTCGTCTGCCCATGCCATGGCGGTGAATTCAAGGCCGACGGGGAACATGTCTTCGGGCCGCCCCCACGTTCCATGGATCAATTGCCCACCCAACTCAAAGACGGAAAACTTCAGGTCCACTTTCAGTATTTCCGGTCCAATGTGCCTAACCAGGAAAAAATCAGCTAATCGCGATGAGGGTGAAGCCGTGGACGAAGAAAAGAAAATAGCTGCAGGCGCCTCTGGGAGCACGACTCTTCCTAAGCGCATATTCCACTGGCTGGATAGACGCGCCGGCGTGGACAAGTTGATGAAGGAGTCGCTCGATGAGCCGATCCCCGGCGGCGCGCGGCTTGCTTATGTGTTTGGCTCCGGTCTGTTGTTCATCTTTATCTCGCAGATCATCACCGGCATTTGTCTTGCGCTCTACTATGTTCCTTCTGCGGAGACGGCGCACACCAGCGTAGCCTATATCACCAAACAGGTGGCTGCAGGCGCTTTCCTGCGCAGCCTCCATTACTACGGATCCAGCGCGATGATCATCGTGCTCGCGCTTCACTTTCTGCAGACATTTCTGTATGGCTCATTCAAGGGCCGCCGCGAATTGTTGTGGATGTCGGGCGCGGTTCTTTCCTTCCTGGTGCTGGGCATGGGCTTCACTGGATATCTGCTGCCCTGGGACCAGAAGGCCTATTTCGCCACAGCGGTCGGCACCAATATCGTCGGACAAATACCGCTCATGGGCAATTGGCTGACTCGCTTGCTGCGCGGCGGCGACACCATCGGCACCCTCACGTTATCGCGCTTTTATGTAGCCCATGTGTTCCTGATTCCCGCCGCCATCTTCGCGTTTATTGCCGCACACATCTTCCTGTTCAGAAAGGCCGGCGCGGCAGGCCCCATCAATGAAGACCCGGTCCACCCAAAGCTTCCACCAGAGAACTTTTATCCGCGTCAGGTCCTCATGGACATGGCCCTGGCGCTGCTCCTCATGGTCGGTCTGGGCTTCCTGGCCTACTTCCACCCTTCGGGACTTGGCCCAATCGCAAACCCGGCCGACACGCAGTTTCTTCCCCGGCCTGAGTGGTATTACCTGCCCATGTTTGAATGGCTCAAATACTGGGAAGGGCCGAGCGTTGTCTTCGCCGTCGTCGTGATCCCCGGCCTGCTGGCCATGCTGTTTTTCCTCATGCCCTTCCTGGATCGCAAGCTGGAGCGCCGGCCATGGCGCAGACCCATTCCGGTGCTTGCCGTTGCTTTCGTCATGCTCGGAATCATCTATTTCGGCATCAAGAGCGAATGGGACGACAAGCATGACGCGACAGTATCTTCACAGCTCTCCAGGCAGGAAGAGCAAGAGAAGGCGTATACTGCGGCGCCCTTTCATCCTTATGTGGAATCGCCGGGAGGGACAGGACCGCTTGCCCTTCCGACCGGGCCCGTTAATCCCCTGGTAGCCCATGGCAAAGGAATCTTCGAGGCGCACGGATGCTCCGGCTGCCATGGCGCGACGGGGATGGGTACATCAGCCGCGCCGTCGCTCATGGGCGTGACAACAAAGTTTCCCGAGCCGCAGTTGATCGCACTTCTGCACGATCCAAGCCCCAAAATGCGCGCAGGACACATGCCCGCTGTGGACATTTCAGCCGGCGACATGTCCGCTTTGCTCGCATACCTAGGGGTGGTCGGAACCAATGCCGCAAATGTTCCGGCAACCTCTGGCGTTTCGCCCGTCCAGCCTGCTTCTGAAGGCAGTGAGGCTGCAGCCGGCGAGACTGGCGCAGCGGGAGCACCGAGAGGCGGCGCATCAATCAAATTGTCCTCTTCTGCAGCCGCAGGCCAACAGATGTTCCAGGAGCGTGGATGCTTGGCGTGCCACGGCCCTGCGGGCACAGGAGGACGTGCGCCTGCGATCGCTCCGCTGATCGCAAAAGCCTCCGACACGCAGGTGACCCAGCTACTTCAAAACCCAAACGCAAAGATGAAAGCCGGGGGAATGCCGTCCGTCGATGCTTCGCCGGCAGAGTTGAGTTCCTTAGTTGCCTATCTCAGAACGCTCACAGCGCCACTACCCGGAAAGGAGCCGCCCGGAGAAAGGACAGTTGCAACCGCGTCCACCTCGCCTGAGCCTCCTCCCTCCTCGAACCCTCCAGTTCCGGCGAACACCGCTGCCGTCCCAACCTCCACAGGGTACACGACCGCTCCGGCTGTCGCACAACCAAATGCCGGGCACGCGCTCTTTGTGTCGCAGGGGTGCGCCGCATGCCATGGTCCCACCGCCGAAGGGACCCACTTCGCTCCGTCGCTCATCGGAATTGGAAGGAAGTTTCCCGGCGACGCGCTTCCCAATTTGCTGCACCACCCCACCAGCAAAATGCGCGCCGGCGGAATGCCTGTTGTAAAAGTGAACGACGCGCAAATGGTTCAACTGGTGGCATTCCTGTCCAGTCTGGGGACTGCGCCTGCCGCCAGGGCGGCTACCCAGGGCAATGCCCCAGCCGTTGCCTCAGCGCCAAAACCAGGCTCTGTGCCGACGAATGCCATTCAAACCGCGGCGGCCCATGCGGCTGCGCCCGTTCCGCTCAGTCCGCTGGCACTGCGAGGCCAGCAAATCTTCCAACACAACTCCTGCGAAAGCTGCCATGGCGTTGGCGGTTTGAAAGGAACCGTAGCCGCCCCTGGTTTGGCCGGTACGGCCTCAATTCTTCCCGCGTCGGTTTTGGAAGATCTGCTGCGCCACCATAGCATCCAAATGCAAAAAGGCGGCATGCCGCTGACCAACATGAACCCGCAGGACATGAAAGCAATCGTGGCCTTTATCCGCTCCCTGCCGGCCGACGGGCAGTGATCTTGGAATTGGACCACGCGGGTCGCGATCACCATCTTCGAGACCTCTGACGAACAATCTTCTGTTTTTCACTCGCCGCGGCCATTCGTTATTCCCCGGCCTCGCGAAGTTGCTGTGGGCACGAGCGCCACACTGACCATTTCTGCGCATAGAAGCTTGATGCCCATCGTTCATCCTTGCCACGGACTCCATGTCTGTAAGCCTTGTTTTGCGCAAGCGTTGGGAATATGATTGTGGCAAGTCTACTACCCGGATTTGCTTGGCCCAGAATCGGCACGTTCACTCCCGGTGAATTGAAACCTTGAGTCCCCGGGAAGAAAAGTGCGTTTTCGTACATCTTGATTGTCATGAACTCATCCATTGCTTTGAACCCCGGGTAAATCGTAGGCGATGTGGAATGAAGCGACCTCCGCGCGCTTTCGGACTGTGGCATGGCGGGAGCAAATGTCTCCCTCTGCCCGCATGTCCGGACCTCGGAGCATCCCTGTCGGGGCTTTCGCGCTCTAAAGAATTGTCGAGCGGATGGGGTTTCCGCCGACTCCGGCTAAGGTTTAGCCCACGATAGAAATCTTGATTCTGCATTAGCCTCGACTGACGCAACCGCCTAACCCGGATGCTGACGAGACATGTGCGTCAGTTGTGCGGCAGTCAAATGCGGAGCCCATACGATTTGCCGAATTGCTCCACGGTAAGAAAGAGAAGAGCTTGAAAACGGTGCGTGGTTTCAGATCAGCCTGCTCGATCCTCTCCGTCGTTATCTCCGCCCTTGTGCTTCCCATATATCTCACTGGATGCGGCGGATCTTCCACTTCTATCACGAACCCTGCGCCAACCGTAGCCATCACAGCCAACCCCACATCAATCATCTCTGGGAATTCGTCTACTTTGACGCTGACTGCGACAAATGCCACTCAGGTGGTCATTAACGGGAGCGATGGCAGCGCCTATACCCTGCAGCCCAGCGGCGGAACCCAGGCGGTCAAACCCACCGCGACGACAACCTATACGGCCGTCGCGACCGGAGCCGGAGGAACGGCTTCAGCAACCGCAACGGTAACGGTGGGTGCGCCTGCCGCTCCCACCATCAGCATTACCGCCGGTCCTGCATCGATCACCGTGGGTAATTCGTCTACGTTGACCGTGACCGCGACCAATGCAACACAGGTTACGTTAACCGGAAGCGATGGCAGCTCATATACCTTGCCGCCAAGCGGCGGAACCCAGGCCGTCAGCCCCGCCTCAACCGCCACCTACACCGCCACCGCGACCGGAGTCGGAGGAACGGCGTCAGCGACCGCGACCGTAACGGTAGTGGCGCTTCCCGTAACCGCCGTAAGCATCATCGCCAGCCCCACTTCGATCGTCTCAGGAAATTCATCGACGTTGACGGTAACCGCGACGAACGCCAATCAAGTGGTCATTACCGGGAGCGATGGCAGCTCATATACCTTGACGCCGCGCGGCGGAACGCAGGGAGTCAGGACGTAAACACCACCCACGGTTCCCGCCACAGCAACGGGCTCCGGTGGGGAGGT
>VFSW01001389.1_pt1 | contig 36929 bp, 55 predicted proteins | sample 5358111 | NCBI WGS metagenome assembly VFSW01 (sample SAMN11554181, study PRJNA540505) | mine drainage metagenome | isolation source: sediment from site ElyBrook_90M | place: USA: Ely Copper Mine, Vershire, VT | collected 2017 | reverse complement strand
ATAAAGATTCTGAAGGCTTGAATAAAAATAGCCCAGAATATAAAAAGATTAAATTGCAGACAGATTCATTGTTAGGCCCTAATCCTACCAAACGCCAAGAATTAATTAAGAAAATTACAAACTTACAAAAACTTAGCCAAAATGGTGAACTGTAATGGGTGTTTTAGACGAGATAATTAGTAAAGAATCAGCCCCAGCAGCAAAACCTGCGGCTAGGGGTAATTTTCCGTCTGGAACAACTGACAATTCTGGTCGCATTAGTATTTTGCAAGGCGAATTAGAGCAAGAGAAAAAGAATTTAACGCATCAAAACCCAGAAATAAGAAATAGAGCGCAGTCAAACATTGACGCTATTTCGCGTGAGATTGCTGCCATTAATGGGAAAAAGATGCCAGCGCAGTCAACACAACAAGTGCAACCACCACAAGCAGCACCACAGCCTACTGGTGGCGTTTTAGATGAGATCATTCAGCAAGAAATGCCAGCCGAAGTAGGTGCGCCTGTAGGGCGTTCTGAGCAGGATATGGTTGGTGCTGACAATACTGGTCAGCCTTTATATCCAACAGAAGAAAAAATGTTGCCGCCTGTAGAAGTTACAGATACGGCTGACACAATGACTGATTTTGGTAAAGGCGTGGCAGCAGCTATTGATAACACCGTTGGTGGTATTTTGCCGTTTGCTACTAAACAAGGTTCGTATTTATTAGGTCGCACAATTAGCGCATTAGGAGAAGCTACTGGTGTAGGTCAAACGGAAACGCCAGAGCAAACAGAGGCAAATGCTAACCGCTTGGCGGCAATGTTTGACCGTCCAATTGGCAAAATGTTTGGCATTGACCCTAATGATCCGCAATATAAAAGCGAAGCTGTTGGTAGATTCTTTGATTATTTAGGCGAAAACGTCAAAGAAAGCGCACAAAATATTCATCAAGATTTGCAAAGAAAAGGCGTTGACATTCCGCAGCAAGATATTGAATGGATGATGAACACCATTCTGCCAAAGGTTGCCGAAAAGGTTGGCGTACCGCTTGGTAAGACTGTTGAAAAAGTCGGTGAAGCTGTAGAACCGGCTGTTGCGCCTGTAGCAAATAAAGTCACTAATGCAGCCCAGGCTTTAAAAGAGCAATTTGCAGCTAAAGGTGGTGCAGAGCCAACAGCAGCAAGAGGTAGTGCTGGTGCGGCAGCAACTACAAACGAAGCAACTATTAAACAAGCGTTATCTGTAGCTACGCCAGAACTTCAATCAATCATTAAAGATATTCCTGTTGATAAAGTTAATCTGCCTACTTTGACTAGACATTTGGAAGCAGACACATTGCCAATTCCAATTCGTTTAACTGAAGGTCAAGCAACTGGTGACGTAGTTAAGCTATCAAATGAGCAAAATCGTAGGGGTAAAGATACGCAATTAGCCCAAAGATTTAACGAACAAAATCAGCAATTAACTGAAAACATTAATGCTATTCGTGAAATTGCAGCCCCAGATGTTTACGGCACAAAGACTATAGAGAATAGTCAAAATCTTATTGATGCGTACAAAGCATTAGACGATCAAAGAAAAGGTGCTGTTTCTGCTGCTTACAAAGAATTAACCGATGCAAACGGTGGAACTTTTCCTGTTGATGGCGTAAAAATAGCGTCAGACGCTAATGCATTATTGGCTAAAAATTTAAAATCAGAATTTGTACCAGCACCGATTCGCAGACAATTGCGTCAGTTTGAATCTGGTCAGCCAATGAATTTTGAACAGTTTGAAGCATTACGGACAAATCTTGCAGCGGAAGGTCGTAAAGCTGCTAGAGCCGGTGATGGTAATGCTGAAATGGCTTTAAATTTAATTCGTCAAGCAATGGAAAATTTACCATTAGCTAAAGGCGTTGGTGAAAACTTAAAAGGTTTAGCAGACAACGCAAGAAAATTAGCCAAACAAAGATTTGACGCAATTAAGGCTGATCCTGCTTATAAAGCTGCGATTGATGATGTTGTGCCAGCGGATAAATTTATTGATAAGTTTGTTATTAATGGCGTTCATAAAAACATTGAAACCATGATTAACAATTTAGGTCGTGATTCTCAGGCACATCAAAACATGGCAGCAGGAACGGTTAATTGGTTAAAAGACAAAGCCGGTATTGTTGATGAGTCTGGTAATTTTAGCCAGGCTGGATACAACAAAGCGTTAAAAAAATTGGACGATGTAAATAACTTAAACGCTATTTTTAATCCAGAAGCATCTACGCAATTAAAGAACTTAGGAAATGTGGCTCGTTATACGCAATTCCAGCCTAAAGGCAGCTTTGTTAATAACTCAAATACTTTGGTTGGTGCGTTGGCTAATCATGCTGCCGGAGTAGTAGAATCTGGTGCAAATATGATGATGGGTGGAAAATACGGTATTCCTGTCGGATCAATAATTCGCGGAAAAGTTCAAGAAGTTAAATCAGCAAAAGAAACGCAAAAATCTTTAGAAACTGGTGCAGGAATAAGGAATAAATAATGTCAGTCAATCTATCACCTATAGGCAACGGTCAGCAATTCTTTGATAACAACGGTGTTCCATTAAGCGGTGGGTTTCTTTATACCTATGCTGCCGGATCATCTACGCCATTAAGTTCGTTTACTAGTTCGTCTGGTGCAACGGCAAACAGTAATCCTATTGTCTTGGATGCGGCAGGAAGAACGCCAAATCCAGTTTGGTTGACTTATGGAAGTGCGTACAAGTTACTTTTAAAGGATTCTGCCGGTGTACAAATATGGTCTATTGACGATATTGAAGGCATTGTTACGACAGAGCCGTCACCGTTACCAATTCCATCAGGCACGATCATTATCTGGTCAGGCTCATTGGCTGCTATTCCAACGGGCTATTACTTATGTAATGGTTCAAACAGCACACCAGACTTGCGTGATAAGTTTGTTGTTGGTGCAGGTAATTCTTATGCTGTTGGTGCGACAAGTAACACACAAGGAACTGGCTCAAATTTGCCAGCTTATTATGCGCTTTGCTACATCATGAAAGCCTAAGATGGAAGCCCAATTCATTGTTAATGTTGGTTTTACTTTAGCCGGATGTTTGGGTGGATGGATATTGAATAATATCTCTAGGTCAATTGTTCGCCTAGAAGATAAGGTAAATGCGATGCCTATGATGTACGTCCAAAAAGACGATTACCGTAGGGATATAGACGAAGTTAAAGCGATGCTAAAGCAAATCTTTGACAAACTAGACAGTAAAGCTGACAAATGAGAATTTATGATAGACCCGATGACAATAGGGTTAGCCGTTTCTGGAATTAAGCTAGTAATAAACGGCATCAAATCCGCAGCCGATGAGGCAAGAGAAGCAGTAGACAGCATTAATGAATGTGTAGCATCGGGGAAAAAATTAGGCGAATCACTTTCCCCTATAAAACAGTTTTTCACAGCAGCAAGTAAATACGAACTTGGCAGGAATAATTTAGAGCAAGCCAAGAAAGCACAAGACGAAGCAATAGCCAATGGCGAACCTGTAATTGATCCTATTTCTGATGCTGAATATGTCATGGACATGATGGCGATGGATAGGGAGATTAAACAATATTACGCACAGATTAAGCATTTCTTTATTTATCATTTTGACGAGCCTGGAATGTGGGATGAGTTCTCAGAACGTCTAGCAAGGTTACGCAAGGAACGTGAAGAAAGAGCAGAGGAAGCAAGGAAAGCAGCCACAGAGGCTAGATTAGCTATGGTTGCTGAAAAGATGCGTAAAAAGCGTGAACGAGCCAAAGTTTTAAACATTATTTATAACTGCGTTGGTGGCTTTGTGATTACGCTGATTGTTGCAGGATTTGCATGGTTTATTAAATGGATGTTCGATCAAGGAGCGCATTAACATGATGACTTTGTTTTCAACCCTAATTTCCTTTTTATCTGGCGGTCTGCCAAAGTTATTGGATTTCTTTCAAGATAAATCAGATAAAAAGCATGAACTGCAAATGGCACAAATGCAGTTAGATCAACAGATGAGAATGCAAGCTGCGGGATTTCAAGCGCAAGAGCATATAGAGGAAATTAAAACGCAACAGGTTGAGATACAAACAGCCTCAGATGATCGCAAAGCCTTGTATGCTCATGACATTGCGATTGGTCAAGGTGCTAGTCAATGGGTGATTAATATTCGTGCTGCGGTGCGTCCATTGATTACTTTTGGCTTGTTTGGTCTTTTGGTGTTTGTTGACTGCTTTGGCTTTTACTATGCTATCCAAACACAAGTTCCGTTTGACCAAGCATTAAATATTTTGTGGGATGATGAAACTCAGATTATTTGGGCATCTGTTGTATCGTTCTGGTTTGGTACACAAGCATTTAGCAAGAAATGATTATTTCTGACCGTTGCTTGCAGTCGATCAAAATAAATGAGGGTGTGAGGCTTAAGCCTTATCTTGATCATATTCTTTTATTTACAACCGGAGTCGGACATTTAATTGCACCGCCAGAACACATGAAAATGACGTTAGACGAGCGTAAAGCCGCTAAAGCAAAAGGTGAGCTACTTTGTCCGGCAGAATGGAATAGGACGTTATCCAATGAAGAAGTCGATCAGATACTCAGAAGTGATCTCAGACGTTTTGAATCAGGTGTTTTGCGTTATTGCCCTAGTGGGATTACTCAGGGTAGGTTTGACGCTTTGGTCAGTTTTGCTTTCAACTGCGGGTTAGGAACTTTACAGCGGTCTAGTATCAGGATGCGCCACAATCGTGGGGATTTTGAAGGTGCGGCTATGGCTTTCTTGCTATACACCAAAGCCGCAGGGATCGTAAATAAAGGTCTTACCCGTAGACGTAATGAAGAACGGGCAATGTACCTTAGTGTTTAAAACTGCCCAAAAAATCCTTTATCATTTTGATGAAGTTTTGTTCGGCAGTTTTGCTTGATAATAGAACTTCCTGCATAAATAATTCATCATTTGTATATTCACGATTTCTCGTTACGTCATACATCTGACCAATCTTAGGCGGATTTTCTTTTATAAATTGTCCATTAATTATCATTTTGGAATTCCCACAAGACGATAAAGTTTAAATCTACGGTCTACAGACCATTTGTCCTCAATAATATAGCCCAATCTGCGAAGCTCTCCAACCCTAGTGGCTAGTTTCATTGTTCCTGCCTCATTTAAGGCATCTATAGGGCTTTTCCAGCCCTTTTTTAAGCAAGCTACTACCTTTTGTTGTTGCGTCATATTTTCCCCTTTGTGACGTTATATTAAAGAAATACAGCCCATAAAATAATTGCTACAAATAAAATGCCAGTACAAATTTCGTTAAGTATTTGCATGATTATTTCCAATCTGTATTTGGGTTAGATTTCATTAATTCAACTTCAATATGAGCCAAAGCGTGACCAAAGACTGTGAAGTTTGTGCCAAGCGATTTGTTAATCATATCCAAGCATATTTTTACGCCTGTATCTAAACCCTCTTGAAATTCTGCTTGGCAGTTAATCATTTGTTCCTTGAGTTTCATATTTCCCCCTTGTTTGTTGGTATGTGTAGATTAACTAAAGTTAATATCTATGTCAAGCGATATTATTAAATTATTTTAAAAAAGATGAAAAAAAGGTGAGGCTACTAGATTGTTCCAGAACAAAGGGGATAAGTCTGGTCGTTCGCCTCGAAACTTAGATGCCGTTTTTAATTTGATAAAAACGCAGTAGATGGTAAAAACGTTCAACCGCATTAGCTAGTTTTGTTTCGTCATGTTCGATCATTTTGGTATTACCCTCTGGATCGACAAACAAGTTAGCACAACGTGCTTTTGGGTATCCTAACCCAGTTCTGTAAGCTGCTAATTGAAGTATATGCTCATCATACACATCCACCTTATCGCCTACGTTTTCCTTAGTCTTAATATCGACAATGATGTCAGGGCAATGTAAATCTACCTTGCCACCAAAGCCTAGTTCATGACCAAAGGATTCCTCACAAATCCAATCCTGCTGCCCAAAATGCGCGTCTAAAGCCTCTTTTGAGGCAAAGACATACTTTGGATACTCTTTGGCTTTGTGTTCAAGGTGCTGTTGTATTTCGCTGTGCATGAACGTCCCGCGATCTGCTGCGTCCCGTCCTTGCGCTTTGCTGTCGATCAATACACGATCTAACCAATCTTCTTCTTCTTCATCTTCTTGTCGTGGCAAAGTTAATGCCGCCAGAATTGCCTGTTTTTGAAACCATAGGTTTAAGCCTGGCTTTGCAAGAATATTTAAAACGGTTGTAACTGACGGAATATAGCTATGCTTTTTTGCATCGCGTAAGTCGGTGTTACGTTCTTTACCGTTTGCACCAATGACGGTGTACATCGGCTGACCGTCTTTTGTGTACCAATGATTTGATTCAGATGCTCTAGTCATGGCTCACCTCAGAAAGGAACTTGATCATTGTAAAAATCATCGTCAGCAGGTTTAGCAGCAGCTTGACCTGTAACGGCTCTGTACTCAGGGCTTTTAGATAACCAAGCTTTCATTTTGTCTGACAAAGCAGCAAACTTTTCAGAATCAAACTTTTCAAAATCAAACGAATCAACAGGGTTAAAGCCTTCCGGTAATCCTGCTTTTAAATAAATGTTTGGTACTGGACTAAGGTTGTCTATGCTTGCCTGTGTTTCACCAGATTTGTTGACGTAGTTAGAAACGGCAGCCAAGCCAAATTTACCTAGCAAACTGCTTAACTCTATAGGCTCTTGAGAAATATCAATGTTTAACCAAGATTTTAAAATCTTAGCTAACGTACCTTTTTCATGCGTAGTTAGATTTATAAGTTTAACCAAGACTAGCGGTTTGCCATCGTCTGTAGCTAGTGGCTGGCCTTGTGCATCCTCGCCATGAAATTCAAAAAAGAACATTACTTTATGAACGTACTTAATTTTGTTCTCGCGAATTTTTGTACCCTCATCAATATGAGTACCACAGTCAACGTATTTAAAGAAACGGACTAAGTGCGATCCTGGTGGAACAATTTTAAATTCTTTAGATGTGTTTGTTTGTTTAGATGGTGCGAGTAGCATAATTAGATTCCTCATTAGATTGTGTTTTAGATTTGTTGCAAGCCCAGCGGATAATAGAAATATCGTCAGCGTTTAAACCACCGATTTCTAATTTGTTTAGAGCGAGTTCGAGTTTTTGCTCAATCTCTTTCATTATGTGTTCGTATTCGTCCATTTGTCCCCTTTCATGTAAAACAGAGTAACATTAACAGAAATTAATTGCTAACACAAGTTAATTTTGTTAACCTATGCAAACTATGACAGATGACCAAATTATTGATTTACTAGGCGGCACTAAAGCTGTGGCTGATATATTAAGTATCAGTCCACCGGCTGTATGTGTTTGGCGTAAGCGTGGAATACCGCAAGATAAGCTAATGTATTTAGCAGCAATGTTGGAAGAAAAAACGGCAGGAAAATTAAGCAGAAAAAAACTATTTCCAGCTGATTGGTTTATAGTTTGGCCTGAACTTAGGAAAACTACCTGAGTCGGACGGGATTCCTTCGTAACTTGCCGCTGGTCAGGTTTCCGACAACCAGCACCAAAAAGCCTGGGAATTAGGATGTTGTATTTTGTACGGCATTAAAAGCGTTGGGATAACCTTTCCCTAGTTCCCAGCCTTGTTGGAAAAGCGGATGCTATGTAAGATTGACCGTACATCGGTGTAAGTCCGATGGCACAGACGCAGCGAGTACCAACAAATTTTTACTTTTTAATTTATCTGTGTTAATCTGTGCCCGTCTATGTGTGGGCATAGTACAAATCAAAGCCTTTTAGCTTTGGTTCTCTATCCTTCGGGATTCGTGCCCACACACGCTGAGAGCCAAGACTAAAGGGCTTTTTTGCGTTTAGACCGTACTGGTCACGATAGCAGAGAGCCAATGTTGGGGCTGCCACCAAGAAAACCGATGCGCTTACTGGCAAGCCAGCGCGTGAACTTACTATGGGTATCACAGGAACGAGAGAAAACAGGTGGTGTGGCGGCTAGGCGATCCGAAATCGTCCTCTCGGAAATAGAACATAGTCCTTATAGGTGCAGTAGTTTGGAAAGAAGAAAGATTCCAAATGGCTGAATTGGGTGAGTACCACCTAATTGGCTTGCCCTATCGTCTAAACAAATCCAATAGAAAAATACATTAAATAATTTGAATAAATCGTTTGACATAGATATTAACCTAGATTAATATACATACATCAACAAACAAAGGGGGAATTATGAAAAAAGAATTTTATAAATTTGCAGAGCAATACGCAGAATGTTGGTCTGTCGGTAATGGCGGTAAAGTGGAATATGTATTTTCAGAAACAGGTTTGTTATTGTTTGGCCTAGAAATCTTTGAGCAAAACAAATTAATGGATGACGCACTAGTAGAAGCGTTGATTGCGTAATTTTAGGGGCTGTTAAGCCAGCATTCGAGGATGGTGATTCGTAGGATTTTCTGGTTTTCTCTTACGACTAGTTAAAGCCCAAATCGTAGCCCCTACCTAACAAAGGAGTAAAAATGAAAGCATTTCCAAATGGCCTTGTATATGGTCGTGAAATTGATAATGGCATGGACTTACGCGATTATTTTGCAGCGGTTGCGCTTTCCGTTTCATGCGGTTGTAGCAATCCTGAAAATGCCGCAAAAGAGGCTTACGAATATGCAGACGCAATGATGAAAGTTAGAGAACAATGAGATTTTGCACCAGCTGCCAATCCAGGCAACCAGATGAGAACGGTGAAAGCCCAAAAGGGTTCAGGGGTTGGCGTTGTCAGAAATGTGTAGAGAAACGTAGCGAAAGCATTTACAAAAACAAAAGCGGGAGAATTGCCGATGTTCGAAAAATTTTGGACGATTTATCCAAGAAAAATAAACAAGAAAAAAGCGTTTGAAGCATTTGCCAGGCTTAAACGTGAAGATCAGGAAGCAGCACTAGAAGCATTACCGGATCACGTTAGATACTGGCAATTGAAGCAAACAGAATCAGAGTTTATTCCACACGCATCATCCTGGTTAAACGGGTGGCGTTGGGAAGATGAGTTAGATTTTAAAGAGAAAGCACCGCCAGCATTGCCCTGGTACGCAGATGAAGAACTGACAATGAAAAAAGCGGCAGAAGTAGGTGTTAAGCCCAGGTCAGGTGAAGGCTGGTCCGAATTAAGGAAACGAATTGCAGAACACATACGAATGGTCGGAAGAACACCGGCATAAGTGCGAAGTAAACCAAATCCTTAGATGGCGAATAACAGACCGTAACAAGGCCATGACACATATAAACCTGGTTAGGGATGCAAGAGGCGAAGCAGCGGCAAAAAAGTTAGAAGATGATTGCCGCACACAATGGAACAAAGGTAATCGTGGTGACAAAGGGGGTTGGAAATGAGTTTAGAAAAATTAAACGATGGGCGGGTTGAAAAAGCCTTGATGTATTTATCGCAAACAGATGAAGAACACGCAGAGTTATCTGGTGAAGTTAAAAGGCTTGAGGAATTGATTAAACAGGCCAAGAGCCATGCTTTTCTGTTGTCTAGTGGTACGGTAGCAGAAAGGGAAGCGCAAGCCATAGACAGCCCGTCTTATAAAAATGCTGTAGATGAATGGGTTGACGCATATAAGAAATTTAAGATCATAGAAAACAAAAGGATTCACGAAGTACGCATTACAGAAATTTGGCAGACGTTGTCGGCTAATCGCAGGAAGGGTTCAATTTAATTAACGTAGTAATCACAAAGGGGAAAACCATGAAATCATTATTAATTATTGCTGTTGTTGTAACTTTATCTGCTTGCTCATCATTTGGTAAGACAGAACCACAAGAGCCACAAAACACACAATTGATTGTAGACAGTAAACAACATCCAATGAGCCGCAATGAGGTAATTATGGCTATCAACGAATGTGAAGCTAACAAAACTCGCGCTGTGGTCGTAACTGGACGCAGAAAGATCAACGGCTATACAACAGAAGTGACGGTTGACGTAACTTGTGCGCCTAAATATCCATTTTAAAAATGGGAAATGAACGCATTGTTAAAGCGTCATTGTGGCGCAAAAGAAAGGCATTAATGAATATTTGCAAAACACCAAATATTGTTTTAGATACAATAAAAGATAAATTCGATTTGGCTACAGATCGGGAGCTGGCAAACCATTTAGACATAGGTTTCCAAACTATTAGCAAAATCAGAACTAAGATTTATCCAGTATCTGATACGGTTATTTTACGGATTCACGAAATTTGCGGATTGCCAATTAGTGAAATTAGACATTTAATAGAATTAGAAGATTTTAGGGCTTTAACAAATGTACGAACCAGCAACACCAAGCCCACAGGGAACTAGATATTGTACGAACTGTTTACAAGCAAAAGATTCAATCGGTGGATACTGGAAGAATCATGAAAACGGTAAAAGACGAAGGTGGCTATGTGCAGCTTGTGCTGCGAAAAGGAAACTCAGATGAGTAAATTTGAAGTTATATTGATATTAGTCGGTTTCTTTTTTGGAATTGCAGTATTAACTGGCTTGGCTGCATCGGCTATTTACTTTTTAATCCAGAAATATGATCTATAGAAATAAAAAGATGTTGGAGCGTTGCCGAGAACTGCCGTGCCAGATTTGCGGAATGGAAGATGGGACGGTAGTGGCAGCGCACAGCAATCAATTAAGGGATGGCAAAGGTAAAGGATTAAAAGCCCATGATTATCGGGTGGCTGCGCTTTGCTATTGTTGTCACATGGAAATAGACCAGGGTAAGAAATGGGATAAATCCGAAAAAATGGATTTTTGGGATGAAGCACACAGACGAACAATCGGGCAATTCTTTGAAAAGGGATGGCTTGATGTTACTTAATTTGCCGTTTCCACCGTCAGTAAATACATATTGGCGAGCAAACGGTCATAGAAGGTTCATATCAAAGGCTGGCGTTGATTTCAAGCAATCGGTGGCTGAATATGTCATTGAGCATGAAATCCCCAAATACGGCTCTCAGAGGCTTGGGTTAGCGATTACGATATATGGCCCTAATAAGCGCAAGTTTGATTTAGACAACAGGCTGAAGGCTGTTTTAGATGCGTTGCAGGATGCCGGTGTTTTTGACGATGACGAACAAGTAGATATTCTTTTAGTAAAACGTGGAGAAATTGTCAAAAATGGCTTGGCTGTGGTTATAATTAGCCCTATTGACAACGAGGCAGATCATGGATAAAGACGTTGCTGCATTTGTTTTGGTATTGCTGCACAGCGGCACGAATACCCATTTGATGCACTGGCAGACTGACAGCTACTCCCAACATCAAGCGTTAGGCGAGTATTACAATGAAATTATTGAATTAGTCGATAATTTTGTTGAAAGCTATCAGGGTAAATATAAGATTGTTACTGGATACGAAGATGTTTACCATATTGACACCGATCCCGTAAAATATATGCAGGGCATTAAGAAATATGTTGAGCAATATCGCAAAAAGCTGCCGCAGGACACAGAATTGCAAAACATTGTTGACGAAATAGCAGATTTAATAAATAGTACACTTTACAAACTACGATTCCTAAACTGAAAGGGAAAATCATGGGTAAGATGGATTCAATGAAGGGCGTACCTTCAACTACTGGCGCAACTCCACCAAAAAGCGCAACTTCATCGGATAAAACTGGTGAAAAGATGGAAAAAATGCGTGGTGGTGTAGCAATGGGCAAGCAGGATGCAATGGGATCAGATAAAGATTTCAATACTGGCAAAACAGATGGTGTTTGCTACTCGCATAAGCGCGGTTGCTAATAAAAACAAAACCCTAACCTGCTTAGAGTCAAGTTAGGGTTTCTAACCAAGCAAAAAGGACGTTTTTTGATGGCTGACAACAATTCTAGTCCCGTCTGTGGGGCGTGTAAATTCTTTTTGAGTAGCGGAGATTTTGGTATCTGCCGCAGATTCCCCTCGTATGAACAGCGTCACGCATCGAACTGGTGTGGTGAGCATTATCCTATTCCCCATGTAGTAACGCAGCTTGTAGAGCCTGTAATTGAGCTTGTTGAGCCTAAAAAACGTGGCAGACCGGCAAGGGGCAAAGCATGAGATTAACTCCAATGTTCGACAAAATCATTGTCAAGCCAGAAACCAGGGTAAAAAGCACTATTATTGATGTGATAATGGAAGAAGCCGATAATATGGGAACTGTTATCGCTGCCGGTAAGGGCAAGTTTGACGAAAAGAACAAATTTATTCCTAATCCGCTAAAAGGTGGAGAAAGAATCAGATTTGGCACAATGGGCAATTCAAAGTCAGAAGAATATTTAAAGTATTTTGAATATTTTGAAGATGGAGAACGATTTTTAGTCATGTCGTGGCAAGACGTTTGTTATATTGAGGAAAATTAAGATGCCATTAAAGAAATCCACAAGCAAAGAAGCCTTTAAAGAAAACATCAAGGCTGAAGTAAAAGCCGGTAAGCCGATTAAACAGGCTGTTGCCATTGCGTATTCAGAAAAGCGTGAAGCCGCAAAGAAAAAAGTTAAAAAATGACAGAAAAAAAATACACCGTAGAATTAACCGTTGAACAGATCAACGTCATATTTCAAGGATTGCATGAACTGCCAGGCAAGGTATGTAATCCAATTGTGTACGAAATTAACAAACAGTTAATTGACCAAAACAAACCAATAGAAACTACAAATGACTGATACCGTAGAAACCCAAGAAACTAGACCGGTTGGTAGACCAAGCAAATACTTGCCTGAGTATTGCCAAAAGGTTATTGAACTTGGAAAGCTAGGTAAAAGTGTAGAAGCTATCGGCTCTATATTGGAAGTGGGTACTCGCACTATTTACCGTTGGGTGGAAGAACACGAGGAATTTCGGCACGCCTTGGAGTTAGCTAAAGAACATGAGCTACGTTGGTGGGAAGAAATGGCTCAAGGCTATATGTTGGAGCATAAAGACGGTGAGAGATTGAACTCATCTATTTGGTCAAGATCGATGGCAGCAAGGTTTCCAAAGAAATACAGAGAAAGCACCAAGACAGAGATTACGGGTGCAGATGGTGCGCCATTGCTACAAGGTATTGAAGTCAAGTTTGTAAAGCCAGATGAGTGACCAATTAAAGGCAGCTATTGCAAAGGCTGAGTTCCCGCACAAGCTGTCAGTATTGTTTGAGAAAAGCCGATACAAAGTATTGTATGGCGGTCGAGGTGGTGCAAAATCTTGGGGAATAGCTAGAGCCTTGCTAATTTTGGGGGCTAAATCCGAACTGCGTATCTTGTGTGCGCGTGAATTTCAAACATCTATCAAAGATTCTGTACACAAATTACTGTGTGACCAGATTGAAAGTCTAGGATTGCTAGGCTTTTACGAGATTACCCAAACATCAATTCGTGGCAAGAACGGCACAGAGTTTAGCTTTGTCGGTCTAAAGAACAATGTTGGCAACGTCAAATCTTACGAAGGCGTAGATATTTGTTGGGTTGAGGAAGCGCAGACAACTAGCCGATTATCTTGGAACGTTTTAATTCCTACTATCCGTAAAGAAGGCAGCGAAATCTGGATTAGCTTTAATCCTGAATTAGAAACAGACGAAACTTATCAGCGGTTTGTGGTCAACCCGCCTGAAGATGCCAAGATTGTCAAAATCAATTGGTCAGACAACCCTTGGTTTCCTGAAACTCTACGCATGGAAAAGGATGCGCTGCGGATCAGAGATAACAACGCTTATTTGAACGTTTGGGAAGGCTTATGCCGCAGAACCGTTGACGGGGCTATCTTTGCCAAAGAAATGGAAATGGCAGATTTGGAAGAACGTCTGACGCGAGTGCCTTACGATCCTACCAAACCAGTTCATGCTGTGTTTGACTTAGGATGGTCAGACAATACGGCAATCTGGTTTATTCAATTCGTTTCTATGGAAATTCGGGTAATCCGATATATTGAGAACAGCCAACAGACTATTAGCTGGTATTTGGCTGAAATGCAGAAGTTTGGGTACGTTTACGACACTTTATGGCTACCACATGATGCTCAAAATAAAACATTGGCTGCAAATGGCAGGAGTATTGAGGAAATCGTCAGAGCAGCAGGGTACAAAGTCCAGATTGTTGACAAGGTATCTGTGGTTGATTCGATAAACGCAGCCCGAACAATATTCCCAAAATGTTACTTTGATAAGTTAAACTGCGATCAGGGGCTACAATGTTTGCGCCATTATCGGTATGATGTTGACCCAGAAACAAAGCAATTTAGCAAAAACCCTGTCCATGACATTTATTCGCATGGTGCAGACGCATGGCGTTACGTTGGTTTGATAGTAAACGAGCCAAGAAAGCCATTGCCAAAACGGGCAAATTATCAACTTCCAACAAATTGGATGAACTAACATGGCAGATGATTACGGCAGCGAATACGATGGTGAATACGATCCCCGTATCGGTGAAGCGCAGAAATTCCTGCAATTAGCGGCTGACGCTGATTCGAACAATAGAGCAGAGGCTCAAGAAGATTTGAAGTTTGCGGCTGGCGATCAATGGCCTGTCGAGATTCAAAACAGCAGAACATTAGAGGCGCGTCCATGCCTGACCATCAATAAGATTGATGCGTACATCAAGCAAGTTACCAATCAGCAACGCCAACAACGTCCAAGAATCAAAGTTCATGGAATGAATAATGAGGCTGACGAAAAGGTCGCAGAGATTATTCAAGGCATTTGCCGCCACATTGAAGTAAATTCCAACGCAGACACAGCTTATGACGAGGCATTTGACTATGCAGTTCGCATGGGATGGGGCTATTGGCGTGTGGTTACAGACTATGTGCGTGAAGATTCGTTCGATCAGGAAATATACATCGAGCCAATTCATAACCCATTTACTGTTTACTTTGATCCGAATTCGATCTTGCCAGATGGCTCAGACGCAGAAAAGTGCCTGATTACTGAGGTAATTCCTAAGAACGTATTTAGAAGCCTTTACCCTGACGCAGACGATACCGTTAGCTTTACGCAACGTGCAACTGGTGACGTATTGGCTGAATGGGTGATGAAAGAGGATATTCGGATTGCTGAATACTTCTACACAGAACGCAGAGCCGCTACGCTGTTGATGCTGTCGGATGGCACAAAAATATACAAAGACGAGTTAAAAGACGGTGAACTCGACATGATGGCTGACAATGGCATTACTGTCGTTGACGAACGTCCGTCTTACAAAAAGGTTATTAAGTGGTGTAAGTTAACCGCTATGCAGGTTCTTGAAGAACGTGAATGGCCAGGTAGATTTATCCCCGTTATTCCTGTGTACGGTCAAAGATTGTTTGTTGAAAGCAAGCGCAAGAAATTTGGCTTGGTTCGCATGGCTAAAGACCCACAGCGTATGTACAACTTCTGGCAGACAAGCATTACTGAATCAGTCGCATTAGCCCCTAAAGCTAAATGGCTGTTGGCTGAAGGTCAGGACGAAGGACACGAAAACGAATGGGTACAAGCTAACATCAAGTCAACGCCTGTACTGCGTTATAAGCAAACAGATATTGAAGGCAGACCAGCACCAGTTCCTACACGTTTACAGCCAGAACCACCACCAGCAGGGATTTTGGCTGCATCTGCATCGATCAATGATGATTTACAGGCTGTATTAGGCGTGTTTGACCCTAATCAATTACCGACAGGCAACATTAGCGGTAAGGCTTTGATGGGGCAACAGCAACAGATCGACATGACGAATTATCACTTTTACGATAATTTGACACGTTCGATTAAGCATACCGGCAAGATTTTGCTTGATTTAATCCCACACATTTACGACAGTCAGCGCGTCATGCGTATTATTGGTGAAGATGGTCAGCCAGAAATGGTGACAATTAATCAGCCAAATCAGAACGAAGAAGGCGTTTATGAAGTTCTAAACGATGTGACGATTGGTCAATATGATGTTGTGATGGATACAGGGCCAGGCTACAACTCCAAGCGTTTAGAAGCTGTTAATTCCATGATGCCATTAATGCAAGGCAATGAGAAATTGATGGAAATTGCGGGTGATTTGTTTATTCGTAACATGGATTTCCCTGGCTCTGACATTATTGCTGACCGTTTAGCTGCGATGAACCCAATGGCTCAGATTGATGAGAAGTCGAAGATTCCACCGATGGCACAGATGAAGATGAAGCAGATGGAAGATCAGAACAAGCAATTGCAAGATCAACTGATTGCAATGCAGCTTGAGATCAATAATCGTTCACAAGTGGCTCAGATTAAGGAAGAAGGGGCTAATAAACGTAAGCTAATGGAAGTGACAGCAAAAGCGCATAATACTGAAACGATGGCTGAAGTGAAGGTTAATGACCAGAATACTAGGGCAGTAACTAGCCAGAATAAGACAGAAATTGATGCCATTGTTGAACTATTGGTTCATCACATGGACACACAGCGTTTAGTACAAGAGATTGAAAAGCGTAATGCCGAGCAATTCAAATATGCTAATGCTGCGGCAACAGATATAGATCAAGGACAAAATCCATTTATGGGAGCGCAATAATGGCTAGAGAAATTGTAACTAGTGAGAATTTGCGTCAATTTGTTGATAAAAAAATGGCAAAAAAGCCAATTGCTAAAGCAGAAGAAACTAAACCAAAAACACCACCAGAAAAATCTAGGTATTTTGATAAGATTAAGAATGAAATGGGGTTAATTGACCCTGCTATTCAAAAGAAATTAGATAAAATCAAAAATGATTTTATGGCTGGCAAAATTGATGAATTAGAAATTAAAGAAGCATTAAAAATTATAGGTGGTGGCAAAAAAGAGCCAAATCCTAAAGAAGAACAAGAAATACCAATGAATTCTATGGCAGATATTGCTAATAAAAAAATATAGTATTAAGATGTTAAAAACCGTACCAATGCGGCAACATTGGGTATATCCTTGAGGAAACTCATGTCAACTGTAATAACGAACGAAAATGCAGCCGATTTTTATGCTCAAAAACTAGGTTTAGCTGTTGAAGAATCCGCAGTCGAGGCTGTAGCTGAAGAAGCTGAAACAGAGCCGACACAGGAAGAAACATCGCAGAGTGAACCCGAGCAAGCAGAAGGAGAGGCGAAAGCAGTAGAGGATGGGAAAACCAAGCCGAAACTTGCGAAACGGTTTTCTGAAGTAACTAGCCAACGAGATCAAGCGCGTGAAGAAGCGCGTAAAGAGCGTGAAGCTAGAGAATCTTTAGAAGCCAGGCTGAAAGAATACGAAGCAAAGGTAAATCCACAACCAACATCTACGGATGAGTTTGTAGAGCCGCAACCTAGTCAGTTTGACGATGCGTTTGAATATGCAAAAGCATTAGCTGAATATAGTGCGGAAAACGCCTTGCGGATGCGTGACAAGCAAGATGCTGAACGCAGAGAAAATGAGGAGCGCAACAAGACTTTACAGGCTTGGGCGCAACGAATTGAGAAGGCTAAAGCAGAATTGCCGGATTATGAAGATATGATTGCTTCATCCGAAATTGGCGTAAGTGACGCTGTTAGGGATGCAATTATAGAAAGTGAAGTAGGCCCTAAAATCCTATATCACTTAGCTGAAAATCCAGATTTGGCTAAATCATTAGCTGAAATGTCACAAGCTAAAGCATTGCGAGAGATAGGTAAATTGGAAGGCAGATTCGAAGATGCAATTCGAAAGCCTGGAACATCGACTGTTGCTACGAAATCAAATGCACCGACACCGATTTCGCCTATTAGAGCAACTTCATCGTCAACGGAAGTCAAGATAGATTCCAATGGCGAATATCATGGCAGCTATGCTGCTTGGAAGGCTGCTAGAAAAGCGGGAAAGATTCGGTAAAAAACTTTTTCTTACCTACTTTTTGAGGATATTAAAATGGCAAATAACTTGCTAACTATTAGCAAGATCACCAACGAAGCGTTGATGGTCTTGGAGAATGAACTGACTTTTACTAGTGAAGTCGATCGTAACTATGATGACCAATTCGCTGTTGTTGGCGCAAAGATTGGTAACACAGTAAACGTTCGTAGACCTGGTCGTTTCATCGGTACTACTGGCCCAGCTTTGAACGTTGAAGATTTCAACGAAACTAGCGTACCAGTTACCCTTGCTACTCAGTTTCACGTTGACACACAATTCACAACACAAGACTTAGCATTATCTTTAGATATGTTTAGCGATCGTGTTCTGAAGCCTGCTGTTGCTGCTATCGCCAACAAGATTGACTTTGACGGCATGACAATGGCTAAAAACAACACCGCTAACATCGTTGGTACTGCTGGTACTCCACCATCTGATTTGATTACCTACCTGACTGCTGGTGCATACCTTGATTCTGAAGGTGCGCCTCGTGACGGTCGTAGATCATGTATCGTTGAGCCGTTTACTGGCGCAACCATCGTTAATAGCTTAAAAGGTTTGTTCGTGCCACAAGAGGCAATCAGCGAGCAATATCGTAAAGGCTTGATGGGACGTGATTCTGCTGGTATGAATTGGAAGATGGATCAGAACGTTGTAGCCCAAACATTTGGTTCTTACAGCGGTGTTACCCTAGCTACAAGCACAGCAACTTTCACCGGTTCGCTGACTTCTGGTTGGGCACAAACATCAACCATCACTATCACACCATCTGGCGGTACTGCTAACCTGAAGCAAGGTGACGTAATCACCATCGCTAACGTATTTGCAGTTAACCCACAGAATCGTCAGGCTTATGGCTCAAACAAACTGCGTAACTTTGTAGTTACTCAGGCTGTTTCTGGTTCTGGTGCAATGCAGGTAACTGTTTCTCCAGCTATCATTACCGCTGGTCAGTTCCAAAACGTTGTTGTTGCTGCGACAAGCGCGTCTGCTGTTGTGACACCATTCAACAACACCGGTACTGTATCTCCACAAAACATCGTTATGCACCGCAATGCGTTCACCGTAGCTATGGCTGACTTAGAATTGCCAGAAGGTGTACATTTTGCCGGTCGTGCTTCTGATAAAGACATCGGTCTGTCAATGCGTGTAGTTCGTCAATACACCATTAACAACGACTCGATTCCTACTCGTATAGACGTTTTATACGGATGGGCCCCACTTTATCCAGAACTCGCTTGCCGCGTTGCAGCTTAATAGGAAAGGACTAGAAAAATGGCAAATCCAGGCCCAGCAAGTACCCAATCAAATCATCCACAGGTATTAGGCACAAACCAAGCTATCCGCTTGTTAGCCTCTTATCAGGGTGTTAACGTAAACCAAACAGGTGACACAGTATTGCCGCTTTTAGATACGGCAAATTATTCTGTTTCTAATGTTATTTTCACTAATGCTTCAATTAGCTTGACCACAGCTTTGGCTGGTGTATTTACTGCACCATCTGCTGGCGGTACAGCTATTGTTGCTAACGCAGCATTATCAGCATTGACTGGCTCAACCGTAGTATCGCAGCGTACTGTTGCATCAACTGCGGTTCAAACTGGTCAAAACCTTTATGTAAACGTTGGCACAGCACAAGGTGCTGCTGCAACAATGGACGTTTATGTATATGGTTACGATCTTACTTTCAATAACTAAGATCACCGGTAGTTAAGGGAAAGCCGCCTCTAAAAAAGGTGGCTTTTTCTCTTTCTGCGTCTATAATTTGGGTAATTTTTAAGAGGAAATTATGTCCAATTACACCTATACCGAAGCAACTGGTAACATCAAAAGCCAGCCTGGTAAATTAAAAGGCATTTTTGTTAGTACGGCTGGCGGCACTATTACCGTTTACGATAGCCAAACAACTGGCACAACTGAAACAGTTTTGGGCGTGTTTACACCAACAGCGTCAACCAATTACAACTTCTATGATGGGATAAACGTAGCAGACGGCATATATGTCGTGATAAGCGGTACTGTAAAAGCCACCATTTACTACGAGTAATTTATGTCGAACGATACGGCTGTCACACAGACAACCAACATAGTTCCAGTTCAGGGCATTTTTATGCCCGAACCAACGTTTGCGCTGATTAGTTTAATTGGCCCTGCCGGTACGCCTTTTTACGCCTCAATTAATCCTGTTCAGTCTGGTCTAACGATCACGAATAGCACAATTGATAGTTCGGTAATTGGCGGTACATCACCATCGTCTGCAACGTTTACTAATATTTCGACAACGACAGGCACAATTAGCACAGGCCCTACTAATGCGGCTGACATAGCAAACAAGCAATATGTCGATCAAATTGCGGCAGGATTGTCTGTCAAAGCACCGGTACTTGTAGCTACAATTGGGAACATTACGTTATCTGGCTTATTGTCAATTGATGGCGTAACTGTAGCGGCTGGTGATCGTGTTCTGGTTAAAAACCAAACAGCATCGGCTGAGAACGGCATTTATGTTGCTGCGGTTGGTGCATGGTCAAGAGCCACAGACATGGCTACATGGGCGCAAGTGCCAGGTGCGTTCTGTTTTGTGCAGGAAGGCACTACCCAAGCTGATAACGGTTATGTTTGTACGTCTAATAAAGGCGGCACAATTAACGTCACACCGATTACTTGGGTGCAGTTTAACGGTTTAGCAAGTTACAACGCTGGCACAGGTTTGTCGTTAATCGGCAATACTTTTAGCATTACGAATACCGGTGTTACAGCGGGGGCTTATGGTTCGGCAAGTTCAGTTCCTACTTATTCGGTAAATGCTCAAGGTCAATTGACTTTAGCGGCTAATGTGTCGATTGCGATTGCTGCTAGTCAGATCACAAGCGGAACGATTGCAAGCAGCTTAATAAGTGGCTCATATTCTGGCATTACTGGCGTAGGTACGTTATTAGATTTAACGGTAACGAACGCAATTAATGGTTCGATTACTGGAAATGCTGCGACTGCAACGACAGCGGTTAGTTCAGCAACATCAACCAATTTATCAGGCGGATCAACAGGTGCGATTCCTTATCAGACTAGTGCTGGGGCAACGACTTTCCTTGCGTCTGGAACGGGCGTTTTGGTTGGCGGTTCTGCACCAAGCTATACGACTACACCGGCTCTTGTTGGAACAAACTTCACCGGTACGGCATCGGGGCTTTCGATTGGCGGTAATGCCGCAACTGCAACAACTGCAACGAACATCGCTAGCGGAACTGTCAACGCTTTCCCGTACCAAAACGCAGCGGGATCGACAGTATTCCTAGCTGCCGGTACTGTTGGCTATATTCTTCAGACAAACAGCACAAGTTCACCACCGACATGGATTGATCCCAATGGGTTAACTGTGGGTTATGCAACCAATATTTCTGGTGGCGTAGCGGGTGCAGTTCCTTACCAAAGTGCGGTAGGCACGACAGGATTTAGTGCTGCGGGAACATCTAGCCAAGTATTGCTCTCAGGCGGCACAGGAAGCCCTACATGGGCAAATCAATCAACATTGAGCGTTGGGTACTCAAATAATTTAAATGGCGGTGCAGCAGGTTCTTTGCCTTATCAGACGAGTAGCGGGGTTACGTCATTTTTAGGCATTTCAACAAATGGTTATGTGCTGACATTAACGTCAGGATTGCCAGCATGGCAGCCTTTACCTGCTACTGGTGTGACGATTGTTGATGATACGACTACTAACGCAACACGTTATTTGACGTTTACAAGTGCTACGTCTGGCAACATAACAACAGAAAATGTAAGTTCAACCAGGCTGCAATTTAACCCGTCCACAGGCGCATTAACGTCAACAAGTTTGACACCGACTAATCCGTTGGGTGTGGCTTATGGTGGAACTGGAGTTACTGCATCTAGCGGTGCTAATTCTGTTGTTTTGCGTGATGCAAACGGAAATATATTTTCAAATATAGTAGATGAAGGGTTTGCTAGTGTTGCGGCAGCTGGTACAACTACAGTTTTAACTGCTTCATCTGTTCCTAATTACACAATTACAGGATCAGGTGGGCAAACATTCCAATTACCAAACGCAACAACGTTAAATGCAGGAACAAATTACAGATTTGACAATAATCAAAGCAGCGGTGCGGTATTAGTAAACAATAACTCAGGCACATTAATTGTTTCTATTCCATCTGGCGGTTTTGTAAATGTTTATTTATTAGCAAATGGAACTGCGGCAGGAACTTGGGATAGGCACGATTTAAGCCCATCAAACGTTTCATGGTCAACCAATACGTTTGATTATTCTGGCTCTATTACTTCTGCCACATGGAACGGTAATGTTGTTGCATATAATCGTGGTGGCACAGGATTATTCAGCTACGCAACTGGTGACATAATTTACGCATCTGCAACTAATACGTTGTCTAAACTTGCGGCTGGAACAAATGGTTATGTATTAACTTTAGCTTCTGGTTTGCCGTCTTGGGCTGCTTTACCGGCAACGGGCGTATCAATTACGAATGACACAACGACTAATTCTGCGCTTTATCCATTATTTACAACGGCAACTTCTGGATCGATAACAACGCAATATGTAAGCAGTACAAAGTACACTTACAACCCATTATTGGGAACGTTAAGTTCGCCACAAATTAGTGCGTCTAATGGATTAATTGTAAACAGCAACACAGTTTCAGCTAGTTATTCAATTCCTTCAGGATCGTCAGCCTTTTCTGTAGGCCCTGTTTCTGTGGCATCTGGTCAATCTGTAACAGTTCCAAGCGGATCAAGATGGGTGGTGGTATGACTTACACATGGAAAATATTGGACATCTATACAAACTCTGAGCATGAGATTACTCAGGTTCGGTATATGTTGACTGTGGTTGATGGCGAACATTCAGTTTCAACTGAAGGCTATTGGGATGCGGTAAATCCTATAAAAATCTTCCCAGAAATCACAGAAAATCAGGTCGTTCATTTCATTGAAAATTCTAGCCAAGATGCTATTGCTGCAATAAAATCAAGGTTAATTGAGCAATTAGACACGTTAAAGAGCCAAAATCAGCCGATTCGTGCTCCCTGGCTTGGTGCTGAAACCTTTACGGTACAAATATGACAACACCTTTAGACATAGTAACTCGCGCATTAAAAGACATAGGTGCTATTGCTGCGGGTGAAACACCAGCACCAGAGGAAGCGCAAGACGCATTCGATATGTTGAACGACATGATCGATCAATGGTCAAACGAAAATATGATGATGTACAACATCACCGAAATCATATTCCCTGTGACTTCTGGTCAAATTAATTACACGATAGGGCCTGGCGGTACTGCACAAGCAAGTTTTGAGGGTTCAATTGCCGGTAACATTTTGACTGTTACTAGTGTTAATTCTGGTGGTGTTGCGTTAAATCAAACGTTATCAGGCACAGGAATTATTCCTGGCACACAGATCATGGCGTTTGAAACAGGTGCAGGGGGAAATACACTTGAGGCAGGAACGTACAAACTTAATTATCCGCAAAACGTTGCGGCAACGACTATCACAGCCTATTACCAAAAGCCGCTTAGTATTGATTCCGCTTTTGTTCGTATTAACACTAACTCTAACGGTCAGCCGGTGGTTAATGGCGGCTTGGATTACCCAATTGCGATTCTTGCGCTTCAAGATTATGAAATGATTGGCTTGAAAACGTTGTCAGGCCCTTGGCCAAAAGCCTTGTATTACAACGCAGGGGATGTTTTAGGTAATTTGTCTGTTTGGCCAAACCCATCACAAGGTGAATTGCATTTGTTCTGTGAAACAATTTTCCCAAGATTTACAACAGAATTTAACGACATACAAATTCCGCAAGGTTATGTCAATGCGCTTAGATGGTGTTTAGCTGAAAGACTAATGCCGATGTATGGCAAAGCAAACACAACGCAGATACAGATGATTAATGCGTTTGCAGCACAAGCCAAAGCAACGGTTAAACGTACCAATATGCAGCCACAGCAAACAGCAATGTATTCAGATGTGATTACAAGCATGAATTCTAGGGATGCGGGCTGGATACTTACGGGAGGCTTCTTTAGGTGATTTATCCGATGCAAAAATAAATTCCGAGTATAATATGGTTGAACTTTTTATAGGAGATTCAACTATGTTAGATAAAGAAAAGAAACGTGCAATAGATAGAGCGTATTACGCAAGAAAAGTAGGTAGAGAAATAGGTAAGCCAGGCAGACCTGCAAACACACCAGAAGTTTTGTGGAGTAAGGTTGATAAGCGCGGTGAAAATGAATGTTGGAATTGGTTGGCGTACAAAAACGATGATGGTTATGGCAGGGTTCAAATAAACGATTATTCTTATTATGCACATCGCGTAATTTATTGTTTAGCAAATCCAGGGGAAATTGAATGGTCAGCACCAAAATCAACTGACGAATTTGGTTTTTTGTTACACACTTGCGATAATCCATCATGTTGTAACCCAAAGCATTTGTGGGTTGGTACTCATAAAGACAACATGGAAGATAAAGCAAGAAAAGGTAGATCGCCTGATTTTTCTGGTGGGAAATCACCAAAATGTAAGATGACAATGGTTCAAGCAAGAGAAGCAAGAGAATTAAGAAAAGCGGGGATTCCTGCTAGAGAATTAGCTAAAAAATTTGAAATAAGTTTGTCGAGCATGAAAACATTATTGCGCGGCAATTCCTATAAGGAATAGAAATGGCATCGACTACTTTCGTTGACAATCAGACGATTATTGAAGCGTCTTGGTTGAATGATGTAAACAGCATGACTTATAACGGGGTTGTGTTAAGTTCGGTCTTAAATGGCTCTACGTCTTTAGCGTTGCAGACAGGTGGATTAAATGCAATCACAATTAATTCTAGTCAAGCCGTTACTATTGGTGCGTTAACTGTAAATTCTTTGAATTTCTCTGGAACTTTTTCTGTGTCTAGAGGTATTTTTGAGATGGCAAATACAATTTCTAATGATTACACCGTAACTATTGGAAATAACGCACAGAGTATTGGCCCGTTAACGGTAGCACCAGGTAAAACAGTTACAGTTCCTAGCGGTTCTCGCTGGGTTGTTGTTTAAGGAAAAATTATGGCAAATACAATCACAGCGGGAAATGCTACTAATAATGGGATGGCATTTGTATCGGATAACACCGGAACATTAAACATATTAACCGGCACAGGTTCAGGAACTACTGCGTTATCAATTGATGCTTCACAAGTTTCTACATTTGCTGCGGGTGTTTCAGGGACTACATTTTCAGGCACTACTGGTTCATTTAGCGGGAACTTATCTTTTAACTCTGGTTATGGTTCTGCTGCTGTTGCATACGGCTGTCGTGCATGGGTAAACTTTAACGGTACAGGCACGGTCGCTATTCGTGGGAGTGGAAATGTAACAAGCATTACAGATAATGGTACGGGTGACTACACAGTAAACTTTACTACTGCTATGCCCGATGCGAACTACAGCGTAGTTTTTGGTTGTCAATCAATACAGGACTCCATCACCAATAACGGCAATGTTTACGGGGAAATTGCCCGTTTTAGTAATGCCATACAAACTTCTAGTGCAAGAACTGCGTGGGGCATAGGTGGTGCTTCTACAAAATTTGACCCAATTGCATGTCTTGTATCCATTTTTCGCTAACAAGGACAACCATGAATTCACGCATAATTTATCCAACAAATGATGGTGGCGTAGCCGTAATAATTCCTGCTGCTGATTGTGGACTAACAATTGAACAAATTGCTGCTAAAGACGTACCTATTGGCAAACCATACAAGATTGTAGATGTTGCAGACATTCCTACGGATAGAACATTTAGAAATGCTTGGGAGTACGCAGAATGATTACTATTAATTTAGACAAAGCCAAAGAAATAACTAAAGCTCGTTTAAGAGTAGAGCGTGAGCCATTATTGCAAGCGCAAGATGTGTTATTTCAAAGAGCATTAGAAAACGGTGCGGATACTACGGCTATTGTGGCTGAGAAACAAAGATTAAGAGATATAACTAATCTGGTTGATGGCTGCACAACAACAGCACAACTTAGTGCATTGGGAGTATAAAAAATGTCTACAGGGCTAAAAGCAAACTTAGACGGATCAGCGGCAATTCAAGTCGGTGGATCGGATGCTATTAAGATTGATACTAACTTAGTATCTACAGGGCAATTTACATCTAACATTCAGCCAATTGCTGCGACTGTTGCTGCTAATGCGTTAACAATAACACTTAGCCCAACATCATTGGCTTTTCGTAGTGCTACATTAGGCGATGGCACAATTTACAATCGTCAAATTTCTTCTGCGATTACTTTAACTATATCTTCCGGTTCTACATTAGGCACAGTTTCAGCGCAGCAATCTAGAATTGTTGTATTGGCTATTGATAATGCCGGAACAATTGAATTAGCTGCTGTAAATATTTCTGGTGGTAATCAACTTGATGAAACAAACCTAATATCTACAACTGCCGAAGGTGGTGCGGGTGCTGCCGATAGCGCAAACGTAATTTATTCAACTACTGCAAGAACTAATGTTGCTTATCGTGTTGTAGGATTTGTGCAATCTACTCAAGCCACAGCGGGAACATGGGCAACTGCACCATCAACTATTCAAGGTGTTGGCGGTCAGGCTTTAGCTTCAATGAGTTCGTTAGGGTATGGTCAAGTTTGGGCATCACAGACAAGAACGTCTGGTACTACGTATTACAACACTACAGGTAAACCTATTATTGGTAGCTACGGTACTACCGGAAGTGGAACAGCTACAAATATCCAAGCAAACATTAACGGTACGGGAGCATTTATTATTGCTCAATGTAACTTGCCTTCTGGCGTAGCGGTTACTTATGGAAACGTTGTTATACCGCCAGGAGCATCGTATGTAATAACTGTTAGTAGCGGAACATTGAACACAGCATATGAACTTCGTTAAGGATTAAAAATGCCACATTACAAAGACTTAAATAATGGATTGCATTGGCTTGACGATGCGTCATTTGCACATTTACTGCCAGAAGGTTCTGTAGAAATTACAGATGCTGAAGCTGCGGCTTTGCAACCAAGCCAAGAATTAACTTATGCAGAAAAACGTGCAATTGAATATCCAGATTTCCGTGATTATTTAGATGGGGTAGTTAAAAACGATCAAGCGCAAATTGATGCGTACATTGCAGCTTGCCAAGCAGTTAAAGCTAAGTATCCTAAAGCATAATGACTTCAATTGTTGACGGTACTAATGTTGCTGACTCTTACGGGAACGTGCGAACTATTCCGCAATCTGGTAGCGATAAAACTACGTCTTACACATTAGCTACAACAGATGTAGGTAGATTGATTGGCGTTGGTACAGGTGGAAGTGTAACGATCCCAGATGCTACGTTTTCAACTGGTGACGCAATATCTATCTTTAACAATACAAGTGGCAACATTACGATCACTTGCACTATTACGACTGCTTATATTGGTGGAGTAAATACCGACAAAGCTACGGTCACATTAGCAACTCGTGGAATCGCAACAATAGTATTTGTTAGCGGTACTGTTTGCGTTATTAATGGGAACGTTTCGTGAGTGGAATAATGATGTTGTTGGCTGCGGGAGCTTCTGCTGTTGCGCCAACAACAATTGATTATTTGGTTGTTGCAGGCGGGGCTGGTGGTGGTACGCAAGGCGGTGGCGGTGGTGCAGGGGGTGCTAGGATTAATTCATCACCTTTTAGCGTTACATCTGGAACGTCTTACACAGTCACAATTGGTGGCGGTGGTGCAGCAAATACAAACGGTAGTGATTCAATATTTTCAACCATTACTTCTACTGGTGGCGGCAAAGGCGGTGGTGCGTTACTAACCGTAAACGGATCGTCAGGTGGTTCTGGCGGTGGTGCAGCGGTATCAGCAACCACAGGCACAGGCGGGGCTGGTAATACACCAAGCACAAGCCCATCACAAGGTAATAATGGTGGTGGAAATGCAGGCAATAATGCTCGATATGGTGGTGGTGGTGGTGGCGGTAAAGGTAGCGTTGGTGCAACAGGCACTTCATCGGCAGGCGGCAACGGTGGTGACGGTGCTTTTTATGCAATAAATGGCGGTACTTACGCAGCCGGTGGTGGTGCTGGTATTTTTACCGGTGCGCTTCCAGCAACAGTCACAGCCGGTACAGGCGGTTCTGGAATTGGTGGTAATGGATCAATAGGTAACGCAAACGCAACATCTGCATCACCAGCAAATACTGGCTCTGGTGGTGGTGGATCAGGCACTAGTGTTGGAACTGTTGGTTCTGGTAGTTCGGGTATTGTGGTTATTTCTTACCCTGATTCTTATGCAAATTTAGCTAGTGTTGGTGCAGGATTAACTTGTAATGGCAGCGCAGGAAATACTGTTCCTGACACAACAACAAGACCAGGCTACAAAAACTATACATTCACCGCAGGTACAGGCTCAATTTCTTGGTAACTAAATGGCACATTACGCATTTTTAGACGATAACAATATTGTTACTCAAGTAATTGTCGGAAATGATGGCGATGAGTGGGAGCAATTTTATTCACAAGAAGTAGGTCAAGTTTGCAAACGCACAAGTTACAATACCTACGGTGGCAAACATAAAACTGGCGGTGAGCCGTTTAGAAAAAATTATGCCGGTATTGGGTTTACTTATGATGCCGACAAAGATGCTTTTATTGCACCAAAGCCATTTCAAACATGGCTATTAAATGAAGAAACTTGCCTTTGGGAATCGCCTGTAGCGTACCCTGACGATGGCAATATATATATTTGGGACGATGAACAGGTTAATTGGATAGAAAGATAAAACATGGCTGACTTTGGATTTATTGGCCCATCGTATGAAGCCCCGTCCATTTATCAGGACGCGCAGGAACTTATCAATTGGTATGGTGAAGCTGATCCAAACAAGGCTCAAGGCGAACGCGGCATTGTTGCGCTATATCCAACACCAGGTTTAACTGCGCTTTTACAACTTGCGGCAAATACTCAGATTCGTGGAATGCGTACCGTATCTGGTGGGCAACAGATGGTTGTCGTTGCAGGGGCTTATGTTTATGTAGTTAATGCGGATTTCTCAGCAAATATTGTAGGCACATTAAATAGCGTAACTGGTCGAGTTGGTATTACTGACAACGGGTTAAATGTTTACATTGTTGATGGTGGTTATCGTTATACATGGCGTATATCTAGCCCTGCATCTGCTGTATTTGTTGGTTCTATTTCTGGCACGACTTTAACTGTTAGTTCGGTTAATAGCGGCAGACTTGCGATTGGTCAGGCTGTTTACGGCATTGGCGTTTCTTACGCTACTGTTATAACTGGTCTTATTACAGGATCGGGCGGTTCAGGTACTTACATTGTTAATAATTCCCAAACAGTTACAAGCCAAACATTAACGTCTGCATTGGTTGGCAGCATAATTACTGCGTCAATTGGTACAACTTTATCCGGTGTAACAATTACTGGTACGGCAGGACAATTTTCTTGCACCGCAGCATCGCAAACATTAGCTGTTGGTCAGACGGTAAAGATTAGCGGAACTTATGGCGGTACTGGCTCAATTTCTGGTTATACCAATCCGACAACTTATTACATTGTAGCGACAAACGGTTCTACAACATTTACGTTATCGACAACGTCTGGCGGTTCTGGTGTAACGACTACGGCAGGAACTCCAACAGGTTTAACGTACAGCGTTGGCAATACCACTATGACCGTCACAGCGGCTACAGGAACGTTGTACCCTGGTCAGACTATACAAGGCACTAACTTAGCAGCCACAACGATCATAACGGCTTTAGGAACGGGTACAGGCGGTTTAGGAACGTACACAATCAACAATAATCAGTATTTGGCTAGTCAGACAATGTATGCGTTGAATTTTACGCAAATACCAATTACAGACGGTGCATTTACCGGTGGTGGAACTGTGGACATTGTGGATAACTATTTTGTTTATAACAGACCAAATACGCAACAATGGGCTGTTTCCGATGCGTTATCGCCAATTACTAGGGCTTTGTCGTTTGCGTCTAAAGACGGTGCTCCAGATAACTTAGTTTCGTTGATTGTTGACCATCGTGAAGTGTATTTATTGGGCGAAAGATCATCGGAAGTTTGGGTTGATACTGGTACATTTCCGTTTGCGTTTCAAAGAATCCCAGGCACATCGACACAGCATGGTATTGCGGCACAATTCACAATGGCACGATTAGGTAATTCGTTTGCTTATGTGTCTAGGAATGATCGTGGTCAAGGTCAGGTTGTAATGATGAATGGCTACACACCGCAGCGCATTTCTACTCATGCAGTAGAGAACTCAATCAATGATCAATATATTGGGGATGCAATTGCTTGGTCGTATCAGCTTGAAGGTCATGAATTTTATGTAGTTACGTTTCCATCGATTGATTTAACGTGGTCTTACGACACATCGACTGGGATGTGGAATAAATGGTTATGGGTGGATACAGAAAATGTTTATCATCGCCATCGTGGTAATTGCTCTGCATTGTTTCAGGGATTGGTTTTGGTGGGAGATTGGGAAAATGGGAAGGTTTACCAATTAGACCCGTCAAATTATACGGATGACGATAATCCTATCCGCAGATTACGCAGATGTCCGCATTTAGTGACAGATTTCATGCGTCAGTATTTCAGCACATTGCAGATTCAATTCCAGCCTGGTGTTGGTTTATCTGGCATTACGCAGTCAATTTCTAATAATGCGATTGCTGGCATTGCGATAGCAGGTTTAGCGGTTGCAGGTACATCTGGAACAGAAGTGTCCAACGTTAATCCTAAAGCTATGCTGCGTTGGTCAGATGATGGCGGTAGCACTTGGTCAAATGAACGTTGGGTTGGCATTGGTGAGCAAGGCAGATATAACAATCGTGCGATTTGGCGTAGATTGGGATGGGCTAGAGATCGAGTGTTTGAGGTTGTGGTGACTGATCCGGTTAAGGCTGTGATTGTTTCGGCTGATTTGATGGCTGAAGCAGGGGTTAATTAATGGCTCAAATTAATGACATTAATATTCCGAAAGGCCCTTTGGTTGAGGAAACCACCAAAAGACCGACTAGAGAATGGTTAATGTATTTATTGGGGTTAGGCAGAACGTTTGCTTATGGCTCGTTTCAGAATACGGCAAACCAAACGTTTGCAGCAGCTAACACACCGATATTAATTGTTTTTAATCAAACCGATTACGCAAATAATATGTATTTGCAAAGCGGTGACGGTATCCATGTGCAGCAAACAGGCGTTTATAACATTCAGTTTAGTTTTCAATTAGCCAATACATCATCATCAATTCATGAATTTTATATTTGGTTAAGAAAAAACGGTGTTAATGTTGACGGAACGGCAAGTAAAGCATCTGTTATTGCTAGTCATGGTGGTTCAGACGGTTATGTAATTATTGCGGCTAATTTTTACATTCAGTTAAATTCAGGTGACTATGTAGAATTGTGGGGTGCTGTAACAAACACAGCGGTTTATATTGAGGCTTATGCAGCCCAAACTAGCCCATTTGCTGCCCCTGCTATACCATCATCGGTAGTTACTGTTAATCAGGTAAATTTATAAAATTACGGTTGCAAATGCAGTAAGAAAAGCCGAAAATTCTTACGAAAATGTAAAAAATATGACTATTGCTGAATTATTTGCTGAAAAAGAAGGAATTTTTGAATGTGATTTAGGGATTGTCCATCATTTTTCAGATGGTCTGTATTCCAAAGAAATACACATTCCAAAAGGTTACGAAGTAATTAGCCATTCTCATGCGTATTCGCATTTAAGCGTTTTGGCTAAAGGCAAGGTTATTGTTAAGACGGATGATACGTTACAAGAATATACAGCACCGGCTTGTATAGAAATTAAAGCCGGAGTTCACCACATGATTGGTGCGTTAGAAGATGCGACATGGTTTTGTATTCATGCGACAGATGAAACCGATGCGTCTAAAGTAGATCAAGTTTTAATTCAGGAGAAATAAAATGCCATTAGGTGCAGCTTTAGTTATGGGTGGTGCATCCCTTTTAGGTGGGATGATGGGAGCAGATGCAGCACAAAGTGCAGCAGATACTCAAGCAGCCGCATCTAGATATGCAGCAGATCAGCAAAAGGCGATGTTTGACAAAGTTAATGCACAACAAGCCGCTGGTCGTGGGATGGGTTATCAAGGCTACAACCAAATTAGATCAATGTTGCCTGGTCAATATACCCAATATGATGAGCAAGGTAACCCAATTGGAACAGCAACAGGTCAAGATTATTTAACGCATCAATTTAATGCACAAGATTTTCAAAACAATATTGACCCTGGGTATGCGTTTAGATTGCAGCAAGGTCAATTAGCTAATCAAGCAGCTTTAAATAAAGGTGGTGGCTTAATTGGTGGTAATGTTTTAACAGGTATGAATGACTATAATCAAGGCATGGCAAGCCAAGAATACGGCAATGCGTTTAATCGTTATCAAACACAGCGAAGCAACATTTACAACACATTAGCTAGTATTGCAGGATTAGGTCAATCAGCACAAGGTCAAGCAAATCAAGCAGCGCAAAACTTTGCTAATAATCAAACTGGATTAATTACAGGGGCTGGTGCGGCTCAAGCTGCCGGTCAAATTGGTGCGGCTAATGCGATGAGTAACGCATTTAGTGGCATTGGTAATGCTGCTATGTTTAATCAATTTATGCAACCAAGACAGCCAACATCAGCAGCAACACCAACAACCACATCAGCGTCATCATATGGTCAGCCAGTAGCAACTGGTAATTTTGATTTTGGTTTAAATACTTTAGGCTAAAGGTAGATCATGCCAGCAGATATAAATATAAAGCCAGAGATTGCATTAGGTCTTAAAACACAAGATTCAATGACTAATTTGAGCAATATGCTCAATATGGCTAATTCTTATCAACAGCTTCAGCAATCAAGGGAAATGAATCCTTTGCAATTGCAACAGAAGCAAATGGAACTTGAGCAAGCACAAAAAGTTAACCCATTATTAGTTCGTCAGCATACTGAAGCAGCAAATCAAGGTGAAATTGCAACTGCTAAAAGTGCAATGGAATTAGCGGCTCAAAAAGCAAAAGCTATTCATGATTCTCAAATTTCATTAATTAATAATCCTCTTGTTTTGCAAGCTGAAAAAGACCCAAATTCATTAAATGACGAATCAAAACAAAAACTTTATAAGTTAATTGAAAGCAGCGGTTTAAATCAAGCTAAAGCATTAGGAATAGATGAAGGAAAAGCATTTGAGTTAATGAAGCCAACATTAGAAATTGCTCAAACTAACCCTGCCGGATTGCGTCAACTGTTTAAAGAAAGACATATTCAATCATTAGATGCTGCATCAAGAACTGGGGCATTGGCTGCGGGTGGAGTTGGTGTTAATACTGGTGCGGGTGGTGCTGTTGTACAAACTGGTGAGTTTGGCCCTGTTAAACCTGGTCAACCTGTGCCTGGTACTGCATTCACTACACAATTAGGCCCAAGCAGCACAGAACAAATTATTGAAGATAGAGAAGGCAAACCTATTGTTGTTGTTAAAGATCAAAATGGTGTAATTACTGGTATAAGAAAATTAACAAATGTACCAGCAGCAAACACAAACCAAACAACAACTACACAGCCTAACCAACAGTCTCAAACACCGCAAGTTCGCATTTCTCCAAATATGGGGGATTTATTATTCCCAATAAGAGCAAAAGGCGATACTGCAATTGATATTACTCCGCAAGAAAAACTTGCTAGAGAACAAGGCGATGCCTACGTTTCTAGATTAACCAATTCAACACTTGATTTATCTGGTCAACGTAGAACGTTAGAAGATACGATTAAATCTGCTGAAAAAATAAAAAATGAAAGCTGGTTAAAAACGGAAGGTCTTATTGGTGCGGCAAACAGAAAAATTTCAACTGCGCTAGGTGATACAACTTATTATGAATTATCTAAAAATTTAGCAGGTACTGCTTTGAAAGCAGCAGAATCTGCTGGTACTACTAATGCTCGTCAAGATTTAATTCAAGCGTCTCAAGGTGATGTTACTTATCCACCAGAAGTTTTAATTAAAATTGCAAGAAGAACGCAAGGTGATTTATTAGGTACTGAAATGCAAGCAAAAGGTGCTGCTGCATGGCAACAAAAAGCCACATCTGCAAACATGGATTTATATAAGCGTAAATGGGCTGAAAATGCTGATTCAAAAGCGTTTGAAATTATGCACTTAGAAAACGAACGAAAAGGTTTAGACCCAAAAAGTAAAGAATATAAAAAAATATCATTCCAAGCAGATGAAATAGCTGGCCCTAATAAAGAAAAACAACAAGAATTAATTAAAAAAATTAACAATTTAAGAAAACTTAGCCAAACAGGTGAATTGTAATGGGGATTTTAGATCAAATAAATAGCCCAGAAGAAACACAAAAACCTGCTGCAAAAGCTGCCGGTAAACGTGAGGCGTTTCCGTCTGCAACAATTGGAAATGATCCTCGTATTAGTGCCTTGCAAGCTGAATTAGAGCAAGAAAAAAAGAATTTATCTGATCCAAATCCAGAAATTAGCAAAAGAGCACCGTCAAATATTGACGCTATTTCTCGTGAAATTGCGAGTATTACTGGTCAAAAGATGCCAGCGCAGCCAACGCAACCACCGCAACAACCACAACCAGCGCAACAAACACAGCAAACAGCACCACAGCCTATTGGTGGCATTTTGGATCAAATATCACAGCCAGAACAACTAGCAGAAGTCGGTGCGCCTGTAGGACGTTCTGAGCAGGATATGGTTGGTGCTGACAATCTTGGTCAGCCTTTATACCCAAGAGAAGATAAGATGTTGCCACCGGTAGAAGTTACAGATACGGCTGGCACAATGACTGATTTAGGTCAAACAATAGCTGCAACAATTGACAATACTGTTGGCGGGATTATTCCGTTTGTTACAAAGCAAGGTTCTTATTTAATTGGTCGCACAATTAGCGAATTAAATAATGCTACTGGCGTTGGCGAAACCAAAACACCAGAACAAATTGAAGAAGATGCTAACCGTTTAGCATCCATATTTTCTCAGCCTGTAGCTAAGATGTTTGGTATTGACCCTAATGATCCGGCATATAAAGGCGAAGCTGTTGGTAGATTTTTTGATTACTTAAATGAAAATACCAAAGAAAGTTCACAAAATATTCGTTTAGATTTGCAAAGAAAAGGCATAAACATCCCACAACAAGATATTGAGTGGATGATGAATATGATTTTGCCAAAACTTGCGGAAAAAGCCGGTGCGCCTGTTGGTAAAGTCGCTGAAAAAGTAGGGCAGGTTGTTGAGCCTGTTGTTGCGCCTGTTGTTGCGCCTATTGCTGAAAAAGTTAACCCTATTGCTGAAAGAATTAATCCTGTTACTGATTCACTTGGCAATAAGGTTGATAAATTTGGTAATACTGTTGATAAATTTGGCAATGTTCTTGTGGAAAAAAGTGCATCGGATGCATTAAAAGAACAATTTGCTGCTAGAAATGCAGGAACTCCAGCAGAACAATCATTAAGAGAACAATTTGCTGCTAGAGGTGGTGCGCAAGGTAGTGTTGGTGCAGCAGGAACTGATCCTGTTGCTGCTTATCATGCTGAATTAGCTTCTGCATCACCAGAAATTCAACAAAGATTTGCAAATATTGAGCCTAATGAACAAAACTTAAAAGCCTTGCAAACTCATACTAAATTTGAAAAATTTGGAATGATTCCAACAGAAGGCGAGGCATTGCAAGATACAGCTTTAATGTCGCATGAATATAATGATCGTGCTAATGATCCTGCAATGATGGCTAGATTAGAAGAACGTGATCCTAAATTAATTCAAGGATTTGAAAAAATTAAAGATACCGTTGCCCCTGATGTTCATGAATCAAATCCAATTAATATAGCTAGTGCCGCATTAGAAAAATTAAAAGCTCAAGACGTTGTTCGTGAAACAGAAATTTCAAATTATTACCAAGCATTAAGAGATGTTAATGGCGGTCAATTTCCTATGAATGGGAAAGCATTTGCAGATAATGCGATTCAAAAATTACATCACGATTTAGTATTTGAGGCAACGCCACCTGTACTTAAAAAAGCATTAGAAAAGTTTGCTAGTGGCGAAAAAATGACGTTTGAAAATTTTGAACGATTACGCACAATTACAGCAACAGAAATGCGTAAAGGTGGAACAGAGGCTCATGCGGCTGGTGTTATTCGTGATGCTTTAGAAGAAATGCCTTTATCTGGAGAAACTGCGGCTTTAAAGCCTTTAGCTGATAAAGCTAGGGCTGCGGTTCGTGCAAGAAAAAAATTATTAGAAAATAATCCAGCTATTAAAGCTGCAATTAGCGACACAAGAAGTCCGGCAGAAATAGATGCGGGTGTTGTCCATCCTGCGGCAAATGTTTTCATTGATAAATATTATGGCCCTAAAACTTCAGAAGTTCATTTGCAAAGATTAAAACAAGAACTTGGAGAAAATTCTCCAGAACATCAAGGTTTAAATTCTGCTGTAATTGAAAATCTTAAAAGAAAATCTGGAATTGTTAATGATAAAGGTGTTGTTAGTCAGGCTGCTTTAAATAAACAAATTCATGATATTTATGGAAGAAATTTAGAAGTAATGCTTGGTAAAGAAGGTGCTAATTTTGTTACTGATTTGGGCGATGTTGCTAGAATGTCAGAACACGCAAAAGGCAAGCATTTTGTAAACACTTCTAATACTGAGGTTGTAGCAGAGCAAAATAGAGTAAAAGAAGCCGCAAAAACTATGGGTGGTCTTGCGGTAAAAAGTGTGGCAGCAGCGGCAACAGGTGGAGCATATCCAGCATTAGAAGCTGGGTTTAAAATACTTAAAGAAGGCAGAGAAGCCAAAAAAGAAGCTGCTAGAGTAAAAGCAGAACAAGAGGCAATAGAAAAAAGACGTGCGGAAAGACTTACAGGGGCTACTGGCACAACAAAAATTTCAGATTTTAATAAAGGTAAATAAATGTCAGTCAATCTATCACCTATAGGCAACGGTCAGCAATTCTTTGATAACAAC
>VFSW01001388.1_pt1 | contig 36938 bp, 38 predicted proteins | sample 5358111 | NCBI WGS metagenome assembly VFSW01 (sample SAMN11554181, study PRJNA540505) | mine drainage metagenome | isolation source: sediment from site ElyBrook_90M | place: USA: Ely Copper Mine, Vershire, VT | collected 2017 | reverse complement strand
ACGCTCATATTCTACATCAATAATATTATTCATCTATTTGAAATATCATTGAAAAATCAACTGCCTTAATGTCTTTTGTCAGGCTTCCAACCGAAATCCGATCCACTCCCGTCTCGGCAATGGCGCGTACGGTGTCCAGTGTCACCCCTCCTGAAACTTCCAGAATTGCCCGGCCCCCGGTCATGCCAACCGCTTGATGTTGCTGCGCCAGCGTCATGTTGTCCAGAAGAATCATCGGAGCGCCTGCTGCAAGCGCCTCCTTCAATTCCAGTAACGTCTCGACCTCCACCTGCACAAAAACGCCTGAGGGGGCGGTAACCAGGGCCTTTTCCACGGCAGCGGCGAGACCGCCGGTCGTAACAATGTGATTTTCCTTGATCAGGATTCCGTCATAAAGACCCATCCGATGGTTGGTGCCACCCCCAACGCGCACGGCGTATTTTTCAGCCAAACGCAGTCCGGGAAGGGTTTTTCGGGTATCCACAATTTGGGCGCGGCAACCTGCCACGGCTTGCACAAAACGATGTGTTTGGGTGGCTACGGCCGAGAGTGTTTGCAGAAAATTAAGCGCCGTTCGTTCTGCAGTCAATAAAGACCGTGCAGGCCCGTGTACCGTCACCACGGTCTGGTCAGGCTGTACCTGCGCTCCTTCCCCGGTGTGCCACTCAATTTTGACGGACCCACCCACTTGTTCAAAAGCGGCTTCAAACCAGGCTTGCCCGCACAGAATGGCAGCCTCACGAACTGTCACGGTCGCGTGGGCATAAAGTGCTTCAGGCATCAGTGCTGCCGTGCGGTCGCCGCTGCCGACGTCTTCTTCCAAGGCCGCCCGGACCTGCTCGGTTATATTCGCCACAGGGGGCGGGTTGTTAGGGGCACCCATATAAACCTTTTCTTATTGAAGTTGTCGAAAATACTGATAGTATTACACTCTGCTGCGATGCAATAATTGTGGCAGGAATGGGCGCGTTTGCGTAAACTGCCTGCGTGACTGTATGTGTTACAGCAGTATGATGAACTTACCTGGATAAAGGGCCCATGCAACGGACAATGCTTAAAGCCAAGCTTCATCGAGTGACCGTAACCCAATCAGAGTTGGGTTACGAAGGTTCATGTGCCATTGACGAAGATCTGTTGGATGCCGCCGACATTCGTGAATACCAGCAAATTGACATTTACAATGTCAACAACGGCAATCGCTTTACCACTTACGCCATTCGGGGACAGCGTGGTTCCGGAATGATTTCGGTCAACGGCGCAGCTGCCCGAAAAGCACAAGTCGGAGATATCCTGATCATTGCAATTTATGCCTCCTACACTGAAGCAGAGCTCGAAACCTTCGAACCCCGACTTGTCTATGTGGATGCCAATAACCGCATCAAACGCCAGGGATTCAGGATTCCGTTGCAATCGGTCTGATACAACCTATAACGCCGCCGTTAGCTCCGGTACTACCTGATTGAGATCCCCCACCAAGCCGTAGTCAGCCACTGCAAATATGGGCGCATCAGGATCCTTGTTGATGGCAACGATCACCCGGGACTCTTTCATTCCTGCCAGATGTTGAATGGCGCCTGAAATGCCCACCGCAATGTAAAGATCCGGCGCCACGACTTTCCCCGTCTGGCCAACCTGATAATCATTGGGTACATACCCCGAGTCCACCGCGGCTCTCGAAGCCCCTAGTGCCGCATTCAACTTGTCTGCCAAAGGCTCCAGCAACTCACGGTAACGCTCTGCACTTCCCAAACCTCTTCCTCCAGAAACCACTATGCGTGCTGCTTCCAGTTCAGGGCGGCTTAGGATGTTGAGCCTAAGATCCGTTCGGTGCGACAACCCGGAATCGGTCATACCCGTCACCAATTCCAATCGGGCCGTGCCGCCTGTTTCAGCCACGGCCTGGAAAGCGGTGGTTCGCACGGTGATAACCTTGATGGGGTCCACGGAGCGCACGGTAGCCCAAACGCTGCCAGCATAAACGGGCCGAGTAAAGGTGTCGGGCGAATCGACTCGAATGATATCGGAAATTTGCGCCACATCCAGTTTAGCCGCGAGCCGTGGCATCCAGTTCTTGCCAACGGCGCTGGCAGCGCTAAGCAGATGGGTGTACCCGCGCGCCAGGCGCAGCACCAGGTCTGTCATGTTCTCGGCACCGGCGCTGGCCAGAGCTTCTCCTTGTGCCAGCTTGACACAGGTGACTCCTGGCAGCATGCGTGCAGCTTCAGCAACCGCGCTACAACCCTGTCCAGCAACCAACACATGAACTTCACCACCGATGGCTTGGGCCGCTGTCAATACATGACGTGTTGCAGCTTTAAGATGCTGGTTATCGTGTTCGGCAACAACGAGAATGGTCATGAACAAGTCCTCAAATTACTTTGGCTTCGTTTTTCAGTTTGTCCAGCAGTTGGGCCACATCAGTCACCTTGATGCCTCCCTGGCGCGCTGGAGGTTCGCTCACTTTGATCAAAGTCAGTCGCGGCTGGACATCCACTTCCAGTGCATCGGGTGTCACAGACTCCAAAGGTTTCTTTTTGGCCTTCATGATATTCGGTAACGTGGCGTAACGCGGTTCATTGAGTCGTAAATCAGTCGTAATGACTGCCGGCAGGCGAATGGACAGGATTTCCAGGCCGCCGTCGATTTCACGAGTGACACTGGCACTGCCTTCCCCCAGTTCGATGCGTGAAGCAAAAGTTGCTTGCGCCCAACCCAACAACGCAGCGAGCATTTGTCCGGTCTGATTGGAATCGTCATCGATAGCCTGCTTGCCACAAATAACCAGTCCAGGCTGTTCACGAATAACCAACGCCTTGAGTAACTTGGCTACGGCCAGGGGCTGCAGTTCAACCTCCGTCTCAACCAATACGGCACGATCAGCCCCCAGAGCCAATGCCGTGCGCAGCGTATCCTGGCAGGTCAGCGCCCCGCAAGAGACCGCAATGATTTCAGTGGCCTGGCCACTCTCCTTGAGACGAATGGCCGCCTCCATGGCAATTTCATCAAACGGGTTCATAGACATCTTGAGCCCTGTCAGCTCCACACCAGATCCATCTGCCTTAGGTCGCGCTTTAATGTTGTAGTCCAGAACACGTTTGACCGGAACCAGTACTTTCATGAATCAGCATTCCTTTAGTTTTAGAAAAAGAGTAACGGGAAATCGCGCATCATACCCGTTCAAAAAGTCCTGCGGCACCTTGTCCCATTCCCACACAGAATGTCACCAGACCATAACGCCCGCCAGTGCGACGCAATCCATGAATCAGGGTCGTCACTCGAATTGCCCCACTGGCCCCCAAAGGATGGCCTAGCGCGATTGCGCCGCCCACAGGATTGAGGCGCCCGGTCTCGAAGTCCAAGGTTCTCTGGACGGCAAGAACCTGCGCTGCAAAAGCTTCGTTGAGTTCAATCCAGTCCAATTGGTGCTGTGCCAATCCGGCGTGTTTGAGCACAACTGGAACGGCTTCCACTGGACCAATCCCCATAATGGCAGGAGGCACCCCCTTGACGGCAAAACCAACCACCCGAGCCAAAGGCTGCAGTGCAAAACGTTGAATCGCTGATTCGCTTGCCAGAATAAGACACGCAGCGCCATCCGACATCTGGCTACTGTTACCTGCCGTAACCGACCCCGCAACCCGAAACGCCGGCTTCAAACGCGCCAAGGCCTCCAGTGTGGTATCTGCTCGAGGACCTTCGTCCTCCTGTACCGTAATCGACTGGATAAGCACTTCGCCAGTGCCTCTGCTCGGAGTTCGCTGTTGCACGATCACAGGGGTGATTTCAGCCCGAAATGCGCCCTCCTGCTGTGCGGTAATGGCGCGCTGGTGAGATTGCAATGCAAAGGCGTCCTGGTCTTCACGTTTGATATTCCACTGGTGTGCTACATTTTCAGCGGTAATACCCATTCCATAAGCAATACTTAGATTTTCAGTGCTCTGAAACACGGCGGGATGAATTGATGGATGATAACCTCCCATGGGAATGCGACTCATCGACTCGACACCCCCTGCCATCATGACGTCAGCTTCACCCACCCGGATGCGATCGGCAGCTATCTGAATAGCCGACAGGCCGGAAGCACAAAATCGGTTGATGGTGATGCCTCCAGCATGGACGGGCAGGCCTGCCAAAAGTGCGGCACTGCGGGCAATATTCAGTCCCTGCTCACCCTCCGGCATAGCACACCCGATAACGACATCCTCGATAGCGCCAGGATCAAGCCCGGGCATCTGTTTCAATGCACCCTGAATTGCGGCGATCAGCAAGTCATCGGCGCGCACGTTACGAAACACCCCTCGACTGGCACGGCCCACGGGAGTACGGGTAGCGGCAACAATATATACGCTGTTCATGGATTCTCCCGATCAATTGCGCAATGGTTTGCCCGTATCCAGCAATTGCTGAATACGTTCCCGGGTTTTGACATGAGCCATCAATTCGCAAAAATGCTTTTGTTCCAACGCCAGAATGGTGCGCTCACTCAGCAACGTGCCGCTGTCCACATCGCCGCCGCAAAGCACATCGGCAATAGCCGTTCCAATCACCACATCGTAATCGGTCAACTGGCCAGCGGCATTTAGATTGACCAGAAAACCCATCAGGATCGCCTTGCCATCACGCCCGGCCACTGGAAAGGGCTGTTCCAGCGGTGGACGGTAACCAGAATCGGCCAAAGCCCTGGCCTGGGCCAGTGCGATAAATAACAGCTCATCCTGATGCGCCACAATCGTATCGCCATCGAGAACCAGCCCCATCTGACGTGCCTCCAGCGCACTGGTGCTGATATCAGCTCGCATGACATGAGCAAATCCGTCCTTGAGTTGCGAGATGACATCAAGCGGTATCCCCGATAGCAAGGCACGCTCACCGGCGCGCCGCGCCAATGTAGTGAGCCCGCCAGCACCAGGCAACAATCCCACTTTGACCTCCACCAGCCCCACATTCGATTCGAAATGCACAACGCGACGGTCGCAGTGCAAAAATGCCTCGCATCCCCCTCCCAAGGCATATCCCTTGACTGCAGCAATAGTGGGAATTTGCGAGTATCGAAGCTGGCGCATGACATCCTGAAACATCCTTTGCTCAGCGCCGAAACCATCCAGACCTTCGCGCGTGTAAATGGTCAGGAATCCATTAAGGTCACCCCCTGCCGAAAAGGGCTCTCCAGGAGCCCAGATGACCAAGCCCCGGAAGTCGGTTTCAGCCAATGTCACCGCTTGACCCAGCCCTTTCAATGCGCCCGTGTTAAAAGTGCGCATCTTGGTTTTAATGGTGGCAATCAGGATCTCGCCATCGAGAGTCCATGCACGAATGAATTCATTCTCAAAAACAGTGGTGCCTGCCACGCCAGGATTCTGCCCCGGGCCCTCCACTACGGTTTCCGGGAATAGCTGGCGCCGATACACCGGCAACCCACTGGCAGGCAAGTATCCGGGAGTCATGGCGCTCCATGAACCTGCAGGACCATGAACGCCAGTGCGTCCGTCAGTGACCCAAGCAGGAAGCGCAGCGAAGCACAAGGCACGACCTGCATCGATGTCTTCCTGAATCCATTTCGCCACAGTCTGCCATCCGGCCCGTTGCCAGGTTTCAAAGGGGCCTTCCATCCAACCAAACCCCCAGCGCAGTGCAAAATCAATATCACGAGCCGAATGTGCGATCTCGGCAAGGTGCACTGCACAGTAATGAAAAGTATCGCGATACAATGACCACAGGAACTGCGCCTGAGGGTGATTGGATGCTCGCAAGGCATGCAGTCTTTGATCGGGTTTCAGCTTCAACAAAGCAGCGACTTCAGGTGCGGCTGTTGCGCTGGCTGGAACATAGTTCATGGAACCGGCATCCAACCTCAGAATATCGCGTCCGATTTTTTTGTAAAAACCCGCACCGGATTTTGCACCCAACGATCCAGCTTCGATCAATCGTGTCACCACGGCAGGGGTATCATAGGTGGCGTGAAATGGGTCGGTAGGCAAATGATCCTGAAGCGTGCGCACCACGTGCACCAAGGTGTCCAGACCCACGACATCGGCAGTGCGATAGGTACCCGAACTCGCCCGCCCCAGTTTCTTACCGGTCAAATCGTCCACTACATCACAAGTCAGCCCAAATTTATCCGCTTCGATCAAGGCAAACAACATCCCTGCAACACCCACACGGTTTGCCACAAAATTGGGTGTATCCATAGCACGCACCACGCGTTTACCCAGACCGGTGGTCACGAAAGTTTCGAGATCATTCAAGATACCCGGGGCGGTGGCATGGGTTGGAATCAGTTCCACAAGGCTCATGTAGCGCGGCGGATTGAAGAAGTGAATGCCGCAGAATCGATGGTGAAGACCCTCAGGCAACTCTTGAGACAATTCCGTAATGGATAATCCTGAGGTATTGGAGGCCAGAATCGTATGTGCCCCAACATGCGGAGCAATCATGCGATAGAGTGCGCTTTTCCAGTCCATGCGTTCGGCAATGGCCTCGATAATCAAGTCGCACCCTTGAAGCAGGGAAAGATGCTCGTCGTAATTGGCCGCCTGGATCAATGCAGCGTCGGCAATCATTCCAAATGGAGCAGGACGAATCTTTTTGAGCTGCTCAAGTGCCCTGGAAACGATGCCGTTTTTATCGCCTGATTTGGCAGCCAGATCAAACAGCACCACAGGAACCCGCAAATTAATCAGATGGGCTGCTATTTGCGCTCCCATCACACCGGCCCCCAGTACGGCAACTCTTCGTACATTGAATCGGCTCACGATTTTGGCTCCCTGGTTGGCTTAATTGATGGCAGTGGCAATGGCTTTCCCCACGTCCGTCGTATTGGAGGTGCCGCCCATGTCTGGAGTCCGGGGGCCTTGCACTAAAACCTGTTCGATAGCTTTGACGATGATGTCATGGGCCATCCTGTAACCTGGCGCCTTCCCCAGAAAGTCCAGCATCAGGGCACCAGACCAGATCATGGCAATGGGGTTGGCGATGTTGCGCCCATAGATATCGGGAGCCGATCCATGGACAGGTTCGAACAGCGAGGGAAACAATCGTTCCGGATTAAGGCTTGCCGAAGGGGCAATGCCAATTGTTCCAGTACAGGCCGGGCCGAGGTCCGACAGGATGTCGCCGAACAGATTTGATGCTACAACCACATCAAAATACTCCGGGCTCAAGACAAAACGAGCAGTAAGAATGTCGATGTGGTATTTGTCCCATTGGACATCAGGGTAATCCTGCGCCACCACTTCAACCCGCTCATCCCAGTAAGGCATGCTGATGGAGATGCCATTGGACTTGGTGGCTGAAGTAAGGTGGCGGCGCGGGCGTTTTTGGGCCAGCTCGAAGGCGAAACGTAAAATGCGATCCACGCCCTTACGCGAAAAAACTGATTCCTGGACAACAACTTCGCGCTCGGTTCCTGCAAACATTCTTCCGCCGATAGAAGAATATTCCCCTTCCGTGTTTTCGCGCACCACCATAAAATCGATATCGCCGGGCTTCTTACCTACCAAGGGTGACGGAACTCCAGGCATCAGGCGCACAGGACGCAAGTTGACGTATTGGTCAAATTCTCGTCGGAACTTGATCAGGGAACCCCATAAAGAAACATGGTCCGGGACCACTTGAGGCCAACCCACGGCACCAAAATAAATGGCATCGTACCCTTTGAGTTGATCAAACCAATCCGGCGGCATCATTTCACCATGGCGTTGCCACCAACCCGCACTGGCCCATTCAAACCAGGTCCATTCCAGTGCTATCCCCATTTTTCGGGCGGCTGCTTCTACGACACGCAGGCCCTCGGGCATGACTTCCATGCCAATGCCATCCCCCGGGATGACTGCAATACGATGTGCCATCAATTCCTTTTGGGCCTGATACACCCGATTATGATCACTGAGTTTGCAATTTTACCGCATTGCCGCATGACTGAGCAGGAGTAGAATGATGCCATGCGTTTGGTATTCGATTTTGCAGATCACCCGGGACATGTCATCCGGCGGGTGTTTACTCAACCCAGCGTGGTCTTGAAAGCCTATCACCCGGACGAAGTGCGGCGGCTACTGGATCAGCTTGATGAGGCCACTCGGGATGGTGGTGCCTATGCCGCAGGGTATCTCAGCTACGAGTGCGCGCCTGCTTTCGAAAGCACGGCCCAGGTTCACCCGCCATCACTTCAGCCTATCGCTCAATTTGGAATATTCGCAGTACCGGAATCAACACTCCCCATCGCGACTTCAAGCGAGCCTCTACACTGCAGCCCGTGGGTTTTGGAAACTTCCCCGGAAGATTATGCAAAGAACATCCGTCTGATTCACGAAGCCATTGAACGCGGCGAAACCTATCAAATCAATTACACAATCCGCACAACCGCTCAATTAACGGGATCTGGCCAGCGTTTCTATGAGCGGTTGCGTCGCGCTCAACGAGCCGATTATTGTGCCTGGCTGGATTGTGGTGATTTTCAGATCCTTTCAGCTTCACCGGAGCTGTTCTTCATAAAAACCGGGAATGTCGTCACCACTCGCCCCATGAAAGGAACGGTGCGCAGAGGATTCCAGCCAGAGGAAGACGCCGCTTTGGAGCGCTGGCTCTCCGAATCCCGCAAGAATCGGGCCGAAAATCTGATGATCGTGGATCTGTTGCGGAATGATCTGTCGCGTATTGCCCGGCCGGGGACCGTCAATGTACCTGCCCTATTTACCATTGAACGCTATCCCACCGTATTGCAGATGACCTCCACAGTGCAAGCGACTTTACGCGATGAGGTATCGCTGTGCGAGATCTTTGCGGCACTATTTCCTTGTGGTTCAATTACTGGGGCCCCAAAACTCAAATCCATGGAGTTGATCCGGCAACTAGAACCCACACCGAGGGGCCCTTATTGTGGCGCCGTCGGTTGGATCAAACCGGGTGGTGATGCCCAGTTTAATGTGGCTATTCGAACCCTCGTCCTGACTCCCGGCAATGGCAAGATGGTCTGCGGTCTGGGCGGGGGCATAACCTGGGATTCGCGGAGTGAGGAGGAATATGCCGAAGTCGTCACCAAATCAAAATTTTTGGAGTTTGAGCCGAAAGAGTTCGAACTCCTCGAAACAATGCTGCTTAAGGATGGTCAATTCTGGCTGGAGGCTCGTCACCTCAGCCGATTGGCCCAGTCTGCGCAAGCGTTGGGATTTCCCCTCCCCACCGACGCCTTGAGACAGAGTCTTTCACGTTATGCCATTCAGTACCCCTCAGGGAGCTATCTGGTACGGCTATGCTACGGTCGGGAAGGCACCGCGCACCTGGAAGGATTTGCCATAAAACCTGATCATGCGCTGACAGTATCCGTCACCTTGGCGCGTTCTCCAGTTTCTTCCCAAGAACCCCTATTGCAGCACAAAACCACGCATCGCGAAGTCTACGAACACCACACCCGTTCAGCATTGCCCGGTCATTACGACGTGCTCCTGTGGAATGAACGCGGCGAAGTCACGGAATTCACCCGCGGTAATCTGGTATTGGAACGGAACGATGCGTTTTACACACCCCCCCGATTTTCCGGGCTACTCCCCGGAACATATCGACAATCATTGCTGGATGAAGGGCAGATCATAGAACAAATCGTCACACTCGAGGATCTGGCTCAAGCGGAAGCGCTATGGTTCGTCAATAGCGTGCGCGGTTGGGTTGCGGTACAGTTACCCCCCGGCGCTGTCGAGCAGGCTATTCAGGACTTTCAATCATGAAACATGAAATGCGTTTAATGCTGGGTTTTCTGGTTCCACTTTTGCTGTTGGGGATGAATACGCTCAAGGCCGAAGACGTGGTGCGCTTGGGCAATCTTAAACTGGCGCACTTTGGTGCTGTGGGCTATATCAAGGAAATCGCTCCAAAATGCGGTCTCAAAGTTGAAGAGCACCTATTTGCCAAGGGCCCTGACATCATGCAGGCGATGGTTGCCGGAGAACTGGATGTGGGCGCTACGGCTTCTGAGGCCGCCATCTCGGGTCGCGCCAGTGGCGTACCAATCGTAGTGGTAGCCGGTTTTGCCCGAGGCGGCGCACGGCTGCTCAGCCGTACCGACCTCAATTTAAAAACTGTCGAGAGCCTCAAATCAAGAAAAGTTGGAGTGACCCGCGGGGGCATTCAGGAGGTTCTGTTGGTGGCTGAACTGGCACAGCACAACATGACCTGGTCTGACCAACCCGGAAAAGATGTTCAGTTGATTTATCTGGCCTACCCTGATCTCAACCAGGCACTGATGCAAAAAAATGTGGATGCCATCATGCAAAGCGAGCCTTACTCTTCTCAGGCACTTGCCCAGGGCTGGGGTAGTGAAATGCTCAAACCTTACGACACGCCGATTGGTGAACCCATCCGTACATTGGTCATGACAGAAAAATTCTATGCCAACAAACCGGTAGCGCAAAAGTTCATGCAGTGCTTCGTGCTGGCTACCAAAACATTCATAGACAATCCAAAGATCGCTGAAAATTATGTGCGCGATTCCATATTCAAGCATCAACTCACCAGCGAAGAATTTCAGGCGGCAATCGCCAACTCTCCTTACTCCTACAACATTACAGCCGATCACATTCAGCGCACCGCGGATACCATGTTCAAGTACGGGATTGGCAAGATGTCGGCCCCGCCAGTGGCACGTGACTTCGTAAAAACTGATCTGCTGGATGCTGCCAAAAAATCGCTGGGCGTCAAACCATGATGGGGTGGTTTCAGCGCTTCAAGGGGGTACTGTTGATCCTGGTGGTGCTGAGCCTCTGGGAAGCAATTGTCATGCTGGGTTGGGTTAACGCTAAAATTCTTCCCCCGCCTCACGCTGTGGCCATCAAATGGTGGGAGTATCTCACTCCACAACAACCGTATGATCCTGAGTCTGGAAATCGGATGGACTGGTTACTATCAGGCGAATTGATCCAGGATGCCATGGGCAGCCTGTATCGGGTTTTGGCGGGCTTTGTGATCGGTACGGTGTTGGCTATCCCACTGGGATTAATGATGGGAGCCAGCCCCCCAGCTTATCAATTATGTAATCCGTTGCTCCAGATCCTGCGGCCCATTCCACCAATCGCCTACATTCCATTAGCCATTCTTTGGTTTGGTCTGGGCAACCCGCCCGCCATTTTCCTCATTGTGATCGGTGCCTTTTTTCCTGTCTTGATGAATACCATTGCAGGCGTGAGGGCCGTAGATGGTATTTTCCTCCGCGCTGCCAGAAACCTTGGCGCTTCCCAGGCCACTATTTTCATGCGCGTCATTTTGCCAGCTTCGACTCCATATATTCTGACCGGAATGCGCATCGGCATTGGCACCGCATTCATCGTGGTTATCGTCGCCGAGATGATTGCCGTTAATAACGGCCTGGGATTTCGTATCCTGGAAGCGCGCGAATACTTCTGGTCTGACAAAATCATTGCCGGCATGTTGTCCATCGGCCTGATTGGGCTGGCTATCGATCAAGCCATGAGCCTACTCAACAACCATTTACTGCGCTGGCATCGTGGTCTGGAGCATTAAACCGTGACAACAGCCATTGCCATATCCGGCGTTGACAAGATTTTCCCCACGCCAAACGGGACCGTGGTCGCACTCAAGGACATTCAGCTTGAAATCGAATCAGGGCAGTTTGTCTGTTTACTGGGTCCGTCAGGATGTGGAAAATCGACTTTGCTCAATGCAGTAGCCGGATTTTCATTGCCAGATCGGGGACTCATCACCGTTAACGGCAAACCCGTGACTCAACCCGGACCGGATCGGGGCATGGTCTTTCAGGAGTACGCCCTGTTTCCCTGGATGACGGTAGCTCAAAACGTGGGCTTTGGCCTAGAGATCAAAGGCACGCCTGCGGCCAATATCCGCACCCAGGTAAGCGCACTGTTAAAATTATTGAAGCTGTCCGAGTTTGGAGAGCGCTATCCCAGAGAACTTTCTGGTGGCATGCGCCAACGTGTGGCCATTGCCCGTATCCTGGCGCTGGACTCCCCCATCTTGCTGATGGACGAACCCTTCGGCGCGCTTGATGCACTGACCCGGCGCTCCTTGCAAGATGAACTGCTGCGAATCTGGTCTGAACTTGGAAAGACAGTGCTGTTCGTCACCCATAGCATCGAAGAATCAATCTTCCTGGCGGATCGGATCGTCGTCATGACTTATCGCCCGGGAACAATTAAACGGGATATCAGGGTCGATTTGCCCCGACCGCGTGATTCGGCTGCTCCGGAATTCAATCAGCTCAAACGGGAATTATCCGAACTCGTCTTGTCCGAACAGGCTCTGCATGAAGCGGCAGAGCGGTTGGCACTAACGACGGATTAATGACATGACAGTTGCCACGCCACCCTGGGATCCGCTGATTCTGACGGTTGCACCTAACGGCGCTTACAAGACCCATGGAGATCATCCCAAGGTTCCACTGACAGCCGAGGCGCTGGCTGCTGTGGCACACTCCTGTCTGACGGCCGGTGCCAGCATGATTCACCTGCATGTACGGAATCCTGCGGGGCGCCATCTTTTGGATGCTGCTGCTTATCGGGCGGCAACGAAAGCGATTCGCAAAGCAGTGGGTGACGATCTCGTCATCCAGATCACCTCGGAAGCCGGAAAAATCTATTCTCCAGAAGAACAAATGGCGGTCGTGCGAGAGGTGCGGCCTGAAGCTGTTTCGGTGGCGATCCGCGAACTGATTCCCGACAGCGCTTCTGAACTGAAGGCTGCACCATTCTTTGAATGGCTGCATCAGGAACGCATTATGACTCAGATCATCCTGTATTCTGCCGAAGAGCTGGTGCGCTACCAGGACCTGCGCCAGCGCGGCGTGCTGCCTCCGGCCCGGGATTTTCTGCTGTTCGTGTTGGGTCGCTACAGCACAGGCCAACAAAGCGACCCGCGCGATGTGCTGCCATTCCTTGAAGTACTCTCGAGCCCGACCCCATGGGCTGTCTGTGCATTCGGCGCCAAGGAGAGTGCCTGCCTGACCGCAGCCATTGCGCTCTCCGGACATGCCCGAACAGGATTTGAAAACAATCTCCACCTGCCCGATGGCAGAATGGCACAAGACAACGCGCAGTTGGTGGGAATTTCGGCCGAAACCGCAACGCGACTGGGGCGCCCCCTGGCCGGGGCACGTCAGGTACGGGAACGATTTGGTTAATACGTCATCTCGTGTTGCATCGGCGCCATTTCCTCCATGGGCAACAGAGATTTGACAGGCGCAGTAAGTTCCACTTCGCCAGATTTTTCAAATTTCAGCTTCAAGTGAAGGGTGTCTCCTTCATGAAGCGGTAGTTTTAAATCCTGCAACATCAAATGCATCCCGCCGGGTTTCAGTTCGATACGACTGTGCGCCGGGATATCGAGGCTTGTTTCATGGTGCATTCTGGCCATGCCCTGATCCATCTGGCTGCTATGCAATAGAACCGACCGTGCCACATTACTTGATGCAGCAATCAGCCGGTCCATGGTGGCCCCTGAATTTTCTATCGTGAGATAAGCCGCCCCCACCTCTTGCCCGGGAACCGTGGCACGCGCATAAACACCGTCAATCTGCAGTGACCCCAAGCGGGTCATTTCTGCATTGGCCAATCCCATAGCCACCAATCCTAAAAATAGCGCGATCCGTCGTGTCATGGAATATCGCTTCATGAATCCTCCCCCTGAATGAATCATCATCTGGTCAACAAAGGCGTAATCGTTTTGTCGGGCGTGCCTCATCAAGACCTGCTCCAGTTTCCCAGGCGTCGCGGCGCAGGATGCCCTCGCAATCAATGACAAAAGTCAGCGTAATACGCCAGATGCGTCCGTAGCCTTTGGCCTTGGATTCACGAATTAATGCCCCTGGGAAACTGTGGTTTTTCATTATGTCGCGTGCTTTCTGAACACGTTCCGAATCATCCATGCTGATTGCCCAAAATGGAGCATAACCACCTTACTCGCTCCCTCGCCGGTAGAAAAGGATTGGCCGTTCATCAAATGAATGTCATAGGCTGGCGCTGGTGTTCCTTCTCCAATAGCCAGGGCTATGGGAGTGGCAAGTCCACTAAGCGTCAGGCCCATCAACATGGCTGGAATGCATTTGAAAGGACGCATCGTAACTTTCTTCTAAAAATTATAGGTCAGCCCGGCGCTGACGATCTGGTTGGGCACGAGCTGAATGCCGTATACCTGCCGAACCAAAGGCAGATAAACCATGGCGTTGGCCTGTAAATTTTTAGTCATGTTATAGAGCAAACCCGGAGTGAGATACAGGCTCTTCAAACCGGAGTTTAGCGGGTCGCTATTGATCCCGGAATCCGCGTTGCGAATCGTGCCATTGAGCTGTACGAGTGGAATAAGATCCTCGCTATAGGGATTGGCATCGTAGTGCACCCCAAAAACCAGCTGCAGGCTGTTGCCGGGTCGATAGTCGTCGCGCGTTGTAAGGGCGCTGCGCAGCATGGCTTGCGCATACCAGCCCCAACTGCGTTCCTGTCCCACCTGATATCCCCCTAAAAGCAGATCGGTACTTCCCGTACCTGGCTGAGTGTCTCGATCAAAGCCCGGGGCGGTATATGTCCCGGTCGGCAGTTTCAACCCAAAAATAAGTCCGGTGGACATGTCTGCCGAAAACCCGGTATACATGCCCATAATCCGAACGTCTGACAGGGTGCTTACCTTGTGACTGACGATGTTGGCTGACCCGTTTCCGAAATTGTCGTCGGTATAGAAGCTCCTCTGCCAATAGGGCACCATCGTCATGATGCCCCACTCATGATTGAAGGTGTATTGCGCATTCAGATTAAGGAAATTGGTCTGGATTTTCTGGTCCGGACTTTGGCTCAAGGGAATTTTGCTACTCCCCTGCATGGCACGATCCTGACTAAGGAAAGTGTCCTGAATATTGATGCTTCCACCAGTAGCGTTGGGCAGCCCCAACCCGGGCATGCCCACATCAAACATGCCACACCCGCAAGCACAGGCCTGGGCAGGCAGGGATTGAACGCTGCATGCTATGACAACGACAGCCAGTAAGCCGGTGATCCAGCGATACTCATACTTCATGTGCTACCTCCCCTTCTTGGGTACTTATGAGCCGTTTGCCAGGCAAACGGCCTCCGGACAACAGATCAAAGTACCGCTGGGGGAGCGCGCGAAGGGGGACGGAGATTTGCCGCACGTTCACGCTGGATGTGTTCACGTGCAGCGATAAACGGGGAGTGGGCGCGCCGGATTGCCTGAAATCGGATCGCGGAAGCGGGAATATCCGCGCCAAGACAACCGCACAGGGCACAATGATCGTGGTGCAATGAAGCGGTCCCGGAAGCGGGCCCCGAAGAGTCCAGAGCGATCGTTTGGAGTCCCGAAGCAGAACAAATCTGGGTCCGATGCGGCTCTGCCCCCTGCTCCAGGCGCGCAAAAGCCCCAGAGACCAAAAAAGCCTGGAACAACACGCTCACCAGCAACAGCCAGGCTACGCGACGCAAAGTCTGGGAAGGGATCATGCCCAGAATTCTATCAGATCAGACTGTACTCCAGATTTCGCCCGCTCCCAAGCCGGCAAGACGTTTGACGCGTCCAGCGTCAAGCAGGCGAACTTCGCCATGCGGCGCCTCGATCAGGCCATTGCGTCTGAATTCGGCAAATACTCGACTCACGGTCTCCTCGCTCAAACCCAGCAATTCCGCAATCTCAAGACGTGAGAGTACGAGTGGAAAAGGCTCAGAGGAGTCTGATCCGATGGGAACCAGTGAAAGGATGAAGGATGCCACCCGCGCATGAGCGGGTTTGATGCCAAGATTGCGGATCATAATCTGGGCCTGAATGAGCTCATCGCGAAACCGTTGAATGACTCTCAATGCCACAGCAGGATTCTCTTCAAGAACCTGCAACATATCCTTATGGGGGACGCAACACACCTCAACCGGTGTTAGGGCTGTAGCGGTATAGGGGTAGGTGGCGTCTGAGGTTTCAAACCCTACGAGCTGTCCTGCCACAAGCAGCCCCAAAATCTGTTCCCGGCCTACATGTGGCATGGTGGTCAGTTTTAACTGGCCGGTACGTATCACCATAAGCTGCTTGCAAGGTGCGCCCTCGCGAAACACCGTTTCACCTGCCGAATACCGCCTTCGGCTAATCAACCAGCGAATATCGCAAGCCCGGGCCGATTCGGGGTTTCCAGAGGGAAAAAAGGCCCCGCACAGCACACACTCATCATTATGGCAGTCACAATTCAGCATTTTGGCGCTTGAATGGCCTTCAAACCCTCCTGTTGTGGGCCTTATAACCTCTCGCGCGTAACGAAGAAAGCTCGCAAGTCAATTATTTTTTGCCCCCTGAACTACCCAGGTTTTGATCGTGTCAATGTTCGGCTGCGGTATGAGGTCGCGTTGGTATGGCATGTGAATCGAGGTATCAGCCCGATTCTCGATCAGCATCACCAATACGCTGGTGAGGCTGTCGCCCGGTTTGACCACGGGGCCAAACTGCGTGCCCTTCATCAGGCTGTCGTAAGTACTCATGTCAAGCTTGCTCTTCTCGTAGCCAATGCCACCTGGCGTGTGACATTCAAAACAGTGGGCTTTGAGGATAGGCAGCACCTCTCTCTGGTAACTCACTTCATGCTGGGTGCAGGCAGACAACGCAATAGCCGCAATGGAAGTTGCAATCGCGAACAGGGTATGGACATATTTCATGATGAACCCTCCTTCCTTGTATCAGGCTCCCAGGGCGACAGGAAGCGGGTTGTCAGCCACAGGACGATAAACGGGCAAGCGAACACAAAGGCAATGGCCAACAAACCCTCGTGTCCCAAGATTTCCGGGTAATAGACCAGCAACCCCTTCATGGTTTTGGACAGTTCCTGCCCCCCAATCACCACATTCCAGCGCATCGCCAGCACGGCGATCATCATGGCGACCCCGGAAATCGCCATCCATATGACAAGCCGCTTTCCCTCCACCTTGAAGACAATCAATACGGTCAAAATCGCCAGCACCAGAAGGGAGCCGCCCCATTGAATCAACATGCTGTACCAGATCGGCCCCTCAATGAGATGCTTCACCATGTCAATACCTTCCCGGCTTTTGTAAAACATCTCCAGTAGCTCCAGACCCTCGATCACCAGCACCACCAACAGAAATGCCCACATCGTCCGTGCCAAGCCCTTCATGCAGTCCCCATCTACAGGCACTTTTCGGTACCTGGAATAAACAACGTACAGCACAACAAGCAGCCCAATTCCAGAAACGATGGCAGAAAGCAGGAAGATAATCGGCATCAAATCAGAGGACCACCATTCGCGCGCCTTGAGTGAGCCAAACAGAAAGCCGACATACCCATGCAAACCGCCCGCTGCGGGAATACCAATCATGGCAAGCACGAAGGCAAATTTATGGTCGAGGGCAAGCGTACGCGGCGTAACGTCGTCCGAACCCAACGTCAACAAGCGATAGACTGTGCCGAGCGGTCCACGGGTTACTTTCGAAAGCGCAACGATATCGGCCCGAAATGCGAACCAGATTTCCAGCAGCAGAAGACAAATATAGAAACCGGCCACGTAACTGAATGCGGCCATTGCTGAAGTCCAGTGCGGTGTCAACACAGCATTGAAGGCGCGCTGCGGATTGCCCAGGTGAAGCAGCAACGGCACAGGCACAAAGAACATGAAACTAACCGCCGTCAGAAGCGCAAAACGCGCCACGGGTTTGTACTGTGCCATACCGAAGACGTGATACAGACTGGACACGATGAAAGCCCCAGCCACCAGACCGGTAATATAGGGATAAATGACAATCAATATGCTCCATGGAATGTCGGTTTCGTTGGGATAAACGTATCCGACATAGGGGGCTGCATCTGCAGTGGTGCCTATCATTTAGGAAACCTCCTTGTCTATACCAACGTAAAACACGTTGGGCGCATTACCCGTCTCAGGCTTCAGCACTTCCACACGGTTGTTGCGAAGGAACAAGCTGATTGAGCTTTGTGGATCGTTGCGATCACCAAAAATGCGCGCTTCAACAGGGCAGACTTCGACGCAAGCGGGTTGCAATCCCTTGGTGATGCGGTGGTAACACCAGGTACATTTGTCTGTCACACCAAGAACGTGATTGAATTCGCGCACTCCGTAAGGGCATGCCTGAACACAGTACTGGCAACCGATGCAATAGGCATGATCAATCAACACCACGCCATCTTTGGTTTGGTAGGTTGCGCCCGTTGGACAAACTTGAACACACGCCGGATGCGTGCAGTGATTGCACAGTTTGGGCACGAAAAACGCCTTTTCCACCTTGGCGTCTTTGTAACGGTTGTCGAAACGAAATTCCTTTTCCGAGCCTGACGCGGCGATATTCTGCGGGTCGTTCTGGCTGTCAATATGGGCCCGATCATCGCCTTCCAGGTAGACGTAGCGTTCCACCCAGGTACGGAAATGATGTGCATCCTGTGCGACTCCATTTTCTGCCTTGCAGGCCTCGACGCAACGCAAACAGCCGATGCAGCGGGTGGCGTCCACACCGAAGGCCCACTTGTGCTTGCTCCAGTCGTAGTCGGGAATCTTTGGAGGCGTCGCAGCGGAGGCCGACTCGGTGCTTTGGGCTTTCGCGACCAGGTTTTCCGAGCCCACCCAGGCGCCCGCACAGGCCGTTCCGATACCCAGAATTCGCAAGAAGAAATTGCGCCTAACCAAAATGCTTGTCTTGCTTTCAACTGTTTTGTCTTGATGGGTCATTTTTTTCTCGATTGGTCACCGCGTTACTTGCAGCGCGCACTAGCGTAATAAGCGGTCAGGTTGTCAACATCCGAAGCACTCAAGGTCTTTGCAACGCTCGTCATGACGGGATGACTGCGGGTGCCGTCCTGGAACGCTTTTAGCGTGTTGGACAGGTAATCCGGGTTCTGCCCCGCCAGATCGGGCCAGGAAGGATTGCCGCCAATGCCGGATGCCCCATGACAAAGCGCACAACTCGTTGCTTTGGCTTTGCCAAGAGCGACTTTGGCCTTATCTCCCCCAGCGGTCTTGCAGCTCGAATGGGAAAAATAGGCCGCCACGTTTTGCATGTCGGTATCGCTCAAGCCCGCTGCCATGCCACTCATCATCGCGTTTGTGCGTGCACCGGACTTGAACGCCTGCAGCGCATTGATCAGGTAACCCGCATGCTGCCCAGCCAGGTTTGGCCAGGCTGGGTTGTCGCTCACACCCGTCGTACCGTGGCAAGCGCCACAAGTAGCAGCAAGGGCCCTGCCTGTACTAGCATCGCCGCGCGGAGGCAGAGGTAAGGAAGCAAAATTGATTTTTGGCGAATGCGGATCGTGACAGGCTGTGCACTGTTCTGTCCCGGCATGGGCGGCAAGCACCACTTGACGCTGGGCCACCGGGCGTCCAGGCATTGCTTCATGACACTGGACGCATTTGGTGCGATCCTTTGGCACCGGCAGCTTCCCATCTGCCGGGATAGCCCCCATCACCGGAGCGGAAGCTTTTGCACCAAGCGTGATGCGCTCATCAACACTGAGAGGAGCGCTTTCTTTGGATGGATGTTGCCCTACGGGCCCGTGGCAAACTTCGCACTTGAGGTGCTTTCCGGCGCCGGGAATATTGTGGAGGCTGCCCGACCACGCGGCATACTGCTTGGCATGGCACGACTTACAGTACTCATTACCACGGAAACGTGGTGGATCGCTGGCAATCTCTGCGACCGAATCGCCCCGGTAATTGCCATAGGCATAGTACGACTTGTTGGTAAAAAACTGTTTTGCCGTAAGGGCCACCGCTGCAATAACAGTCACCAGGAGCAACAAGCGTGTGATGTGCTTTGGCATACACTTTTTCCTTATCTTGCTAGCAAACGGAAAAAGATTAGCCGTTATTTGTGGTAATTACATTGACAGTTCGCAATCGCGGTCTTGATATTTCGCAACCACAAAATTGATCTGGCGCAATACAATACGCCGTTTTGGCGCCCGGGAACTCAGGCAGCACTCTGCAGAGTCGTGGGTTGCTCTAATTGAGCTGCAGCAATTCGCAATGCCGTTCGCAATCCCTCCTCCACCACAGGATGGTAAAACGGCAGCTCCAGCATGTCCTTGATCGTGGTGCCGAGTTGCAACGCCCAAGCCAGCAAATGTCCGATATGTTCTGCATCGGGGCCGATCATCTCAGCGCCCAGGAATTTCCCGGTACCCCGATCGGCATAGACATGAAGCAACCCCTGATTGCGCAGCATCATTCGGCTGCGCCCCTGATCCTCGAAAGAGGCTTCACCCATGACAATACCTTGCTTGTCGAGCGCCTTCCAGCGTTGTCCAACAGTAATGATCTGCGGATCCGAAAAAACAATGGCTAGAGATGCGCGACGTAATCCGGCTGCAACGTTGGGAAAGGCTGCGGCATTTGTGCCAGCAATCTTCCCTTCATCCGCCGCCTCATGAAGCAACGGCACATCGTGATTGGCATCTCCCGCGATGAAAATCGGGCTGTTGCCACATTGCATTGTCTCCCGATTGAAAACAGGCACTCCATTGGATTGCATGACGAGGCCCAGACGTTCCAATCCCAGCCCGCCGACATTGGGAGCACGGCCCGTCGCCGCAATCACGACATCTACTGCGGTTTGCTGCAATGCGCCTCCCCTATCCCGCCACTCCAGGAGAACGGTGTCATTGAAGCGTTGCGCATGAATCAGGCGCGCCTCGGTATCAAGCCCCAACTCCTTACCAAATATTTGCACGGCATAGTCCTTCAAGGCAGGGTCAGTGAGTGGCCCCACGGCCCCGCCGCGACCAAATAGATGTACCCGTACACCCAGGCGATGCAATGCCTGGCCCAATTCCAAACCGATGACACCGGGGCCGAAGACCGCCACGGATCGGGGCAGATCGTCCCAATTGAAAACGTCATCGTTGACGATGACGCGTTCACCCAGCCCTTGCAACATGGGAGGGATCACCGGCGAGGAACCGGTGGCGATCACCGCCTTTTCGAAATGGATGCGGATTTTTCCATCCACCTCAACGGTGTGCTCGTCCACAAAGTTGGCCCGTCCAAAAATCTTGTGTTCGGGCGGAATGGCCGCCACGCCGTCCAGCACAAAACCGACAAAGCGGTCGCGTTCGCGCTTGATCCGGGCCATCACTGCCTGCCCATCCACGTGGACTTGACCCTCCAGACGGATGCCAAAAGCCTGCCAACGCGCCACTCCATGAACCGCCTCCGCTGCAGCAATCAAAAGTTTGCTGGGCATGCAACCCACCCGGGCACAGGTGGTTCCATACGGCCCGCTTTCGACCAGCACAACATTTTTCCCCGCAGCCACCAGGGCCCGGTAAGCCGCAAGGCCTGCCGTGCCCGCGCCGATGACAATATTTTCCGCAGCGGTCTCGATCATGATGGTGTCTCGCGATTCGTGAATGGGGATCAGGCTGCCTTAGCCGTGCGCAACTGCACCCAGGTTTCCAGGTCGTCGGCACCACCGATGTGCTCACCGTTGATGAACACCTGGGGGACCGTTCCTTGACCTGTGATGGCGCCAACGACACGGGTGCGGGTGGTAGGCGGTAAGGCAATTTCCGCATAGGTGTAGCCTTGCGCCGCCAGTAGTGCCTTGGCCCGTGCGCAATGGGGGCAGCCTTCGCGCGTCAGAATAGCCACCTGATCCGGTTTTCTGGCGTTGGGGTTGATGTAGGCCAGCAGGGTATCGGCATCCGAGACTTCGAAAGGGTCCCCCGGCTTGTTGGGTTCGATGAACTGCTTGACCACGATGCCGTCCCTGACCAACATGGAGTAGCGCCAGGAGCGCCGTCCAAACCCCAGATCCTGCTTGTCCACCAGCATATTCATACCCGCCGTGAACGTGCCGTTGCCGTCTGGAATCATGGTGATATTGCCGGCTTCCTGATCCTTGGCCCATTCATTCATGACGAATGTGTCGTTGACCGAGACACACAGGATCCGATCCACACCGTTGTCGAAAAAGGCCGGAGCCAGCTCGTTGTAGCGCGGCAAATGGCTGGATGAACAGGTCGGTGTGAAGGCGCCAGGCAGGGAAAATACGGCGACGGTCTGGCCTTTGAACAGTTCGTTCGTGGTGAGCTCCCTCCATTCATTATTTTCGCGAACGTGAAAACTGACTTCGGGAACGGGTTTTCCTTCATGATTTTCAAACATAGCGTTGCTCCATTCACTGGTTGAGAGATCCGATATGGCTTACAAGCCGATGGGGCCACTCTACGCTTTGCCATAAATAAGTCCAATTGATTGTCACTTATTTCATGATATATAATAACTATCAGACGTAGAGCTGGAGTTTCCATGAATATCAATGAATTACGCTACATTGTTACAGTAGCTCAAACCAGAAATTTTCGGCGAGCCGCCGAAAAATGCTTCGTCAGCCAGCCCGCGCTGTCCACTGCGGTGCTAAAGCTTGAAGAAGAACTGGGGGTACGCCTGTTTGAACGGTCGCGCGCAGAAGTCAGTATCACGACAGTGGGGTTGGTGATCGTGGAAAAGGCGGCGCAGGTGTTGGAAGAAGTGGAACAGATCAGGCAGTTGGCACGCCAGGGAAAGAATCCGCTCGCCGGTCCGCTCAAACTGGGTGCTATTCATACGGTAGGGCCCTACCTGCTACCGGACCTGATTGCGCAGCTCCATCGCAGCGCGCCGGAAATGCCCCTGGTGGTGGAGGAAAATACGACGGCGCATCTTGAAGCGCAGCTGCGCAACGGCGCACTCGACGTTGCGCTGATTGCCCTGCCCTTCTCTGCGCCAGGCATTCTTACCCAGGCACTCTACACGGAGTATTTCGAAGTCGTGGTACCCAAAGGGCACCGCTGGTCCGGACGTGCCTCCGTCAGTTCTCCCGAGCTCAGCGAGGAACAGGTGCTGTTGTTGCCTTCCGTGCACTGCTTTAGCACCCAGGTGGTAGAAACCTGCCCGGATCTGGGTTCCAAACACGCGGCAGTGCAGCAGGGCAACAGTCTCGAAACCATTCGCAACATGGTAGCATCAGGCATGGGTATCACCGTACTCCCGGCTAGCGCAAACAGCCCCAAGTACCGCAGCACGCTGCTCGATATCATTCCCTTCAAGGCGCCTCCTCCGGTGCGACACATCGGCATGGCCTGGCGCAAAAGCTTTTCCAGGCCCGAGGTACTTAAGGTGATTCGGGAAGGAGTGGCCCGCTTGAAATTGCGTGGAATCACCCCGACCTCTGAAGCTAGTGATGTTTCACCGATCGTTTCATCAGATACACCAGCGGAATAAAAGCAATGAACAGGTATGCGAGCTGCCTGAAGTTGTCCAGAAAGGACAACAGCGAAGCCTGTTGTTGGACGTAGGCATACAGTGTCGCCTGCGCCTTGAGCGTCGCATCGCCAAGAGAATATCCTTGGGCAGAGAATGCTTGAGTCAAACTTTGCAGCGTCTCTCGAGTCTGCGCGGAAAAAACGTCCACGTGTGCCACCAGAGCGGACTGATGTCGTTGACTGCCCTGGGTCAGCCAGGTTTGCATCAAAGAAATACCAAAACTTCCGCCGAGGTTTCGCGACAAATTGATAATGGCCGAAGCATTGCTGCTCTTCACCATGGGCATGTCGGCAAATGCGGCTGTATTGATGGGAATAAAAAGGAACCCCAGCCCAATTCCCTGAATAATGCGCAATGTCGCCATGGACCAGTAATCTGCCTGCAAATCGAGATGGGACATCAAATACAGCGCTAACGCATTACTCAGAATGCCGAATGTAATCATGTGGCGCGCATCTACGCGATTCACCATCATTCCAATCAAAGGCATGAAGCACAGCACGGTCAGCCCTCCCGGGGACAAGACCATTCCGGCATCTGTGGCTGAATATCCCATCAGGGTCTGCACAAACATGGGCAATAGAACCGTGCTGCCAAACAGGATGAAGCCCAGCATGAAAATGAGAATGTTGCTGATTAGAAAATTGCGCTGCTGCAGCAACCGGATGTCCACCATGGGGTCGCGTTGTCGAAGTTCCCAGAAAGGCAACAGCAACAGGGCGAACCCGGAGACCAGGGTCATTGTAATGATGAAATTCGAATCAAACCAGTCTGCTTGTTGCCCCTTGTCAAGAACAACCTGCAAACAACCAAACCCCAAAGACAATAATCCAAAACCGATATAGTCGATCTTGAAGCCTCGTGCCAACAATGCCATACGCTGTTCGGCAAAGTGCGGCGGATCAAAAACCAGGCGCGAGGTCAGGTAGAGCGAAAGGATGCCCACTGGAACATTGATGAGAAAAATCCAGCGCCAGGTAAAAGTGTCCGTGATCCAGCCACCGATGGTAGGGCCGATGGCAGGCGCCAGCACCGTGGTAATGCCATAGACAGCAAAGGCCATGCCCCGTTTTGCAGGCGGGAAGGTATCCGCCAGAATGGCCTGCGAACAGGGCTGCAGCCCTCCTCCACCGATCCCCTGTAGGGTTCGAAATAAAATCAGCATGACCAGATTGGGCGCGAGGCCGCACAGCAGTGAGCTTCCAGTAAACAAAGCCACGCACAGCATGTAGAAGCGCCGACGACCCATTAGACTGGACAACCAGCCGCTGATGGGCAGCACGATGGCGTTGGCTACCAGATAAGAGGTAAGGACCCAGGTGGATTCATCCTGCCCGGCAGAGAGATCTCCCGAAATATGCCGCAACGAAACATTGGCAATGGAAATGTCCAACACTTCCATGAAAGTGGTCAATGCCACCGTAATTGCAATGAACCAGGGATTGAGTACCAGACCATTCTGGTCACGGGGTTGCATGACGCTACTGGCCGATGCGGTCATGCGCGTACCCTACTGGGCCTTATCCGTCAAGGTGACCTTCGGCTCCACCGACATACCGGGAACCAGATGTTGCAGGTCTTCCGGCTTTTCATCGAATACGATTTTGACAGGCAAGCGTTGTACGACCTTGACATAGTTACCGCTGGCGTTTTCCGGAGGGAGCAGACTAAAGCGGGAGCCCGTGCCAGCTTGCAAGCTGTCTACATGAGCTTTATAAACCCGGCCGGGATAGGCATCCACAGTCACTTCAACTGGTTGACCGGGATGCATCCGGCGCAGTTGGGTTTCCTTGAAATTGGCAATCACCCAGGGGTTGCCGTAGACGATGGCCATGACAGCGGATCCACCGGGTTGAATCAGCTGCCCCTGATAAAACGATTTGCGCGTCACGCGACCTTCCACAGGCGCGATCATTTGGGTGTAGGACAAATCCAGTTTGGCCTGGTCCAGGGCGGCGCGCGCTTCCTCAACCGACGCCTGGCCGCTCGCCGCTTGCTCGCGTTTTAAGGCCACCTGGCGCGGTCCGGAGCGTGCCTCCGCTAGTTTGGCTTCGGCTTGCAACACTTGTGCCGCAGCTGCGGCGGCACCACGCTTTGCTGCCTCCCATTGGGCCTGTGCGGCACGATCCGCAGTGGTCACCTGATCCAGGCGTTGTTTCGATATCTCATCCTTTTGGTAAAGGGCTTCATAGCGATTGAGATCCGCATGGGTGAGCTGTGCCTGAGCCTCGGCGGCACTGGCCTGTGCAGCAACCTGGGCACTGTTGGCACGTGCCGCTTCCAGGCCGCTCGAGGCCTGTTCGATAACTGCTTTGCTGGTCGTGGTCACTACCGACAAGTCCTGTTGGGCTGCTCCATGATGGGCCTCTGAAACCGCCAGGGCTGCTTCGGCCTGTTTCACACGAATTTCATAATCGCGCGGATCAATTTCTGCCAAAACATCACCTGCTTTAACCCATTGGTTGTCAGTTACCAAGACCCGCGTGACATATCCTCCCACATGCGGGCTGATCTGAACCACATTGGATTCGATAAACGCGTCGTCTGTAGATTCCTGGTTGCGGGTAATAAACCAAAGGACAAAAAATACCAGGACCACCACACCGGTGGCACCCAGAGCCACATTGCGAATCCAGGGCCGGCCAGCCGCTGCTGTAGGTATGGGAGTCTCTGCTGGGGTGGGAATGTCACTCATGCTGAGGCTCCGAAATTTCAGGGATTTCCATATTCCAGATGGCCTACGGCCAATTCGTAATTGATAAGTGCCATCTGATGGGCTGCCAGCGCATCGATGTGGACGCTGCGGGCGCTGGCCAAAGTGGCCTGGGCGTCCACGACTTCCAGGTTATCAGCCACTCCATTCTTGAATCGATCACGTGCCTGATCAAGCAAACGCTCAGCCAAATTCAAACTGATTTCAGCCGTCGTGATTTGATCGGCACTGGTTTCGATAGCTATCACCGCCAGACGCACATCCTCCTCTACTTGTTGCATGGTATCGCGCAATTGTAATTCGGCCTGACGCATACGACTTGCAGCAGCATCCTCACGCGCATTGATGGCACCGCCCTCAAGCAAAGGCATCGTCAACTGAATTCCAAAGCTGTAGGTGCGATAGTCGTTGTGAGCCGGCGTCACACCGCTGGGTCCGATGTCTCCGGCAAGACTCAGGGCCGGATAACTTGCTGCCGTGGCTGCTTTGCGTTCCGTGTCCCGTTGCGTGACAACCTGCTCCAGCGCCAGAAGTTCAGGGCGCTGCTGCAATGCAGAATCAATCGATGTGGGCAAAGCAGGAATGGGCAGATCATCGTTTTGCAGAGGGTCGGTCAGCACCAGAGCGACCCCCATCTTAATGCCCATGGCCCGATGCAGACGCGTGTCGGCTTCGCTGACGCTACTCCGTGCCTGGCGCAACAGAAGGGTGTTGCGGGCATGAACCGTCTGGGCGCGAACCACGTCCACACCCGTGGCCAGTCCTGCAATCTGTTGATCTTTGGCCAACTGTAACAAACTCTGGGATAGCTCATGATTAACCTGAGCCGCTATGACGGCCTGTTGCGCCCGCTGGTCTTCCACATAAGCCAGTGCGGCAGCACCCGCCATCTGCTGTGCCGTGGCGTCAGCGCGCAGTCGGGAAGCGTTGACGGCATAAGATGCCGCATTCACTTCACGCGACCGGGCCAGATCAAATACGCGCTGAGTAAAACGAACGCGTGCATCGAAAGTGTCGAACGGCCCCACCATGACGGGAAATCCTGGAAGATTCAGCCCCATGGCCATCAAGTTTTCAGTTTGGCGTCTCTGGGAAGCCTTGAAATCCACTGAAGGCAGAAAACTGGCAAGCGCCTCATCCGATCGTGCCATGCTTTCAACAGTTTGTTCACGAGCGCTCAATACGGCTACCTGATGCTCCACTGCCAGTGCTTTGGCCTGACGCAGTGTGATGCGCAAGACTTCAGTGGCCGTCCTGTCTTGGACAGGATTGGCCATCGCAATAACATTGGTCAAACTCAACAACACCATCAACCAGCAGAATCCCGTGTAAAGCTTCATGAGTGATAGCAATGTTCCGACCCAGGAAACTGTCCCGCTTTGACTTCGGCTACATAGAGTTTTACCGCCTCTTCAATAGAGCCGGTTTCCTTGATGAAGGGCCGCACAAATCGCGGTGGAATATAGGCTCCCAGTCCCAGCATGTCGTAAATGACCAAGACTTGGCCACTGCAGCGAGGGCTGGCACCAATACCAATGGTAGGAATGGTTACCGCGTCACACAACCGATCTGCCAAAGTCCGGGGAATGGCTTCCATCAACAGGATACTTGCACCACTCATCTCCAGCGCCTTGGCATCTTCGATGATCCGTTCAGCCGCTGCGTTATCGCGGCCTTGCACCTTGAATCCCCCCACCTGATGTACCGATTGCGGTGTCAATCCCACGTGAGCGCAGACGGGAATACCGCGACTCGCCAGAAACTCTACTGTCGAGACCATTTCCTTGCCACCTTCAATCTTGACCATTTGGGCCCCAGCCCGCATTAGTTCTGCGGCATTGCGAAAAGTTTCCTGGGGAGTGATCTGTGAGCTGCCAAACGGCATGTCGGCCATAATAAAAACTGTACGAGAACCACGCACGACGCAAGCTGTATGGTAGGCAACATCGGCGATACTGACCGGCAATGGGGAATCATGCCCTTGAACCACCATGCCCAAGGAATCGCCGATCAACAATACATCCACCCCTGCACTTTCCAGTACTCTGGCAAAGCTGGAGTCATAACAGGTCAGCATGGCAATTTTTTCTTCTCGCGCATGCATGGCGTACAAGTCAGTGATGGATTTACGCATGGCTCATCAAGCTCCGGAGAAATCATGTTCGGATAACGGCAATCGGTACACGCGTTGCCCTGTCAAAGCAAACAAGGCATTGCAAACGGCCGGGGCGATTGGGGGCGTTCCTGGCTCTCCAACACCTCCAGGCGCATCACCGGATGGCACCAGGTGAACTTCCACTTTGGGCATTTCAGCCAAGCGAACTAAAGGATAGTCGTTGAAATTTGATTGGCGTGGTTGGCCTTCACTAAAAGTGATCTGTCCATAAAGCGCTGCAGAAAGCCCAAAATTCATTGCGCCTTCTAGTTGAGCGGCCACTGTATCCGGGTTAATCACCGTGCCGACATCGGCTGCGATGACCACTCTGTGAACACGGGGCTTGCCCTGCTGCAAGGAAACTTCGGCAACTTCGGCCACAACGCTGCCAAAAGATTCCACCACTGCAATCCCCAGGGCATGTCCAGCAGGCAAAGGCTGGCCCCACTGCGACCGGGCCGCGGCGAGTTCAAGCACAGCGCGTTGACGCGGCGATTTTCCGAGCAGTGCGCGGCGGTACTCAAAAGGGTCCTGAGCCGCTGCATGGGCCAGTTCATCGATGAAGCTTTCGGCAAAAAAAGCATTCTGGGTATGCCCTACAGAACGCCAGAACCACACTCGAACCCCGGGATGAAACCGAATCCAATCCACCTTGAATTGGGGGATGTCATAGGCAATATCAGCCAACCCTTCCACTGCGGTCTGATCAACTCCGCCTTTAATTATCACAGACTCAAATCCCGTTCCTTCGGCGATGGAATCCGTCACGGTGACGCCGTGCCAGTGGGCAAGCCGCCCCTGACCATCTAACCCTGCCTGCAAAGCACACAGTGCCATCGGGCGATAATACGCGGCATGCATGTCATCCTCACGGGTGTAAACCACCTTGACGGGAGACTGAACAGATTTGGACAGGGACACAGCTTCAATCACAAAATCGGGGGCAAAGCGTCGTCCAAACCCTCCTCCCAGATATTGGGTGTGAATCTTGATCCTTTCCACAGGAAGACCGGTTAACTGCGCTGCGATCATCTGGCTTGGCCCCTGGGCCTGGGTACCAACCCAAATTTCAGCTTCGTCCGGTCTGACCCAGGCCGTACAGTTGAGTGGTTCCATGGTTGCATGTGCAAGATAGGGCACTTCATAAACGGACCGGAGCGTTTGGGATATCTGGGCCACGTCGGGATTACTGCGCTGTACCGCGGTTTGTGCACCCTCGCCCGATAGTGCGAGTTGCGCCATGTCCCGGCGCAATTGTGCCGTGTCAAGATGCCGATGGGTTGTGCTATCCCATTCTATGGTTAACAAATCCCTTCCTTTCAAAGCTTGCCAGGTTGTCTCCGCCAAAACTGCAATCCCAGCACTGGTAGGCGTTTGTACCGGCACAACAAAGCGCACGCCAGGAAGTTTAAGCGCCGCACTACCGTCGTATCGAACTACTTTGGCATTCACTACCGGAGCACGGGCAACCACCGCGGTCAATAATCCGGGCATATGCATATCCATCCCGAACCGTGCGGCACCAGTGGCTTTGGCGACGCTATCCAGCCTTGGAAGCGGTTTGCCGATCAATTGAAAAGTTTTTGGATCCTTGAGAGGTGCGTCTTGAGGCACCGGAACTCGAGAGGCTGCAGCGACCATGCCACCATAGGAGGCCTGATGCAGACCTGCACTCAGTACACCTTTGCTGGTTTTGACCTGCTCCAGAGGCAGGTTCCAGGTTGCCGCCGCCGCAAGGCGCAACATCAGTCGCGCGGTCGCGCCAGCATGGCGCAAGGGCAACCACATGGCACGAACGGAAGTGGAGCCTCCGGTAGCCTGGGTGTGGTACCAAGGGTGCGCATATTCTGGGGCTGCCGGCGCAAATTCCACCCGGATCTTCGACCAGTCCGCATCCATTTCTTCAGCCAGAATCATGGGTAAGGCTGTCGTGACCCCTTGCCCCATCTCGGATTTATCTACCAGAATGGTAATGGTTCCGGAAGGCTCTAGTCTGACCCAGGGGTTAGGCACAAAATTCAAATTCTGCTGCGAAGCTTCACCGTAACCCAAAAAGCCCAGCGCAAATCCGCCACCAGACAAGCTGACCAACTTCAAAAATTCGCGACGATCCAGGGTTGTAGACATGCGGTTAACCCATCACTTTGGGTTGCCTGAAGCGGCGGATAAGGCTCGAAGTGTCCCAACGTCCCCCACCCAGTCCCTGAACTTCTGCATAGAATTGATCCACCAAAGCAGTCATCGGCAATAACGCCCCGTTAGTTTTGGCTTCGGCAATGACCAACCCCAAATCCTTGCGCATCCAGTCCACTGCGAATCCGAAATCAAACTGATCCTGAGCCATGGTGCGCCCCCGGTTATCCATTTGCCAGGATTGTGCCGCACCCTTTGAAATGACATCGAGCACGCGTGTGACATCCAGCTGGGCGCACTCGGCAAAATTGAGCGCTTCAGCAAGCCCCTGCAACAGGCCTGCAATACAAATTTGATTTACCATCTTGGTCAACTGCCCAGAGCCTGTAGGACCCATTAGAGTCGCAGCTTTCGCATAGGCCATCATGAAGGATTCAACCTGCCTGAATGCTGCTTCGTCTCCGCCGCACATGATGGTCAACTGACCCTTTTCCGCGCCTACCTGACCACCGGAAACAGGCGCGTCGACAAAGTGCGCTCCCTGATTAGCGCAGGCTTGTGCCAATTCGCGGGCCACCTCTGCGGATGCAGTGGTGTGATCGACCAGAATGGCACCAGGCTGGAGCCCAGCCAGAACCCCATCCGGGCCATAGGCCACGCTACGCAAATCGTTGTCATTGCCGACACACATGAATACCACCTGCGCCGTTTTGGATGCAACTGCCGGAGTTCGGGCAACATGCCCTCCTGTATGGCTTGAGATCCAACGGTCAGCTTTATCAGCAGACCGGTTATAGACAGTCACCGCATACCCTCGCGTATGCAAGTGCCCTGCCATAGGAAACCCCATGACACCCAGTCCCAGAAAAGCCACTGAAGTTTTGGAGAGGGAATGCTCAGACATCGAATGAGTCTCCATAAATGAATCGCATAAGAATTAAGGTTTGAGAGCCATTTTGTAGCGTACTTGTACCTCTTCAGCCACAGATTCCGGATCAGCCCAAACACCTTCTCCAATCTTGAAATCGGAACGGCGGATCACCACGCTGCCCTCAGCAAACCGGACGCCTGCAACCGTATGAAACTGCAAAGGAACCATCATATCCCTGGTGATACCCTTGATGCTCAGTCGGCCAGCCACTTCATAGCGATCTCCACCCAAGGCATGGAATGCGGTTGATTCAAAAACGGCCTTGGGAAAGACTGCCACGTTAAACCAGTTCTTGCGCTTAATTTCAGTTTCGGATTCGTCAGAGGCCAGATCGATGCTGGCAAGATCGACTTCGATTCTTGCATGGCTCTGCGCCAGGTTCGTGGGCTTAAAGTTGATATCGGCATCAAAATGCTTGAAGCGTCCCTCCACAGGGGCACCCATCTGCTTGCCCACAAAAATCAGGCTGCTCGCATCTGGAACGATGCCCCCAGCCCCAACCGAGCTGATGGTTAACGCTCCCCAAAGAATACAGGCAATGCCTAAAGCATAATTTTTCATTTACCAACGCATCCGGTTTAACAGATTGTCCTTATCGACGAATTGATGTTTAAGCGCTGCAGCCACATGCAGAATGACTAAAACCAGCAAGGTCCAGTTCAGCAGTTCATGGACTTCCTTGAACAGATTCGAAAGCTCTTTGTTTTTTTGTACCAGGTCCGGCAGTGTAATCATATTGAAGTACACCACGGTCACCCCGGCAGCGGAGCTATGGAGCCATCCCGTCAAAGGAATCGCCAACATCAAAAGATAAATGCCAAAATGACCCAGCCCTGAGATTTTTCTCATCAGTTCGCTCATGCTAGCAGGCAGGGGGGGCACGATGTGAGTCGCGCGCCACATCATTCTGAATAGTACAAGCCCAAAAATAGTCACACCAACCCACTTGTGCCAGGCAAAAACCTTCAGTTTCCAGGGAGACAGGTCCAGATCAGCCATGTAATGCCCCACAGAAAACGCAATGACAATTAGCAATGCCACAAGCCAATGCAGGGTAACGGCTGTTTTGTCATATTTGTCCTGATTCATCAAGGTACCTTAAAGAGTTGAAAAAAATTATTGGAGGTGTATTCACCAATCAGTTCAACGCTCACACCTCGCAGACTGGCAATTTCCTCAGCCACATGCCGGACAAAGGCTGGTTGGTTGGTTTTGCCACGGAAGGGGGTCGGGGCAAGATAAGGTGAATCGGTCTCGATCAGCATCCGCTCCAAAGGAATCTGTTGTGCGATGGATTTTAACGTCCGGGCATTTTTGAAGGTCACGATACCCGAAAACGATATCAGAAACCCCATCTCCATCGCCTTGCGGGCCACGGCTTCCGATTCAGTAAAGCAGTGCATGACTCCTCCAACGGCATCGGCGCCCTCTTCAGCCATGATACGCAACGTATCTTCGGCAGCAGCCCGCGTATGTATGATGAGTGGTTTTGAAACCCTGCGTGCTGCGCGGATGTGTGTCCTAAAACGTTCCCGCTGCCATTCCAGGTCGCCGGACAGCCGATAGTAATCGAGACCCGTTTCCCCAATCCCCACAACTTTCGGTTGGCCAGCCCATTCCACAAGTTGATCGACGCTTGGCTCCAGGGTGTCTTCATAATCTGGGTGAACGCCAGCCGTGGCATACCAGTTGGTATGAAAACAAGCAACTTCCAGAACAGCCGGCAAGGTTGCCAGCTCCACCGATATGCATAGCGCATGGGTCACCTGATTGGCGTCCATGGCGGCCGCGATGGCTGGCAGATCAGCGCGTAATTCGGGAAAATCCAGATGGCAATGAGAGTCCACAAACACGAACGGGATTCCTGCAAAAGGTTTGATTATCGCATGGCAAGACAAGGGATCAACAGGCTCTCTGCCAGCAACCGGGCATTAAGAGGATGATGGGCCAGGCGCCTGGCCTCACGCAGCTGTCGTTCCCAGGCCAGCAGGTCATAAAGATCGGCTTGCTGCGCCATGTGTTCCAGCGCTTCTGAAAAATCGAGATGGTAGCGGGGATGCCCCACCAGTTTTTGCTCAAGAAGATCATGCGCCCAGCGTTGCAACCATCCAATCCATTCAGGCGTAGGCATCTTGATAGCTTGCTCGGACAACTGGCTCAGTGAAACATCATGCCTGGACAACTGTCGCAGTAAGTTGATTCTCATTCCGGTATCTTGGGCTGCCAATCGCTTCGCTTCCAACGGCGCCCCTCCGGCCAGCGCTAGAAATAATTGTGGTTGTTTGACCCCTTGTTGCGCCAGCCAGGCTTGAGACTCAGTTGCTGTGGGCGGGTTGATCGACACATTCTGGCATCGGCTGCGAATCGTTGGTGCCAGCCGGCCTGGCGCACTGCTGACCAGTAAAAAAAGCGTGCCTGGCAAAGGTTCTTCAAGCATTTTGAGAAGAGCGTTGGCGGCATGCACATTCAGGGCATCGGCAGGCGCAATTAAAATGATCCGCAAGCCTTGGCGATGGGTACTGGTGGTCATGAATCCAGACAACCCGCGAACGGCCTCCACCGTGATCTGCGTGGGAACCTTTTTGGGTTTGGCCTCGCCAATAGGTTCGTCGTCAACAGCCTCCTCTTCCTGCAGGCTGATCCAGCGAAAATCGGGATGATGCCCCGCTTCATACCACCTGCAAGCTGGGCATTCCCCACACGCCCCACCGCTGTTTTGTGGGGTTTCACATAACAGACTTTGCGCCAGATACCTGGCGAAATCAGTCTTGCCCAAGCCAGGACACCCTTGAAGAAGTAATGCATGCGGTAGGAGTGCGCGCCGACCGGCGATTTGAGAAAACAGTGAAGTCTGCCAGGGATAAATCATGAAATCAAAGAACTAAGGGCCGATTGGATCTGCGCAAAAATGGCGTCCGGTTTCTGGCCAGAATCCAGAATGTGAAAACGCTGGGGTTCAGCGGCGGCACGCGCAAGGTAGGCCGCACGAACTTTGTGAAAAAAAACATCTTGCTCTCGTTCAAATCGATCGGGGTGCGGCGTTCCTTTGACAACCCGTTTGCGTGCTTCCACGGGATCCAAATCAAACAGCAGGGTAATATCCGGGCGGGGCTCTGCCGCAACCCAGGACTCCAGGTAACGAAGACGCTCCAGCGACACGCCACGTCCCCCTCCTTGATAAGCAAAGCTCGCATCGGTGAATCGATCGCTGATGACCCAAATCCCCTGTTGCAACGCTGGCTTGATGGCTTTCACGATATGTTCACGGCGCGCCGCAAACATGACCAATGCCTCAGTGTCTGGATCCATAGTCTGGTGCAGCAAAAGCTGCCGCAAGGACTCGCCTAGTGGCGTGCCCCCTGGCTCACGGGTGATCATCGCATTATGTCCATGCGCGCGTACCCACTCAGCAATAGGGTTGAGATGGGTACTTTTGCCGGCCCCATCGATCCCTTCGAGTGAAATGAATTTACCTGTTGTCATGATCCGTGGTGTTTAAGTTGGTATTTTACGACGGCCTTATTATGTTCCTCGAGTGTCGCAGAAAACTGGTGACTGCCATCGCCCTTGGCGACAAAGTAAAGCGCGTTGGAGCTGACAGGATGCACGGCTGACTCAAGCGCGGCCAGACTTGGCATGGCAATGGGAGTGGGTGGAAGACCTGCCCGGGTATATGTATTGTAAGGTGTATCCGTAAGCAGATCACGCTTTCTGACGTTACCATCAAACTGGCGGCCCATGCCATAAATCACCGTCGGATCCGTTTGAAGTTTCATGCCCTGATGGAGCCGGTTGATAAACACGGCTGCAATCACTGGCCTCTCCTCAACCTTGCCTGTTTCCTTTTCGATGATAGAAGCCATGATCAAGACCTGATAGGGATTATCATAAGGTAACCCTTCTGCGCGATGACTCCAGACAGAATTCAGCCGTTGTGTCATGGCCCGGTGGGCGCGTTTCATGATGTCAAGATCAGAACCACCCTTATCGAAAAAATAAGTGTCCGGAAAAAATTGCCCCTCCGCTGCCGATTCACTGCCGCCCAGCTGTTTCAGAATATCCTGTTCCGACAGGCCGCGGGTCAAATGGCGCAAGTCCTCGTTACTGTCCAGCACCGCCCTGAACTGAGAAAAGTTCATCCCTTCGATAAGCTTGATTTCGCTCTGAACCGTATCACCACGGGTCATCTGGTTCAGCAACTGCAATGCTGTTAACGGTTCACTCCACTCGTAGTTGCCCGCTTTAATCTTGCCCTGTTGTCCCAATAAGCGCCCCACCAGGATAAAAGACCAGGGCTCCCATAACACGCCCTGATCCTTGAGATCATGGGCCACGGAGCGCAAGGAGCTACCGGATTTGAGGTCATACGCGAAGGGTGTCACCGGCAACTGGAGCGGATACAAAGCAAAGACCGCCGACCAGAGGGCCAGCGCTGCGACTAAGACAGTAAGGGTCGAACGTAGCACGTTCCCGGTTTAGGTCAGACGCTGGAAAATCAGGGTACCGTTGGTGCCACCAAAGCCAAAGGAGTTAGAGAGCACCACGTCAATCTTCATGGATCGTGCCGTGTTCGGTACGTAGTCCAGATCGCATTCCGGGCTGGGGTGATCCAAATTGATGGTGGGCGGCGCCAGGTTGTAGTGGATGGCCAATACGGCAAAAACTGCTTCGATACCACCCGCGGCACCCAAAAGATGCCCCGTCATGGACTTGGTCGAGCTGACTGCCACTTTTTTGGCATGTTCTCCAAAGGTACGTTTGACTGCGATAGTTTCGCCAAGATCACCAAGTGGAGTGGACGTACCATGGGCGTTGATATAATCCACCTGATCCGCATTCAGATGTGCGTTTTTCAACGCATTGATCATGCTGCGTCGAGCGCCATCGCCGTCTTCAGGGGGGGCCGTGATGTGATGCGCGTCGGCACTCATCCCATAGCCTGACAGTTCGCAGTAGATTTTGGTGCCCCTCGCCTTGGCATGTTCAAGCTCTTCCAGAACAAGCACCCCCGCACCCTCGCCCATTACAAACCCGTCGCGATCCTTGTCCCATGGACGGCTCGCCGCTTCAGGCTGATCATTGCGGGTACTGAGTGCACGCGCCGCACAAAAACCTCCAATACCCAGCTCGTGCACTGCCGATTCGGCGCCACCAGCCACCATGACGTCAGCATCGCCATACTCAATCAGGCGAGCTGCCTCTCCAATGCTGTGATTGCCCGTGGTACAAGCGGTGACAAGTGCGAGGTTGGGGCCTTTGAGTCCATACATGATGGACAGGTTGCCCGAAATCATATTGATGATGCTACCTGGAATGAAGAAAGGGGAAATCTTGCGCACACCTCCCTCCAGGTAGGCGGAGTGCGTGTCTGCAATCATGGGAAGACCGCCGATGCCAGAACCGATGCAGACACCAGCGCGCTCGGCATAGCTGGGGTGCGCTTCGATACCGGCATCCTTGAGAGCTTCCATAGCCGCCACCAGCCCGAAATGGATGAAAACATCCATGCGTCGGACTTCTTTTGGGTTGAGGAACTGGGTCGGATCAAAGTTTTTGACCTCGCCAGCGATCTGGCTGGGAAAGCTGGCGGGATCAAAGCGCGTAATACGGCCGATTCCGGATTTTCCGGCACTGATATTTGCCCAGGATTCAGGAACCGTATTCCCGACCGGAGAGATGATCCCCAGTCCAGTAACCACTACTCGACGGCGTGACATGCGATCGGTGCTCCCAT
>VFSW01001387.1_pt1 | contig 36939 bp, 34 predicted proteins | sample 5358111 | NCBI WGS metagenome assembly VFSW01 (sample SAMN11554181, study PRJNA540505) | mine drainage metagenome | isolation source: sediment from site ElyBrook_90M | place: USA: Ely Copper Mine, Vershire, VT | collected 2017 | reverse complement strand
CACCGAGCGCAGCGTGTAGGTCAGGATGCGCTGATAGGTGATCCGGCCGCAGCGCACCGTGGCGACGATGCCGCCGAGCCCCGGCTGCGTGAGCACGATCCCGGCCGCCGATTTTGCGACATCGGTCGCCGTCGATACGGCGATTCCGATCTGCGCCTGGCGCAGCGCCGGCGCATCATTGGCGCCATCGCCACACATGCCGACCGTATGTCCGCCGTTTTGAAACGCGCGCACGATGTGGAACTTCTGCTCGGGAAACACGCCGGCGAAAACCGCAAAGTCCGCCGGTTGCGCGCGCTCGGGTGGCTCGCCGGTCGGACACACGGGACCGTCGAGACCGACCTCATGCGCAACGACCGCCGCCGTCGGCGCCGCATCGCCGGTGACCATCACGGTTCGCACCCCCAGGGACTCGAGCTCGCGGATCAACTCGGGCGCATCGGCGCGCGGCGGGTCGCTGAGCGAGACCAGGCCGCTCCACGCAGGCCGCCCCGGCGGACCGGCGGCGATGCCGAGGACCCGATAACCCATTTTTGCCTTGGCGTCGGCCGCAGCGGCGAGCTCGGGCGGCGCCGCCACGAGAGCCGCAATCGTCGCGAACGCGCCCTTGAGGACGTGCAGCGGTGCGCCATGCGCATCGACGACGTCCGCCTCGGACATCTTGCGGGCCGGATCGAAGGGGAAGAAATTCACCCGGCGCATGCCGGCACCGGCCGCTCCCGGCGCACCCTTCGCCGCCGCTTCACGGATCGCCGCATCGACCGGGTCGAGGCCGGCATCGGCGCTCGCCGCGAGCGCGTGACGAAGCACGGTATCGGGGTCCATGCCGGGCACCGCATGCACATCGGCGACCGTCAATTGATTCTGCGTCAGCGTCCCGGTCTTGTCCGAACACAACACATCCATGTTCGCCGCTTCATCGATCGCCGACAACCGGGTCGGCAAAGCCCCCTGGGTGGCGAGCACACGGGCGCCGAGCGCCGAGGCGAGCGTGAAGGTCGCCGGCAGCGCGACCGGTATTGCGGCAAGTATCGCGGTCAGAACGAGCGGCACCATGTCAGCCGCCGGAATGTGTGTCACGGTCGCATACGCCAGCTGTACGAGGACCATGGAGGCGCTGAACAGTCCGAGGTTGCGCACGATGCGCAGCACCGCTTCCTGCTGGGAGCTGCGGCCATGCGCGACGCGCACGAGTTCGGCGGTCTTGCCGAATTTCGTTCGCGCCCCGGTGGCGGTGACCTCGCCAAGGGCCTCACCGCGACGCACGAGCGATCCGGCATAGGCTTGCGCGCCCACGCCGGCTTCCACCGGAAGGGATTCGCCGGTCAACATCGACTGGTCCAAAAGCACGCTGCCGTCGAGCAGGCTGATGTCGGCGGGTACGATGCCACCGAGGCTCAACTTCACGACATCGCCGGGCACGATGGCGGTCGCCGCCAGTGTCTGCCAGCGGCCGTCACGGCGCACGACCGCCGTCAATGCCAGCCGGGCCCTGAGCGCGTCGAGCGTCGCCTGGGCGCGCCCTTCCTGGACGAGTCCGAGCGCGGCGTTGAAGCACAGAAGCACCGCGATCACCACGGCCTCGAGCATCTGGCCAAGGGCGAATTCCAGCACGATCGCCGCTTCGAGCATCCACGGTATCGGTGCCGAGAACTTCGCCAGGACGCGCCGCCACGCCGGGGTCTGCGTCTCGGGCATCGCATTCGCTCCGAAGCGTGTCAGGCGCAGCTGTGCTTCGGCGCCGCTCAGGCCGGCGCCGCGCCCTTCGTCCTTGTTCCCATCGATCGAGGTCAGAACTCGCTCCCGCGCGGCCCAGGGTGCGGATTGTAGCGCACGGCGGGCCGGGGGCTGGCATGCTTGAGAAATGCACTCGAACCCGCCGGCGCCCGTATTGATCTGGATCATCGCCGGTGCGGCGATCATCGGCATCGTCGTGCGCCCCTGGAAGGTTCCGGAGGCGTTGTGGGCATCGCTCGGCGCCACGGCGGCGGTCGCCTTCTCCCTCATCTCCTGGTCCGACGCGATCCGCGCGATCGGCGACGGCACGGACGTCTACCTGTTCCTGACCGGCATGATGCTGCTCGCCGAACTGGCGCGACGCGAGGGTCTGTTCGCCTGGGCGGCCGCCCTTGCCGCGAAGCATGCCCGTGGCTCACCGCAACGTCTTTTCCTGCTGATCTACGCGGTCGGCATTCTCGTGACCGTCTTGCTCTCGAATGACGCGACCGCCGTGGTGTTGACACCGGCGGTCTACGCGGCGACCAAGGATGCCGGCGCGCCGCCACTGCCCTATCTGTTCATCTGCGCGTTCATCGCCAACGCCGCGAGTTTCGTGCTGCCGATCTCCAATCCGGCCAATCTGGTCGTGTACGGCGCCGCCATGCCGCCGCTCGCACGCTGGGTCGCCGAGTTCGGCCTTGCCTCCGTGGCCGCGATACTCGCAACCTACGCGGCCCTGCGTTTCACCCAACGAGCGAAGCTCGGCGGACACATCACGCTGCGGGTGACGGTGCCGCGCCTCGGGCACGGCGGTCGCCTCGCCGCCGCGGCCATCGTGGCGACCGCCGTGCTGCTTGCCGCATGCTCGGCACTGAACCGTCCTCTCGGCCCACCCACCTTCTTTGCCGGCGCCATCGCCTGGCTGGCGATCATGGTTGTCCGGCGGGCGCCTCCGTGGGATGCCTTGCGGGGTGTCTCTTGGAGCGTCCTGCCGCTGGTGGCGGCCTTATTCGTGCTGGTGCGCGCGATCGAGAACACCGGTGCGCTCGAGCCGCTCGCGCAGGCGCTCGGCGGACACGGCACCATCATCTCGCCGCTGCGCGCGGCGGCCGCGAGCGGCGTCGCCGCGCTCGGCGCGAATTTGATCAACAACCTGCCCGTCGGGCTGGTCGTCGCGAAACTCCTGCAGACCGCGCACGCATCCTCTCGCGCCGCAGGCGCCCTGCTGATCGGCGTCGATCTCGGCCCGAACCTGTCGGTAACCGGCTCGCTCGCCACCATCCTCTGGCTGCTCGCCTTGCGGCGCGAAGGGATCGAGGTGAGCGCGCGCCGATTTCTGGGGCTCGGGGCGATCGTGATGCCCTTGTCGCTCGCCGCCGCGCTCGGGTGTTTTCTCGCATTCGCCTAGACCCGGGCTCTGCCCTATAATCGTGGTCCATTCTTCCCCGGCAACCGGAGGCTCGAGCGATGCTCATGCGCAGCCGTCGTCCCTGCTTGGCAGTCCTGCTCATTGCGCTCGCGAGTTCGCTGGGCGCTTGCGGCAGCAGCCCGGGCGGCGGCACGAGCAAGGTGAACGGTTCGATCCACATCACCGCGGGCGCACCCGTGGGCGCGGTTGCGACAATCAATGGCTCCATCGACACCGATGACAACGCCAACCTGTCAACCGCCCGCACCGTGAATGGCGGCATCACGATCGGCAGCCACGCGAGCGCCGCTTCGCTGACGACGGTGAACGGGGCGATCTTGCTGAAGGCGGATTCCCGGGTATCCGGCGGCGTGACGGTGGTCAACGGCGCCATCACGTTGCAAAGCGGCGCGCAGGTGTCCGGACCGGTCGTCAACGTGAGCGGCCCGATCACCTTGAACTCCTCACGAGTGTCCGGGGGCATCACGACCGTCAACGGTAACGTCTCCGTGCTCGGCCAATCGCACGTCGAGGGCGGGATCGTGGTGAAGCGACCGACCGGCCTGTTCTTCCACATCAGCGACGCGGTGCCGAAGATCATCATCGGCCCCGGCGCGATCGTCGACGGCGATCTGCGTTTCGATCACGCGGTGAAACTGTACGTGAGCACGCAGGCGAAGATCGGACCCGTGAGCGGCGCCACCGCGATCGCCTTCACCGGAGCCGTGCCGCCCGGTTGAGCGCGCGCGTGCGCTTCAGCGGCTCGTGGGAGCGCGCTTCGCCACCGTGGTGAACGGCGGCTTGGCCAGCCAGACGAAGGGAATCAACACCACGTAGATCACCGCGATCGCGTAGAACACGTCGTTGATGGCGAGCGTCATCGCCTGCTGCGTGATGAGGTGCTCGACATAGCCGAAGGCATGCATCCCGCGGATCCCGAGCGAGGCAAGTGCGGAGCGATACGCGATCCAGCCGCCCGCGGCGGCGGATATACGCTCGGCGAGCACCGCATGATGGTAGATGGTTCGCGAATTCCAGATCCAGATCGTCACCGCGGTCGCGAAGCTGCCCATCATCGTGCGGATGAAATTACTCAGGCCCGAGGCCGAAGCGAGTTCGTCGGGGCGCAGGCCGGCCAGCATGATCTGGTTGAGCGGCAGAAAGAAGAACGACAGGCCGAGACCCTGTAGAAACCGTGGCGCCGCGAATTGCATGAAGCTCGCCTGCGGATTGAGCGTCGACGTCCAATAGATTGCGGTCCCGAACACGCAGAAAGCGAACGTCACCGCGAGCCGCAGATTCAAGCGGTTCATGTTGCGCCCGACGATCGGTGCACAGACGAGCGCCAGGACCCCGACCGGCGCGACGGCGAGTCCGGCCCAGGTCGCCGTATAGCCGACGTTCGTCTGCAGCCAGAGCGGAAAGACGACATTGACGCCGGAGAGGCCGAAATAGGCGGCACCGACGAGCCCGGTGCCGACCGCAAAATTGCGGATCCGAAACAGATGCAAATCGACAACCGGATGCCGTTCCGTCAGCTCCCAGGCGATGAAAAACGTAAGGCTCACGAACGCGACGAGCGCCGCCGTGAGAATCAGCGGCGAACCGAACCAGTCCTTGTCGTTGCCATTGTCCAGCATGTATTGCAGGCTGCCGACACCCACCACCAGCAACACGAGTCCGACGAAATCGATGGGCTGCTTGACCCGCTTCGATTCACGGTTTCGCAGGATGCTCCAGCAGGAGATCGCAGAGAAGGCGCCGACCGGCAGATTGATGTAGAAGAGCCAGGGCCATGAGAGATTGTCGGTGATCCAGCCGCCGAGGATCGGGCCGCAGATCGGCGCGATGATGATCACCATCGCCCACAGCGCGATCGCCATGCCGCGCCGCTCATGCGGGTAATTACGGAGCAGGATCGCCTGCGCGACCGACATCATCGGTCCGGAGACGAAACCCTGCATGAGCCGTGCGGCGACCAGCATCGGCAGGCTGGTAGCGAGTCCGCAAACCATCGAAAAGAGCATGAACAGCAGGATCGAGGTGACGAAGGTGCGCACCTCGCCGAAGCGCCGGCCTATCCAGCCGGTGAGAGGCTGCATCACCGCGGCGGCAAGCATGTAGGAACTCACCGCCCAGGTACCCTGAGAGGCGCTGACGCCGAGTCCGCCGGAGATCGCCGGCACGGAGACATTGACGATCGTCATGTCCAGAATTTCCATGAACGATGCGGTCGCGATCGCCGCCGTCAGGAAAAGCAGCATGTAGCCGTGCAGCGGCGGGTAGTCCGCGGGCGCGGCGGGCGGCGTGGCGTCGGCCATCTTCGTGCGACGCGCTGGAAGCTAGCGGGATCCGCCGAGATTGCGCCGGATGATCGCGTCAGCCTTGGCGTTCGCCCTGCCCAGATCCGCCGCGAAGACATCGGTTACACCGGTGAAGCGGTCGTTGACGTCGGCCGCGAGCACCGCGCCGCCGCGGTTCCTCGTGTCCACGTTCACCGTCACGGACAGGCCGATACGCAGCGGGTGACGCGCGATATCCGCCTGGTCGATCGAGACGCGAACCGGCACGCGCTGCACGACCTTGATCCAGTTGCCGGACGCGTTCTGCGGCGGCAACAAGGCGAAGGCCGCGCCGGTGCCGGCGGACACACCGGTCACGTGACCGTGAAAGACCACCGATCCACCGTACAGATCGCTGAGGATCCTGGCCGGCTGACCGATACGCAGATCGCGCAACTGGCCTTCCTTGAAGTTTGCATCGATCCAGAGTGCGTTCAACGGGATCACCGTCATCAGTGCCTCGCCGGGCTGCACGTGCTGACCGAGCTGCACGCTGCGTTCGGCGACGTAGCCGGTGACCGGGGCGAGCACACGGTCACGCTCGGCGGCGATCCAGGCATCCTTGTACGCGGCCTTCGCCTCGAGTACCGCCGGGTTGTGCGCGATATCGGTGCCGTCGACCAGCGCATGCGCGCCGCGCGCCTGCCGCTCGGCCTGGGTGAGCGAATCGCCGGCGATGCGCACCGCGTCCTCGGCATGACGCAACGGCTCGCGCCCGATCGCCCCGGCGGCAAGCAGCGGGCGGCGTCGGGCGAGATCTGCCTCGGCGCGCGCAAGCTGGAGGCGACGCACCGCGACCGCCGCGTCGTACTCACCGGCGATCGCGCGCTCCTGGCGCACTTCGCGCACCGTCCTGGCGAGCACGCTCGCCGCCCGGCTCAGGCGGGTTCTGGCGTCGACCGGATCGAGCCGCACCAGCACCTGCCCGGCCTTGACGAGTTGTGTGTCGTCGGCGAGTACGGCGATCACCGTGCCCGGCACGCGGGCGGAAATCACCACCTTGTTACCGTTGACGTAGGCATCGTCGGTCTCCTGGCGTTTCGAGAGCACCAGGAACCAATAAAGTGTCCAAAGCAGCCCGGCGACGAGAAACACGAGCGCTATCAGGATCAATATCCGGCGGCGCTGGCCGCTCGGGGCCGTGGCGACTTCGGTCGTTGTGCTTGCATTCATGGATTTGGCTTCTTCACGGTCGAACCGGGTTTCGCGGGGGCCGGCGTGCCGCCGTAGCCGCCGCCCAGGGCTGTTTGCAACGCGGCGTCCGCCGTCAGGGCGGCCGCGTCGAGTTGGACTAGGCGATCGCGTTGCTCGAGCAAACGCAGTTGGGCTTCGATCTGGCCACGCCGGTCGCTCAAGCCTTGGCGCACGAGCGCCGTCGCACTGACATAGAGTCTGCGGGCCGCCTCGACGCCGAGCCTTTGCTCGGCGCGCTCAGCAGCGAGCGCCTCGAGCGAGGCGGCCTGGGTTGCCACTTCGCGTGCGGCCTCGATGAGCGTCTGGTCGTAGCGATCGACGACCGCGTGCAGCTGTGCCCGGGTCACTCCGTAGCGCGCGCGCAGCATCCCGGAATCGAAGATCGGCAGATGCAGCGCGACGCTCGCCAGCGGGTCGCGACTGCCGTACTGCAGGAGCTTGCCGATATCGACGCTCGATAAACCCGCGAGCGCATCGATGCTGATGTCCGGCAGGAAATCGGCACGCGCGGACGCCGATCGACTCTGTGCCGCATCGACCAGCCAGCGGCTGGCCGCGATATCCGGCCGACGCGCGAGCAGATCGATGCGCACGTCGCGCGGAATCCTCAGCGCGACCCTGGGCAATGGCCGGGCGGCGAGCACAGGCAGCGTCGAGCGCGGCCGGCCGATGAGCGCCGCCAGCGCGACCACGCGCAAGTTCGCCGAGCCCCGCAAAGCGGCGATCCGGCCCCGCGCCGCCGCGACGTCGATATCGCCCCGGGATACTTCCTCGGCCGGATCGAGTCCCGCCCGCACGCGCGCAACGGCGATCGCACGCGTCCGTTCGGCGGCATTGAGTGCGGCACGGGCAATCACGAGGCGGCTCTGATCGGCCTGCCAGCCGAAATAACTGTCGGTGACCGCGCTCGCGAGCGCGAGCGCGGCGGCGCTGCGTTCGGCCTGAGCGACACGCGCGCGATCGGCGGCCGCCTCGACCAAATCGCGTTGCTTACCCCACCAATCGAAGGTATAGCGCGCCTGCAGACCGAGATCGGCCTGGTTATACCAGGCGAAGCCGAGCAGCGAGGCCGGGATCAGTCCATGGTTGCTCAAACGCTGGCGCGCGAGGTCGCCCGCGAAGTCCACCCGTGCGCCGCTCGCCGCCGCGGCGATGCGCACACCCTGGCGGGCTGAATCGAAGCGCGCATGCGCGCTCGCGAGCGAAGGCGAACTCGCGAGTGCCATGGCCACGAGCCGATCGAGCGTCGGATCCCGATACCGGCGCCACCAATGCGAGCTCGGCCAGCCACCGCGAGGTGCGGCCAGTGCGCCGAGCGGCAACGAATCGGCCAGGCGCACGGGCGCGGGCTTCGAGGGCAATCCGGCACAACCGCTCAACAGTGCCGCAAACAGGACGCACGTGAGCGTCGGCGCAGCCGCCCTCATGGAGTTCCGCCCTCTGCCGGCGGCGCCAGCACCTCGACGAAACGCGCGGCGAGGATCTTCAGCGACGCGATCAGCTGCTGCTTCTCCTGCGCGGACAATTCGCCATAGAGTTTGCGCAACGGCTCGAACATCGGCGGCAGGATGGCATGCACGAGCTCGTCGCCCTTGGCGTTGATGCGCAGCACCATCTTGCGTCGATCCGATTCGCAGGCACCTCGTGTGATCAAATTCTGGCGCACCAGCGCATCGCTGATGCGCGACATGTTCGCCGGGCTTTGCGATGCGCGCGCGCAAAGATCGCCCGGATGGGCCTCGCCGTCGGGTTGCGACAGCAATGCCGCCAACACCCGAAACTCACCCTCGCCAATCCCGAAGGGCCGGATGTGGTGATCGAGCATCAACCCGAAATCATGGGCCAGGCGCAAAATAAGGCGCAGGATCAAAACCTCATCCAGAGGCAAGCCGGGGAACCGGCCTTGCAGGCGCTCCAAATTCGCTTCGATCAGTTCGATTTCAGTCTGCACAGCGTGTTAAATAGTTTGCCAACTAAATGTTCCGAGCGTAATATTCTACTCAGATAATATTCAGGTTGCAATTAACGTGATGCTCAATCACCCGCTGAAGAAGCCCGGCCTGCGATCCGGGCTGCTCACCGCCTCGGCCGCTTTGCTGCTCTCGGCATCGATCGCGGGCTGCGCCGTCGGCCCGGACTACCGGACACCGCCGCCGCCGCGCACGAGCGGCTACGTGCGCGGCGGATTGCCGGCGCATACCGTATCCTCGAAAGTCAAAGCCGGCGCCGCCCAGCGTTTCGTGCCAGCCCGGGATATTCCCGCCGATTGGTGGACGCTGTTCCGGTCGCACGAACTCAATGCGCTGATCCGACGGGCCTTCGCACACAATCCGACGCTCAGCGCCGCACAAGCGGCGCTACGCCAAGCCGACGAAAAACTCGCCGCCGGACGCGGAGCGTATTTCCCGAGCGTCAGTGGATCTCTCGGTGCTGTGCGACAACGCTCCTCGGGTGCGGCGTTCGGCAGCACGCGCTCGCTGATCTACACGCTGAACAGTGCCTCGGTTAACGTCTCCTATACGCTGGACGCCTTTGGCGGCGTCCGACGCGAAGTCGAGGCGCTGAGCGCCCAGGCCGAATACGAACGATTCTCCCTCGAGGCGGCCTATCTGAGCCTGACGGCGAATATCGTCACCGCGGCCGTTTCCGAGGCTTCCCTGCACGCCCAGATCGAGGCGACCCGGCAGATCATCGCCGCACAGCGCGCGGATCTCGCGATCGTCATCAGCCGGGTTGCCGCCGGCGCCGCCTCGCGCGCGGACGTCCTGCAGCAGCAAGCCGTGCTCGCCGGCACGCTGGCGACCCTGCCACCGCTCGAAGCGGCGCTGGCGATCCAACGCAATCTGATCGCGACCTATACAGGAAGCCTGCCCGCCGATTTCTCGGCCGACGATTTCCGGCTGAGTTCGCTGCATCTACCCCGCAATTTGCCGGTCTCGCTGCCTTCGCAGCTCGTCAGACAACGCCCCGACGTGCGCGCTTACGCGGCACTACTGCATGAAGCGACCGCGCAGATCGGCGTGGCCACCGCCAATCTGCTGCCGAAACTCACCCTGTCCGGCAGCTACGGCGGCGAAGCGGTCAAATTCGCCGATATCTTCTCCCCGACCTCGCTCATCTGGGGCGCCGCCGCCTCCGTGGCGCAGCCTCTGTTCGAGGGTGGTCAACTCGTGCACACCCGCCGGGCCGCCATCGCCGCCGCCCAGGAAGCCGCCGCCAACTATCAGGCAACCGTGCTGAGCGCGTTTCAGAATGTCTCGAACGTGCTGCTCGCCCTGCAGGCCGACGCGCGCAGCGTCGCCGCCGAGGCCAACGCACAGCGATCGGCCGCGCAGAGCCTCGAACTGGTCCGCGCGCAGTTTCGCAGCGGTGCGGTGAACCGCCCGCAGGTGCTGCTCGCCGAGCAGACCGAGCAGACGGCGCAGATCGCACTCGTCAAGGCGCGCGCGCAACGCTACGCCGACACCGCCGCCCTGTTCCAAGCGCTCGGCGGCGGCTGGTGGCACCGTCAGGATTCCAAGTTCACGACAAACGACTGCTGCAAGGGGCATTTGTGAGCCAAATCGATACCAAGAGCGCGGCCGGCGGACGGCCTGCCGTGGCGCGCTCGGCGCTGATAAAGCCCATCGTCATTTTGCTGCTGGTCGCAGCCGTGATACTCGGCGGCGTTCTCGGATGGCACCTGTTCATCGGTCGGATGATGGGCAAATTCATCGCGGCCAACGCAAGCGCACCCCAGACGGTATCCACGTACGTGGTGAAGCCGCTGGCATGGCAGAGCGAGACCGTCGCCGTCGGCGACGTGCGCGCGCGCCAGGGGGCGGACCTCGCGGCACAGATCGCCGGTGTCGTCGACCAGATCCGCTTTCGCTCCGGCGGCACGGCTCACGCAGGCGAGACGTTGCTGCGGCTGCGGCTCAACGACGACCCGGCGAAGCTCGCCCAGCTCATCGCGCAAGCACGGCTCGCGGCGGTGACCTATCGGCGCGACAAACAGCAATTCGCCGTGCAAGCCGTGAGCAAGGCTGTGCTCGACGCGGACCTCGCAAATCTTCAATCCGCGCGCGCGCAGGTGGCCGCGCAACGAGCGCTGATCGCCGAAAAATACGTCCGGGCGCCGTTCTCCGGCCGCCTCGGCATACGCCAGGTCGACCTTGGACAATACCTTGCGGCCGGCACGACGGTGGTCACCCTGCAGGCGCTCAATCCGATCCTGGTCGACTTCTACGTTCCGCAGCAGCAACTGGCGATGATCCGCAAAGGCCAGCTCGCGTACGCCACGGTCGACACCTACCCGGGAGTGCGATTCACCGGCAAGATCGTCGCCATCAACTCGAAGGTCGACAGCGCGAGCCGCAATGTGCAGGTGCGGGCGCAGTTCGCGAATCCGACCGAGCGGCTCGTGCCGGGCATGTTCGCGAACGTGACCATCGATTATGGAGCATCGCGCCAGATCCTCACGGTGCCGAGCACGGCCATCACCTACAACCCTTACGGCGATACCGTGTTCGTGGTCCAGCGCGCCGGCGTGGATGCGCACGGCAAGCCAGGCTTGATCGCAAGACAGCGGTTCGTCAAGCTCGGGAGCAGGCGCGGCGACCAGGTCGCGGTGCTCAGCGGACTCGCCGCAGGCGATGTCATCGTCAGCGCCGGACAGTTGAAGCTGCACAACGGCAGCCCGCTGGCGATCAACAATTCTGTTCTGCCCAGCGATTCGGCCCACCCGACGCCGCCGAACGAATAGCGGCCGGGGAACGCACGTGAATTTCACCGACATCTTCGTACGCCGGCCGGTGCTCGCGACCGTCGTCAGTCTCGTGATCCTCGTGCTCGGCCTGCGAAGTTTCAGTTCGCTTCAGGTCCTCGAGTACCCGAAGACCGAGAATGGCGTCGTCACGATCACGACCTCCTACCCCGGCGCGGACCCCGACTCGATCGCCGGGTTCATCACGACCCCGATCGAAGCGGCCGTCGCCCAGGCGGACGGCATCGACTACATGACCTCGTCGAGCCAGAGCGGCGTCAGCACGATCACCGTGGTATTGCGCCAGAATTACGACACCTCGAAGGCGGCCGCCGAGATCAACATCAAGGTCAACTCGGTGCTCAACCAGCTGCCGACGGGATCGCAACTGCCCTCGATCACGGTTCAAGTCGGGCAGACGATCGACGCGATGTACATCGGCTTTTCGAGCACGCGGCTCGCGCGCAACCAGATCACCGACTACGTGCAGCGGGTCGTGCAGCCGCAGATTCAGGCCGTCCCCGGGGTACAGACCGCCGAGATACGCGGCGCGCAGTACTTCTCGCTGCGTGCCTGGCTCGATCCGCGCAAGCTCGCAGCCTATGGGCTGACCGCCAGCGACGTCGCCAAGGCGCTCGCCGCCAACGACTACATATCCGCGGTGGGCAGCACCAAGGGCCAGACGATCCAGGTGACGCTCACCTCGACGACCAATCTGCACAGTCTGCGCGCCTTCAGAAACATGGTCGTCAAACAGGTCAATGGTGCGATCGTACGGCTGCGCGACGTTGCCACGGTCTCGCTCGGTGCCGACAACTACGACTCGCGGATCGCCTTCGACGGCGTCGGCGGCGTTTTCGTCGGCATTCAGATCGCCCCGAACGCGAACCTGCTCACCGTGATCAATGGCGTCAAGAAGGTGTTTCCGAAGATTCAGGCGCAACTGCCCCAGGGCCTGAAATCCGCCATCGTCTACGACTCGACCAACTACGTGAACGCCTCGATCAGCGAGGTCGCGTACACGCTCATCGAAGCCGTCGTGATCGTGGTGCTGGTGATCTTCGCCTTCCTCGGCTCGCCGCGCTCGGTGATCATCCCGATCATCGCCATCCCGCTGTCCTTGGTCGGCACCTTCGCGATCATGCTGGCGCTCGGCTTCTCGATCAACCTGCTCACCCTCCTCGCCCTGGTGCTGGCGATCGGCCTGGTGGTGGATGACGCGATCATCGTGGTCGAGAACGTCAACCGGCACCTCGCCGACGGCCAACCGCCGGTCGCGGCCGCGATGACCGCGGCCCGCGAACTCGCCGCGCCGATCGTCGCGATGACGCTCGTGTTGCTTGCGGTATTCGTGCCGATCGGCTTCCAGGGAGGCCTGACCGGTGCGCTGTTCGTCGAATTCGCGTTCACGCTCGCCGGCACCGTGACCATCTCGGCGATCATCGCCCTGACCTTGTCGCCGATGATGTGCTCGCGGATGCTGCGCTCCCACCGCGACGAGCAGGAACATTGGGAGGCGCGACTCATCCGCTTCATCGATGTGCGCTTCGACCGGCTGCGGGACTGGTACAAGAAGAGGCTCGAAGGCAGCCTCGCCTACACCCCGGTGACCGGTGTACTGCTCATCATCGTGCTCGGCAGCATCTGGTTCCTCGTGACCCTGTCGAAGTCCGAGCTCGCACCGCAGGAGGACCAGGGCTTCGTGCTGCTGTCGGCGACCTCGGCGCCGGATGCGACGCTGCAAACGAAGGTCGATTACTTCCACCAGATCTACAAGATCGTGACCCAGCTCGCGCATCCCGCCCACGTCTTCCACATCGACGCGCCGGGCACATCGATCACGGGGCTGAACCTGAAGCCGTGGGGCGAGCGCAAGCGAAACGCGACGGTGCTGCAGCGTGAACTGCAGGCGGCGGTGAACAAGTCGATCGCCGGCCAGCGTGTCGTCGCCTTCCAGCCACCCTCGTTGCCAGGCGCCTTCGGTCTTCCCATGCAGTTCGTGATCAAGACGACCGACTCGCCGCTGCGCCTGAACACCGTGTCTCAGGCGGTGCTGCGCGACGCGCTGAAGAGCGGCAAGTTCATGTTCCTCGACACGGACCTCAAATACGATCTGCCGCAGTCGGTGATCGACATCGATCGGGACAAGGCGGCGCAGCTCGGCTTGACGATGAACCAGATCGGCTCGGCGCTCAGCGGCATGCTGGGCGGCGGTTACGTGAATTACTTCAGCATGGACACGCGTTCGTACAAGGTCATTCCGCAGGTGCAGCGCGCCTCGCGCCTGAACGTCCAGCAGCTGCTCAACTACCCGATCGCGACCATCAAGGGCGTCCCGGTGCCGTTGTCGACGCTCGCGACGATCCACACGGAAACCGTGCCGGAGACCTTGAACCACTTCCAGCAGCAAAACTCGGCGACCCTCTCCGGCGTGATGGCGCCGGGCGTCTCGCTCGGCGATGCGATCACCTACCTGCGCGGCCTTGCCAAGCGCGATTTGCCGCAGGGCTATTCGATCGACTATGCCGGCCAGGCACGCCAGTTCGTCCAGGAATCGAACGGCATGCTGGCGACGTTCGGCTTCGCGATCATCATCGTCTTCCTGTCGCTTGCCGCGCTGTTCGAGAGCTTCCGCGATCCGTTCGTGATCCTGATCTCGGTGCCGTTGTCGATCGCAGGCGCGATGATCTTCATCGCCCTCGGAGTCGGCGGAGCGTCCCTGAACATCTACACCGAGGTCGGCCTGGTCACGCTGATGGGCTTGATCAGCAAGCACGGAATCTTGATCGTCGAGGTCGCCAACCGGGAACAGGAACTCGGCAAGTCGAAATACGATGCGATCGTCACGGCCGCGGGCACCCGATTGCGGCCCATCCTGATGACGACCGCGGCGATGGTGCTCGGCGTGCTGCCGCTCGTCTTCGCCGGCGGCGCCGGCGCGGCCTCGCGTTTCGCGATCGGCATCGTGATCTCGACCGGTCTGGCGATCGGCACGCTGTTCACGCTGTTCGTCGTCCCCGGGGTCTACCTGATGATCGGTGCCGAGCGCTTCAAGCTCGACGGCACCCGGAGCGGCACCGCCGCAGCCTGATGAATTGATGAGCGAAGAACGAGAACTTGCGCCGCTGCAAGGGGCTCTGCGGATATTCGGGGCTTTTGCGCTCGCGCTGGCGACGTTCATGAACGTGCTGGATACGTCGATCGCGAACGTATCGCTGTCGGCGATCGGCGGCTCGCTCGGCGCCGCGGCATCGCAGCTGACCTGGGTGATCACCTCATTCGCGGTCGCCAACGCGATCGCCGTCCCCCTGACCGGCTGGCTCACCCAGCGATTCGGGGCGGTGCGGCTGTTCACCACCTCGATCCTGCTGTTCACCCTGTTCTCGCTGCTCTGCGGACTTGCCTCGTCGCTTCCCATGCTGATTTTCTTTCGCGTGTTGCAGGGCGCCGCCGCCGGTCCGATGATCCCCTTGTCACAGGCGCTGCTGCTGTCCACCTTCCCGAAGTCGCGGGCGGGCACCGCGCTCGCGGTTTGGGCGATGACCACCCTGGTCGCGCCGGTCATGGGACCCCTGCTCGGCGGCTGGATCACCGACAACATCTCCTGGCCCTGGATCTTCTATATCAACATCCCGGTCGGCCTGTTCGCCGCGATGGTGACCTGGGACATCTACCGCGACCGTGAAACGCCGCGCCGCAAGCTGCCCATCGACGTGGTCGGACTCGGCCTGTTGACCCTATGGGTCGCCTCCTTGCAGATCCTGCTCGACAAGGGTGAGGAACTCGACTGGTTCGCCTCGCCCACGATCATCGTGCTTGGCTTGACCGCGGGCATCGGCCTATGCGCGTTCCTCGCCTGGGAGTTGATCGACAACCCCTACCCCGTGGTCGATCTGCGGCTGTTCAAGCGCAGAAATTTCTGGACAGGAACACTCGCTTTTTCAATCGGCTACGGCATATTCTTCGGAAACGTTGTACTTCTGCCCCTCTGGCTGCAGGAATACATGGGCTACACCGCGACCTGGGCCGGACTGTTGACCGCACCCGTCGGCATATTTGCCTTGTTGCTCTCCCCGTACGTCGGTCGGCGGGTCGGCCGCACCGATTCGCGCATCCTCGCCAGCATCGCCTTTGCGATTTTCGGCGTGGCGCTCTACATGCGCACCTTCTACGACAGCCAGGCGGATTTTCGCTTCCTGGTGACGCCGATCATCGTCCAGGGTGCCGCAATGGCCTTCTTCTTCGTACCGCTGATCAATCTGATCCTCGCCGGCCTGCCGCAGTCGAAGATCCCCGACGCATCGGGACTCGCGAACTTCGTGCGCATCACCGCGGGCAGTTTCGGCACCTCGATCGCCATCACCCTCTGGGACCACCGCGCGCGGTTCCACCATGAGCGACTGGTCGAGTCGGTGAATCCGACCAATGGCGCCGCCGCGGCCTACCTGCGGGTATTGCACAAGGCCGGACTTTCCACCCCCCAGGCCGCGGCGGTCGTGAACCGGGCCATCGATGTGCAGGCGCGTGTGCTTGCCGCCGACGACGTCTTCTGGATCTCCTCGCTGCTGTTCTTTGCGCTGATCGGCGTCGTCTGGCTCGCACACCGCGCAAGGACCCCGACGGATGCGAGTTCAGCCGCGGCGGCGCATTGAAAATCCGCGTTGCGTTTTATTGATTGTCTTGTATATTCCGTACATAGAATATTGATTTATCAGTGTTCGTCGCCGCCAATCGACCTCGAAACCACTTTAAGATTGTCAACGTTCACGGAAAACGAGACGTTCATGAACACGGCTTGGCAAAATTTCCATCATGCGACGCTCGAACTGGTGAGTTCGGCACCGATCAAGCAACGATTGACCTGCGCCTACCAACGTCATCTGGCGGAGTTGCAACCCGAACAATTGCCCGCGGTGGTGCGCGAACCCTTCGCGCGGATTGCGAACCGTCTGAGCGGCGTGCAGCCATTACGCGGTGAGGATGCGGTCACCGCCTCGGTGCGCAAGATGTCCAATCACCAAGCGGACGAATGTGCCTCATCGATCGTGGACATTTTCGCGGCCATCTGTCGGCAGACGGCGCCTGAGGACGAAAGCGCTCAGTCGAGCTTGAACTCGATGGTATCCCAGCGGGTGGTTTCCTGGTGACGCGCCTGACGCCGTAGCGCGTCGATCAATTCCCGCTCGTTCCACGGCACGATCTCGTCGGCTAGCTGGCGGATCGCGGCCGGCAACGCTTCGTCGGAGCCGAAATTCTCCATCGCCACGATCGGCCGTTCCGCGGACTTGGCGAAGTGCATCTGGAACAGCACCAGATCCGCAGCCGTTCGATATACCGCGGGCACGAGGATCACCACCTCGCAAGGAGCCAACTGGCGCCGCAATTCCTCCCGCTCCGCTTCACGGTCGGGCGGCCGTCTGACGTGCGGTTGACTGGTGTTCCGGTAGTAGAACGTCCGCGGGGCCTCCAGATATTCGAACACACGCACGTAGTCGTCGCTCTCCTCCCAGGCATGGGTGACGAACAGGCGGATGGGGTCGGAGGGCGTGGACATGGTTGCGGTTCCGGTCCTCAGATTGTCGCCATGATGGCCAAGCGTGAAGCGGCGCTCACCCGTACAATGTTGCGCGTGCGTTTGCTGGTTTACAACATCCGTTATGCAACCGGGGTCGGCCCGGCGTTCCACATTCCGGTGCCCGGCGCCGGCTACTTGCGATCGAGCCGGCACGTGCTCGCGGAGATCACCCGTTTCATCAAATCCGAGGATCCCGACGTCGTCGGTCTTATCGAGGTCGACACGGGGTCGATCCGCTCAGGAATGGTCAACCAAGCCGACCATATCGGTCAATCCCTGGGCCATTTCTCCACCTACGAATGCAAGTACGGTGTGAGCTCGGTCAACCAGTGGATGCCGATCATCCGCAAACAATCGAATGCCTTCCTCGCGGCACCGCGGGTTCGTGGCGAGCGCTTCCATTATTTCGACACCGGTATCAAGCGCCTGATCATCGAACTGGAACTGGACGACGTGGCGATATTCCTGGTCCATCTGAGCCTGAAGTTCCGCCATCGGCAGTACCAACTGCGCCATTTATACGACCTGATCCGCCGCTCGCCCAAACCCGTCATCGTCGCCGGCGATTTCAACACCTACTGGGGTGACGATGAAATCTACCTTTTCCGACAGGCCGCCGGCCTGAGCAACGCCAACGTGCGGGGTTTACCGTCCTATCCGAGTCGCGGCCCGCGCAAGGAAATCGACTTCATCCTGCACTGCGACCGGATCAGCATCGATCACTTCGAGATACCGGACGTGCGATTATCCGATCATCTGCCGCTGATCTGCGATTTCACCGTGCACCCGCGGGCGCCAACGGGGTAGGAAAATGCTCGCCGACGTCTACTGGAGAATCGAACACGACGAGGGCCGGATCGATCACCTGGTGTTCGACACACCCGGCGCTTCGGTCAATGTGCTCTCCCGCCCGGCAATTGCCGAGCTTGGCGCGCGCCTCGATGAATTGATGGCGAACCGGCCGGTCGGCCTGATCGTACGCTCTGCCAAGAAGAGCGGCTTCATCGCCGGCGCGGACATCAAGGAGTTCACGGCCATCCGTGATCCGGCAGAGGGCATCGAGTTGGTGCGTGCCGGCCAGATCGCTCTGCAGCGGCTCGAGGACCTGCCGTTCCCGACGGTGGCCGCGATCCACGGCTTCGCGCTCGGCGGCGGACTCGAACTCGCGCTCGCGTGCACCTACCGGATCGGCACGCCCGACGGCAGGCTGGCTCTCGGACTGCCTGAAGTGCGTCTCGGCATCCATCCGGGCTTCGGCGGTACCGTACGCTCGGTCCGCCTGATCGGTGTGCGCGCGGCCATGCAATTGATGCTCCAAGGCAAGCCGTTCGGCGCCGAACGCGCGCTATCGGCCGGGCTGATCGACCGTACGGCCGGCGCGGAGCAATTGCTCGCCGGCGCGAAGGAACTGCTGATGGGGCGGCCACCGCGCCGATCATCGCCGGTGCTCGACAAGCTGCTCGGCCGGCGGCCCATGCGAAGCTTGCTCGCCTCGCGGCTGCGCAGCTCGCTCGTGGCGAAGATCGATCCGTCCCACTATCCGGCGCCCTTCGCGATCGTCGAACTCTGGCGCCGCCACGGCGCCGCCGTGCCCGGCGCCTACCTCGCCGAGGCCCATTCGCTCGGCGAATTGATGTGCTCGACTTCCTCGCGAAACCTCGTGCGCATGTTCCTGTTACAGGATCGATTGAAAGGCCTCGGCGGCAAGCCGAAGGTGGATTTCAAGCATCTGCACGTGATCGGTGCAGGACTCATGGGTGCCGACATCGCCGCGTTGGCGGCCTCGCGCGGCCTCAAGGTGACCCTGCAGGAACACAAGGCCGCATCGCTCGACGCGGCGCTTGCACGCGCCAGGGCGTTCCTCGATAAGCGCAGCGCGACCGCCGAGGCCGCAGCCGAGGCAATGACGCGCCTGCGGGCGGATGTCGGCGGTGCAGGCGCCGCGGACGCGGATGTCGTGATCGAAGCCATCCCCGAGGACCTCGATGCCAAGCGTGCGCTATACGCCGACATCGAAACGCGTCTGAAGCCGGGCGCGCTCCTGGCAAGCAACACCTCGAGCCTCACGATCGAGACGCTTGCCGCGAAGCTCGCCGATCCGACCCGCCTGGTCGGCATGCATTTCTTCAATCCGGCGACGCAAATGCAACTGGTGGAGATCGTCCAGGGCGAGCGCACACAGCCACAGATCGCGCTAAACGCCATGGCCTTCGCGCGCAAACTCGACAAGTTGCCGCTGCCGTGCCGAAGCGCACCTGGCTTTGTCGTCAATCGCGTGCTGCTTCCGTACATCAACGAGGCCCTGTTCGCCTGCGAGGAAGGCATACCGCCGGATACGATCGACGCGGTCGGCACGGCCTTCGGCATGCCCGTGGGTCCGATCGAACTCGCCGATCGAATCGGTCTGGACGTGGCGTTGCAGGTCGGTGGCGTCATCGCCCGCGCCTTCGGCCGGCGGGTACCCGCGAACCTCGCGCGGCTGGTCGATCAGGGCAAATTCGGCCGCAAGAGCGGCCAGGGCTTTTACTCCTGGCGCAACGACAAGCCACTGCGCCTCGCCAACGCGATGCCGGGTTCGCCGCCGGACCTGGAAGATCGTTTGATCCTGCCGATGTTGAACGCAGCGGCGGCGGTCCTGCGCGAAGGCATCGTTGCCGATGCCGAACTGCTCGATGCCGGCGTGGTCTTTGCAACCGGATTCGCGCCTTTTCGCGGCGGCCCGCTGCGCTACGCGGCTGACCGCGGTATCGACGGGGTTCGGCGTCGGCTCGCGCAGCTCGCCGAAATATACGGAGCACGGTTTGCCCCCGATCCGTACTGGCATACGCTGGCGATGTGACGCAGACGACACCTCGACCACAGACCACATGTGGTACCATTTGCACAGAAAATCATGGACTTGAAACGCGCAATGCGGCGATGACCCTCGATGGATGAGATACCGGTCGATCTAGCCTTGCTGAAGAGCTTCTCGCCACTCGACGGACTGAAGGCGGAGAACTTGCACGCGCTTGCCCGCAAAACCCAGGTCCGCTCGCTCGACGCCGGCCGGGTGCTGTTCAAGGAGGGCGACACCGACAAGCGGACGTTTTATCTCGTTTCCGGCAAGATCGAATATCGCGCCGGTGAACGTGTGGTGGGTAACGTCGCCGCCCGCACGCCGGAGGCACGAACCGCGCTGGTTCCGGGTCTGCCGCGCAAATTCACGGCGCGCGCATTGACCGATGTCGAGTACATCATGATCGACAGTGATCTGCTCGACGTGCTGCTCACCTGGGATCAAACCGGCCAGTACGAAGTCTCGGAACTGAGCGCCGGAAGCCTCGGCGAGGAAGGCGACTGGATGACGACCTTGCTGCAGACCAAGGCGTTTCACCGCATTCCGCCGGCGAACATCCAGGCGATCTTCATGCGCATGCAGCGCATCCAGTACCGTGCCGGCGATGTCGTCATAAAACAGGGCACGGAAGGCGATTACTTCTACGTCGTGATCGCCGGAAAATGCACGGTCACCCGGGAAACACCGCTCAACAAGGAGGGCATCAAGCTCGCCGAGCTCGGGCCTGGCGACAGTTTCGGCGAGGAAGCGCTGATCGCGGAGGCCAAGCGCAACGCGACCGTGGTGATGGCGAGCGACGGCACCTTGATGCGTCTCGGCAAACAGGATTTCCAAACCCTGCTGAACGAGCCCTTGCTGCAATGGGTGGACCGCGAACAGGCCGGAGAAATCATCGCCAAGGGTGGCAAGTGGCTGGACGTCAGGCTGCCAAGCGAGTTCCAAAATTTCCGCATCGACGATGCGATCAACATTCCGCTGTATTTCATCCGCCTGAAGCTCAACGCTCTCGACAAGAACGTCCATTACGTCGTGTGCTGCGACACCGGCAGGCGCAGTTCGGCCGCGGCCTACATCCTCTGCGAGCGGGGATTCGACGCCTATGTATTGCGCGGCGGTCTCTCGGGCGGCGAAGCGGCGCGTCCGAGCTGATCCTGAACGACGGGGAGGAGCGCCCCCGCCGCCTACATCGTATGCGTGGGTTTGTCGCCGCCGAGCGCCCCGGCGAGGTAGGTTTCGATTTTCTTCTGGGTGATGCCGCGATCCTGCTCGCTGAATTGCACACCGATGCCGGCCGTTCTCTTGCCCTGCGCGCCCTTCGGCGTCATCCAGATGACCCGGCCCGCGACCGGGAGCTTCTCTTCCTCGCCCATCAGATTGAGCAGCATGAACACCTCGTCACCCAGCCGATAATTGCTGTTCGTCGGAATGAACAAGCCGCCGTTCCTCACGAACGGCATGTAAGCGAGGTAGAGCGCGCTCTTGTCCTTGATGGTGAGCGTCAGCAGCCCCGGCTTGTTGTTCGGTGTTCGCAATGCCATCAATTTCTGCCCAACCCCTGATTTTCAAGACAAAGCCGACCTGCTCCTCAAAAGCAGCATCTCGAGCGCCAGTTGCTGATTCATGCCGGTCGAAGCAAGCCGCCGGTGTTCACGCGCGGCATCCAGAAACGCATACTGGGCCCTTATCTTCGCCTTAAGCAAATCTCCAGGCAAGCGGACCCGTTCCGCAGAATCAGAGGATCCATCCCCGGCGAGGCCGGCAACGATCCGCCCTGTGACCCAGTTCTCAAGCCACCTGACCCTCAGGACGGGATCGGAACGTACCCAACGGTCCGCGAGGATCGTCAGATCGATCGTGCCGGCGCCAAGGCGCGCGAGACAGTCGCGCATCTCGGCGTCGAGCTGCGCAAGCCCCGTCGTCTGAAGTTCCAGGGCGAGCAGCGGCGCCCCGCCGGCCAGAGCGAGCGCAGCGTCCCAGCTTCCCGCCGCGCCGCTCTCGGCGCTCAGCCAGGCGCGCGCCAGCGCCGGGTCCGGCGCCCGCAACGCCAGGCGCAGGCAGCGGCTTGCAACCGTCGCCGGCAGGCGGTGACTGCGCGCCGCCGTCAGAATCAACATCGTGTTGCCGCCCGGTTCCTCGAGCGTCTTCAGAAAGGCATTCGCGCCGTTCACGTTCAACGTCTCGGCATCCTCGATCAGCCCGACCTTGTAGCCGCCGCGAAAACTCTTCTGAACGAGCACCTCGATCAGCCCCCGCACCTGGTCGACCTTGATCTGTTGGGCGTCCTCCTCGAGCCGGACGGCATGCATGTCCGGATGACTGTCGGCCCGCAACAGGGTGCACGCCGCGCACTCGCCGCAGGGTCGCCGATCGCTGCGTTCGCAGAGCGCGAATGCGCATGTCCAAGCCGCCAGCTGCGCCGCACCCAGACCCGGCGCGCTGAGGATCAACAGGGAGTGCGGCAGCCGCCCGGAAGCGGCTGCGCGGCGGATGCGCTCGAGCGCATCGGCGAGCCACGGCAGGGATTCGGCCCTCAGGAAATCCATGTTCTCTGCCTGAGTGCCGCAAGTATCGCACTCCCGACCTCCTCCGGTCGGCCACCGGCGTCGATCACGACAACGCGCCGGGGATCGTGCGCCGCACGCGCAAGGTATGCGCGGCGCACCCGTTCGAAGAACTCGGCACGTTCGGACTCGAATCGGTCGGCGCCGAGGCCGCGCTGACGCACGCGCTCGAGCGCGCGCTCGACCGGCAGATCGAGCAGCAAGCTCAGGTCCGGGTTGCGCGCGCCCTGCACCAGACGCTCGAGCTGGCCGATCGCATTCACATCGAGCCCGCGCCCGCCGCCTTGATAGGCGTAGGTCGCATCGGTGAAGCGGTCGCAGAGCACCCAGCGTCCGCCCCGCAGCGAAGGCTCGATCAAATTTTCCAAGTGCACCGCACGCGCCGCAAACATCAACAGAAGTTCCGCGCTCGACGGCACGGCTTCATCGCCGCGTTCGAGCAGCAACGATCGAATCCGCTCGGCGAGCGGTGTTCCACCCGGTTCACGCGTGACGAGCGCGTCGATGCCCCGCTGCGCGAGCGCGGTGGCGAGCCTGGCGATCTGCGTCGACTTGCCGACACCCTCGATTCCCTCGATCGTCAGAAAGCGAGGCGCGCTCATGGGTGGGCCCGCTTGCCGCGAGCGGCGCGCCGGCGCATGCGCGCCAGATACCGACGCACCGCCGCGTTCTGTTCGGCCAAGGTCGCCGAGAACACGTGGCGGCCGTCGGTCCTTCCGGAAGCGACGAAGTACAGCGCATCGGTGATCTGCGGTCGCGCGCTCGCCTCGATGGCCGCGGCACCGGGCAGATCGATCGGGGTCGGCGGCAAGCCGGCGCGAGTGTAGGTGTTGAAGGCGCCGTCGGTGCGCAGATCGACGGCGTGCAGGTGTCCGTCATAGCGATCCCCGAGGCCATAGATCACGGTCGGGTCGGCCTGCAGACGCATGCCGATCGACAGGCGGTGCAGATAAACGCCCGCGATCTTGCGACGTTCCCCCGGCAAAGCGGACTCCTTCTCGACGATGGAGGCCAGAATCAACAATTCGCGCTCGTCATGCAGGGGAAGGTGCGCCGCCCGCGATTTCCAGGCCGCATTCAGGACCCGCTGCAGAGCCCGATGCGCCCTGCCGAGCAGCGCGATATCGCTCGTACCGCGCGCAAACTCATAAGTTTCGGGCAGAAACTGACCCTCCGGGCTCAAGCCGGCTGCCGAGAATTTCGCCATCAAATCGACCGGTTTCGGCGGCAGCGTCGTGACAATATAGCGATCGCGGCGCAGCGCCGCGAGCAAATCCGTGACCCGCCAGCCATCGATGATCGTGAAGGATCTGAGCAGCACCTCACCCTTGACGAACTTCTCGAGCAATCCGTCCGCGGTGAGGCCGGGCCGCAGTTCATACTCGCCGGCGCGTAGCGCCCTCGCCTCACCCCGCCAACGCGCGTACCACGCCCAGGTGTGCGGCGCGGCGAGAATGCCGCGTCGATGCAGGTCGGTGGCAACCTCGCCGAGGCTCTCGCCCGGCAACAGGCGATAGACGAGCACGGCACGCAGGGGCAGAGGCTGCGCGAGTCCGCGAATGGCGCGCCGCACGGCGACGAACCCCACGCCCAGCGCGAGCGCGACCAAGAGCGCGCCCGGCAGGAGCCTGCGCTTCATTGCGACTCGAGGAGCCCGCGCAAGCGCCGAGCCGCGTCGCATTCAGGCGGCCGAATGCGCGTCCGGCCGTCGATGATCAGGCCGACCGTCATAAGGCCGGCGACGGCGTTACTCATGAAGACCTCCTCGGCCACGCGCAGATCCTCGAGGCGAACGCGGCGCTCCACGGTGCGCAGACCGAGCGAGCCGGCTTGGGCGAACACGAACCTTCGCATCACGCCCGCGATACCACAGTGGTCCAGCAGGGGCGTCGACAAGGTCTTACCCCGTCTCAGGAACAGATTCGACATGGTACCGCAGACGAGGTGCCCGTCGTGATCCAACATCAAGCCCTCGGCGATGCGCGGATCGCTCCATTCGGCGCGCGCCAGCACCGACTCGAGGCGGTTCAATGTCTTCATGCCCGCCAGTGCCTCATTGCGTCCGAGCCGCGTGCGACAGATGCGCACGCGAATCGGCGCCGCGGGCTCGCCGGGCGCCCGCGCAGGCGCCGGCCAGAGGCTGAGAATTCGGGTCGTGCGCTCACGTCCCGTGGGCCGGTAACCGCGTTCGCCGACACCGCGAGTGAGGACCAGTTTGAGGACGGCATCCTTGCGCCGTCTCGCCGCCCGCCTGATCTCGCCGCGCAGACGCACCTCATCGGGTGGTGTCAATGTCAGCCGGATGCAGCTTGCGTACAGGCGCTCGAGATGCCAATCGAGTAATCGCACGGCGCCCTCGTGCACACGCATGGTCTCGAAAAGGCCGTCTCCATACTGCAGGCCGCGGTCGCGCCAGTCGATCCGTCCCGGGCTGCGGCCGTTGATCCAGACCTTCATGCCGGCACCTCGAACGCACGCAGCAAGCCCTTGGCCTTCGCGCGCGTCTCGGCGAGTTCCTGCTCCGGAACCGAATCAGCGACGATGCCGGCGCCGGCGCGAAATGCGACCATCGCGCCATGCACGGTGAGCGTGCGGATCAAAATATTGAAATCGCCGCTGCCGTCGCGATTCAGGTAGCCGATCGAGCCGGTATAGGCTCCACGGCCGACACCCTCCAACTCGGCGATGATCTGCATGCAGCGCACCTTCGGACAACCGGTGATCGTGCCACCGGGGAATACGGCCCGGATCACCTCGATCGGCGAGACATCCTCGCGCACCTGCCCAACCACATTCGAGACGATGTGATGCACGTGCGCGTAGGTCTCGATCGCCATGTACTCATCGACCCGCACCGAACCGCCGCGACAAACACGGCCAAGGTCGTTGCGTTCCAGATCGATCAGCATCACGTGTTCCGCGCGTTCCTTCTCATTGGCAAGCAGCGAGCGGATCAAGTCCGCATCTTCCTCGCTCGATGCGCCGCGCGGCCGTGTGCCGGCGATCGGTCGGGTCGAAACGGTATCCGCTCGCAGACAGAACAACCGTTCCGGGGAGGAACTGACGATCGCGAAGTCGCCGTGGCGCAGCAACGCGCCAAAAGGACTTGGATTGACGGTGCGCAGGCGTGCGTAGAGCGCGACGGGATCGATCGGAGCTGCCGACTCACCCCACCAGCGGCGCGACAGATTGGCCTGATAGACATCGCCCGCCGCAATGTATTCGAGTGCGCCGCGCACCGCAGCGAGGAAACGTTCAGGGCTTTCCTCGCGCACCTCGATGGCGGGTATCGAAGCTAGGCGTGTGCCTGACATGGCGGCCGCATCCGCGACGAATCGATCCAACAGGCTCTCACACCCCTCCTCGGCGACCAGCCAGGCCCGTCCCGTCGCACGTTCGCGCAGCCATGCCGCCGGCGTGCGGATCGCGAGTCCGGCGAGCGATTCCGGTGAGTCCGGCAGATCGAGCCGCGGTTCGATCTCGGCGGCGATTTCATAGCCGAGATACACCAGCCACCCGCCCGAGAACGGCAGCGGGCTCGGGCTTCGGGGCAGCGATAACCCCCGCCACCAACTCTGCAGCGCCGACAGGAAGCCGCCGTCGGTCCGCTCGCCACCCGAGACCGCCCGCAGCACCTCTCCGGAGGCGATCGGCAGGATGTCGAAACGCACATCCCCACCGGCATCGGCCGCAACCGCACCGCTCTCGAGGATTCCCGGGTAACGCTCCGGAAACCGAGCCACGAGACTCAGGGGGTCAAATTCGGCGGAAAATGAGCGAACCGTTGGTGCCACCGAAACCGAACGAATTCGACAACGCGTGACGCAAGGGCATCTGCCGGGCCACATTCGGAACGTAGTCGAGGTCGCATCCCTCACCGGGCGAATGCAGGTTGATCGTCGGCGGCGCAATCTGGTCGCGCAGCGCGAGCACGCTAAATATCGCCTCGACCGCCCCGGCCGCGCCCAGCAGGTGTCCGGTCATGGATTTGGTCGAACTGACCGCAATGTGGTCCGCCGCAGCCCCGAAGGCGCGGCGAATCGCGGTCGTCTCCGCGCGGTCACCGATTTCGGTCGAGGTCGCGTGCGCGTTGATGTACTGAACCTCGTCCGGATTCAGTCCGGCATCGCTGAGCGACTTGCACATCGCCTTGCGCGCCCCCTCGCCGTTTTCAGGCGGCGAGGTGACATGATACGCATCGCCGCTCATGCCAAAGCCGACGATTTCCGCATAGATGTTCGCCCCCCGGGCCTTGGCGTGTTCGTATTCCTCGAGGAGCATCGCGCCGGCGCCGTCGCCCATCACGAAGCCATCGCGATCCTTGTCCCACGGACGACTGGCCCCGCTTGGATCATCGTTGCGCTGCGAGAGCGCCTTCGCCTGGGCGAAACCGCTCGCACCGGTCACGCAGGTGGCCATCTCCGAGCCACCGGCGAGCATCGCATCGGCCTCTGCGTACTGGATGAGACGCATTGCGAGCCCAAGCGCATGGGTCGAGGTCGTGCAAGCGGTCGCCACCGCCAGGTTCGGCCCGGTCAGGTTGAACGCCATCGACAGGTGGCCACTGACCAAGTTGATGATGCTTCCCGGGATGAAGAACGGGGACACTTTCTTCGGCGATTGGGTCTCGAGGAATTTTTGGTAGGTTTGCTCGATCGATTCGAGCCCGCCCATACCCGAACCCATCAGCACGCCCACCCGATCGCTGTCCGCCTCCGAGACGGTGAGTCCGGAATCGCGCATCGCCTGCATGCCGGCCACGACACCGTATTGCATGAAGGCGTCCATCCGCCTCGCATCCTTTGCACTGATGTACGGTGCGAGGTCGAGGCCACGGATTTCACCACCGAAATGCACCGGGAAATGGGTCGTGTCGAACCGGGTCACGGGCGCGATTCCACTGCGTCCCTCGACGATCGACGCCCAAGCGGTCGCGACGTCGTTGCCGACCGGCGCCACGACCCCCATCCCGGTGACGACCACCCGTCTCTTACTCACGCTGGAACCCTCGCGGCGCCGGGTTGGTGGAACCGAAAACGATCAGGCCTTGCTCTTGTGGGAGTTGATGTAATCGATCGCCTGCTGCACGGTCGTGATCTTCTCGGCATCCTCATCGGGAATTTCGGTCTCGAATTCTTCTTCCAAAGCCATGACCAGTTCAACCGTGTCCAGCGAATCGGCGCCGAGATCGTCGACGAACGAGGCATCGTTGGTGACCTCTTCCTCCTTGACTCCCAACTGCTCCGCCACGATCTTCTTAACTTGCTGCTCAACAGTACTCATCGTTATGGTGTCCTCTCGGAATTGGTACGTGCCGCCTCGAGGCGGCCCTCTTCGGCCAGCGCCCTCCCGCAGGCAGGGCGCGTATTTTATGTGAACGCGCCCGCGACGGCTACCGCGGACGCACACCGGCACCGGCAGGGGTCGCCGGTTCCTTGACAAAACCCGCGGACTTAGGGTGACGAGTCCCGTTCACGGCATGTACATCCCGCCATTGACGTGCAGGGTTTCGCCGGTGATGTAGGCCGCCGCCGGCGAGGCCAGGAAGGCGACCGCGGCGGCCACGTCGGCCGGCAGACCGAGGCGCCCCAGGGGTATCTGGCCCTCCAGCGCGGTGCGCTGCGCCCCGTCGAGCGCCCGGGTCATGTCGGTATCGATGAAGCCCGGCGCGACCGAGTTGACCGTAATGGCGCGCGAGCCGACCTCTCGGGCAAGCGACTTGGTGAAGCCGATCATGCCGGCCTTGGCGGCCGCATAGTTCGTCTGCCCGGGATTGCCGGTCAGACCGACGACCGAGGCGATGTTGATGATGCGGCCCTGGCGGGCCTTCATCATCCCTCGCAGCACGGCCTTGGACAGACGGAACACCGAGGCGAGATCGGTCTGGATCACCGTGTCCCAGTCATCCTGTTTCATCCGCAACAACAAGGTGTCGCGCGTGATGCCGGCATTGTTGCAGAGGATGCTCACGGCGCCCTCGCGCGCCTCGATCTGTTCGAGCAGTGCGTCGATCGATGCCTGCGCGACGACATCGAGCACCGCGCCGCGGCCGCCAAACGGCGCCAGTGCGGCATCGATGACGGTGGCGCCTGCGGCGCTGGTCGCCGTGCCGACCACCGTCGCGCCAAGTTGAGCCAATTGATGCGCGATGGCCGCGCCGATTCCCCGCGAAGCACCCGTGACGAGCGCAATCTGTCCCTTCAGCGTCGACATGCGATTCTCCCTGGCTGCTCAGCCGGCCCGGGCCGCTGTCAGCGCTTCCTCGAACGAATTCGGATCCTCGAGCGCGAGCATCTTCAGATCCCGGTTCTTGTCGATGCGCCGGTTCAGACTGGTCAGCACCTTGCCCGGACCACACTCGATGATGACGTTCGCACCGGCATTGATCATCGTGCGCACAGTCGCCGCCCAATAGACCGGTGTGTGCAATTGTTTGACGAGAGCGGCCCGGATCGCCGCGGGCTGCGAGTGCACCTGGACGTCGACGCCGTACACGGCGACCGCAGTCGGCGCGGCGACTTTGATCGCCGCGAGCCGCTCGCCGAGGCTCGCCGCCGCCGGCAGCATCAGGGAACTGTGCGCCGGCACGCTGATCGGCAGCATCACCGCCCGTTTGGCCCCGAGCGTGTTCGCCGCCGCGATCGCCCGCGCAACCGCCGCGGCGCGCCCGGCGATCACGACCTGGCTCGGCGCGTTGAAATTCACCGCCTCGACGACATCACCCTGCGCGGCCTCGGCACAGGCGGCCTCGACGTCGCTATCCTCGAGGCCGAGGATCGCGGCCATGGCGCCCGCGCCGGGCGGGACCGCCGACTGCATCGCCTGCGCCCGGAAGCGCACGAGCGCGACCGCATCCCGGAAATCCAGGCTGCCGGCCGCAACCAGCGCGGAGAACTCCCCGAGGCTGTGCCCGGCCATCGCATGCGGTACCGGACCGCCAAGATCGCGCCAGATGCGCCAGGTGGCGACCGCCGCGCTCAGCATGGCCGGCTGCGTGCACTCGGTCGCATTCAGCGACTCGGCCGGGCCATCCCGGCACAGCGCCCAAAGATCATAGCCGAGAACCTCCGCGGCCTGCCCGAACGTGCTTTCGACCTGCGGGAAACGCTCCGCGAGGGCACGCATCATGCCGACCGATTGCGAGCCTTGACCGGGAAAGACGAAAGCGAGTGACATGGCGAGGAGTTCCTAAGATCGCGTAGAGCGACGAATTATAGCGATCCGCGAGCACAGTGCGGCACCGATCAGGAATCCGGCGATCACCCCGTACAAATGCGCATCGACGACGATCAGCGGCGCACCATGGCCGGTGGCTTGCGCGTATTGCTCGTGCGCGATCTTGCCGAGCAGACAGACGAGCAGGATCCAGCGGTCCCATTCGCGCTTGACGAAGTGTTTCACCGTGCCGGCCGCGACCGCCGCGTGCAGGACACCGGAGGAGCCCAGGTACCAGGAGACGCCCGGGCTGAACCACCACAGGCCACAGCTGATGGCGAGCGCCCCGAAGGCGACGATCGCAACCCAGTCGGCGGCATCGTACGCATCGGCGAACAAGGCCCAGACCAGGATCAGACCGAGTTCGTCGAGGATCAGGTGCGCCGCACCGAGGTGCACGGCATGCGCGCTCAACAGCCGCCACCACTGCCCGTGCGCGATCGCCGCACGCTCGTAGCGCAACGCGAGGCGCGCGGGTTCGCCGAAACCCGCCAACACGTCGAGACCGAGGAGGATGGCGAGCAACCAAATCCAGCGACCGCGGTCCCATTGCAGCGCGGCGGCGATTTCCGCAAGCCGACGCCGGGCCCCGACAGCGGAGTCGGAGGCGGGGCTTTTTGGTATCATCCGGACACTTTCCGAGGATTCGACATGCGCAATCGCTCCCGCGGCTTCACGTTGATCGAGATCATGGTCGTCGTCGTCATACTCGCGGTGCTCGGCGCGCTGGTGGTGCCGCGGATCCTGCAAAACGTCGACAAGGCGCGGGTCGTACGCGCCCGCAGCGATATCCGCGCCATCGAGACGGCGCTCGACCTGTACCGGCTCGACAATTACAAGTACCCGACGACCGAACAAGGTCTGGAGGCGCTCGTGAAGAAGCCGGCGGATCCAACGCTCACGAATTACCGGGATGGCGGCTACCTGAAATCGGTGCCGAAGGACCCGTGGGGCAACCCATACCATTACACGAGCCCCGGGGCCGACGGTCAACCCTACGACATCATATCCTACGGTCGCGACGGCAAACCCGGCGGCCAGGGATACGACGCGGACATAAGCAGTTCGAATCTCGACCAGAACTAGGCCCGAGAGCTCCGGCGCCTGCCGGCGGCGGAGCACCAACGGCGTCTTCGCGCCATGCGCAACAAAGGCTTCACTCTCGTCGAGATCCTGGTGGTGCTCGTGATCATCGCGGTGATGCTTTCAATCGCGGTCCTGTCGATCAATGTCGCCGGCAACGACAGCCAACTGCACGAGGAGAGCCGGCGCATCGTCGGCCTGCTGAACCTGCTGCACGATCGGGCGCTGCTCGAGGGGCGCGACTTCGGCCTGTTGATCGAGCCGCATGCCTATGAATTCCTGGAATACGACAACTTTCGCAACCAGTGGCGCTTGTTCGACACGGAGCGCGAGTTTCGCCACCGAGAGTTGCCGAAGGGGCTGAGCTTCCGGCTGCAGCTCGATTCGCGGCAGATCGTCCTGAGGCGGCCGCACCGGCACGGGGATTCGAATCCGACCGCGGTGGTTCAGGCGCCGCAGATCGACATCGCCGCGAGCGGCGAAGGCACGCCGTTTCGGCTGAGCTTGGTGCGCGATGCCACCGGAGCAACCTCCGTGGTCAGCGGCGACGCGTTCGGCAAGACCAAGATCGCCAAGCCCACGGCACCGGCGCACGCCTCATGAGGGGGAATCGCGCGCACGGCTTTACCCTGGTCGAAGTGCTGGTCGCGCTGGTCATCGTCGCGCTCGGCCTCGCCGCCCTGATGACGACCATCGGCAGCGCCGCCGACACGAGCGGCTATCTGCGCGACAAGACCCTCGCGCAATGGATCGCGATGAACCGCATCGCCGCCGTGCGCCTGAACCTGAAAAACACTGCGGTATCCGGCAACAAGGGCGAGCTGCGCTACGCGAAGCGCCATTGGCACTACGACACGCGCTACTACAACACCAGCATCCCGACCATGCGGCGTATCGTCGTGCGCGTCTGGCCGGGAAGGAAGAAAAAGGCGAAGGCCAGCCCGCTCGCCGAAGCGATCGGTTTCCTCGGTGCCGACGTCGCGGCGCCGGGCAGTTCCAACGCCGTCGATTGGACCGTCGGCAGCGTGCCGCCGACGGCCGCGCAGACGGGTACGGGCGGCCAAAGCACGGCCCCGATCCAGAACGTGCAGCCCTCCCCGGCGGGAGCGCCATGAACCGGCCGGGGAAAGTCGCACCGCGCATCCGGCCCGCCGGCTTCACCCTGATCGAGATTCTGGTCGCGATGCTGATCCTCGCGATCATGTCCGGCCTTGCGTACGGCACCTATCGGGAGGCGCGCATCTCGGCCGAGCGCACCGAGACCGCACTGAAGCGCACACGCCAGATCGAGTTCGGCATGCGCATCATGGTGCAGGATTTCTCGCAAATCGTGCCGCGCCCGATCCGCGACCCGCTCGGCCAGACACGCATACCGTGTCTCATCGGCGGCACCGGCGACACGGATCTGGTGGAAATGACCCGCGACGGCTGGTCGAACACCGCCGGGGAACAGCGCAGCACGCTGCAACGGGTCAGCTATCAACTGGTCGGAACCGTGCTCAAACGCAGCTATTTCACCGTGCTCGATCCGACCAGCAACGATAAGCCGATCGTACAAAACCTCCTGCACGGGGTAACCGGCGTACAGATCAGATACCTCGACATGAACCAGAACTGGAGCGTGCAATGGCCGCCGGCGGGCCTGCCGCAGAGCGAACAATGGACGTATCGCCCGGCCGCGGTCGAGATCATCATCAAGTTCAAGGACTGGGGCCGGATCCGCCGTCTCGTCGAGGTCGCCGGATGAGGCCCGCCGCCGCCCGCCGACAACGCGGTGTCGCGATGATCATCGCGCTCGTGATCGTCGCCCTGGCGACCGTGCTCGCGTGGAAAGTCGGCTTCGACAGCTTTCTGGAGCGTCAGCGCACGCTCGCGATCCTCTCGGTCGAGCAGGCGATGCAATTCGGGCTTGGCGCCGAGGCGCTGGCCGCCGACGTGTTGTCACGGCAATTGCAGCAGACTCCGCAGGTCAACCTCGCGCAGCCGTGGGCGCAAGCCTCGCCCGCCATTCCGATCACGCCCGCAGAGGCCGCCGACGGCCCACCGATCGGCACGCTGCAAGGAAGCATCCAGGACATGGATGGACGTTTCAACCTCAACAACCTCGGCCATCTGTTGCCGAACGGCACCGAGGACCCGGCCCCTCTGCTGTTGTTTCAACGTCTGCTGGTCGCGGCGCATCTCGAGCCGAAGTGGGCCGGGATCGCCCGTGACTGGATCGACGCGGACCACACGCCAAGTCAGCCCTACGGGGCCGAGGATGATGTCTACACCCGGCTGACCCCGCCTTACTGGACCGGCAACTGGCCGATGACGAGTCCGACCGAACTGATGGCGCTGCCCGGCTTCGGTCGCAATCGCTACCTCGCGATCGAACCGTACGTCACCGCACTGCCGACGGCGATCGCCAAGATCAACATTTGCACCGCCCCGGCGCTGGTGCTCGACAGTCTCGCGAATCTTCCCGGCGAGTACTCGAGCGATCCGTCGGCACTGACGGCGGGCCGCAAGAGCGGTTGTTTTCCCGACCTCAGCACCTTCCAGGCGACCGTCGGCCCGGCGACCTGGGCCCAGATCCAAAACATGGTCACGGATCAAGGCTCGTATTTTCGCCTGACCACACGGGTGAGGCTTGGCACCGCGGAGTTCACCTTGTACAGTCTTTTGCAGCGCGGAAGCGACGGCAAGGTCGTGCCGCTGCTGCGCAGCTTTGGAACTCTCTAATCGCCATGCCGCAAACTCTGCTCATCCGCCTCCCCGCACCGGGTCAGACCGACACCGAATGGTCGGTCCTCGACGAGTCCGGCACGGCGAACGGCCCGTCGCAACACGGCCCGCTCGGCCAGGCCGCGACGGCCGGCGCCGGCATGAAAGTGATCGCCCTCGCGCCGGCAACCCAGGTGCTGCTCGCGAGCCCGGAACTGCCGCCGGGCAATGGCCAGAAGTTGGCGCAAGCGGTTCCGTTCGCAATGGAGGAGAGTCTGAGCGAGGACGTCGAGCGTCTGAGCTTCTCCATCGGGCGGCGCGCAGCGAACGGCACGACGCCCGTCGCGGTCGTCGCCCGCGAGACTCTGCGGGCGTGGATCCTGGATCTGCGGGCCGCCGGACTCGAACCTCAGGCCCTGTATGCCGACATTTCGCTGCTACCCGACAATCCCGGCCAAACGGTGCTGTGGCTGGAACAGGATCGGCTCGCCGTGCGCCGCCCCGGCGGGCATCCCTTCCTGGTCGAAGCGGCGCCGCTCGCCGAGGCCCTGACGATTTGCGGCCTCATCGCCGATGCGAGCGCCGAGCAGGCCGATCCGCAACCGATGAACAGCGCGATCTTGTATTTGACCCGTGAAGACTGGGACCGCACGCAGGCCGAGGTCGAGCTGCTCCTGCCGAAATTCGAGACGCTGCGGGTGCAGTTGTTGGCCGATGGCGCGCTGCCCTGGCTCGCGCGCTCACTACCGGCGCGTGACGCGGTGAACCTGCTGCAGGGCGAATTCGCGCGCACTCCACCGTACGTGGACCGCTGGCGCGAGTGGCGGGTCGCGGTGTTCCTCGGGATCGGACTGCTCGGCGCACACGTCGCAACCCAGGCGATCGAGATCCACGTGGCGCATCGACAGAGCGCGCATGCCGAGCGGCAGATCGCCCGCATCTACGCATCGACGATGCCGACCGAGCCGATGCGCGATGCACGGCGCCAGATGCAGGCGCGTCTGCAGCTGATCCGCGCATCGGCAACCGGCCCGCAGGTGTTCCTGCGGACGATGCAGGCGCTGGCCACGACGATCCACCAGAGCGCGCAAACTCAGGTTCAGTCCTTCGCCTTCCGCAAGAACATGCTCGATCTCACCATTGCCGCCAAGAACGTCGAGGAACTCGCGCAGCTTTCGCGGTCTCTGGACAAGCAAGGCTATCGCACCGACATCCAGTCATCGATGCCCGCCAAGGACGGGCTGGTGGCGCATCTTCGGGTTCGCGGACCCGGCGCCGCAGGCGCGCGATGAGGGAGGCTCTTCAATCCTGGTTCGCCGGGCTCGAGCTGCGGGAGCGGCGCGTGCTGGTCGGGGGCGCCATCCTGGTCGCGGTCCTGATCCTGGTGGGCGGCTTGCTCCTGCCGATGAATGCCGCGGTCACGGCCGCAATGCGCCAGAGCAAGCAGCGCCGCGCGGACCTGGCTTGGATGCGGGCGAATGCTCCGGAAATTCGCGCCGGTGCGGCGCGCGTGCGCGTCCCGAGCAACGAACCGGCGCTCGTGCTGATCGACCGCACCGCACAGGATGCGGGTCTGGCCGCGGCGCTACGCGGCACACAACCCTCCGGCACCGGCGAGGTGCGAGTGCAGCTCCAGGCGGCGCCATTCGACGCCTTGATGCTCTGGCTCGCGACTCTCGACCAACGCTACGGCCTCTCGGTCGAATCGATCGACGTCGATCGCGGCACACGCACCGGCACCGTCGATGCCAACGTCATTTTCGCCCGCGCAGACGGCGCATGAAGTACTGGACCTTGGTCCCCGCCGCGTTGCTGATCGCCGCCGGGGTGTTGTTGGCCAGGCTGCCGGCGGCGGTGATCAAGCACTTCGTACCGCCGTTCGTACAGCTCGGCGATCTGTCCGGGAGCATCTGGCACGGTGTCGCCGGCCGGGTCGCGATCGGCGGCAGCAATGCCGGCGCGGTCGAGTGGCGGCTGCATCCGCTCGACCTGATACGCGGCACGGCCGACGTGGACGCCCACTGGGTCGATCACCGGATCTCGCTGCGGGCGAACGCACGCATCCGCCCGGGCGGACTGAGCGCCGATGCGATCCGCGGCACCGTCCCGATCACCGATCTGGCCGCGTTCGGCGTGGCGCCCGGCTGGCGCGGTACGGCCCACCTGGATCTGAGTCATCTGAAAACCGACTACACCCGCATCGAGACGATCGAGGGCAGCCTGCGTCTCTCACAGCTCTCATCGTCCCTCATTGCCGGTGGCGCGCCGCTCGGCGACTATCTGGTGCGCTTCGATGGTGGCGCTGCTCTGCGGGCGAGGGTGCGGGACACGGGCGGCCCGCTGCGCCTGCGCGCGACCGCGACCATCGATTCGAGCGCCGGCCGCGGTACCATCTCCGGGACCCTGCGCGCGCGGCCCGGGGCTGCGCCCGCGCTTGCGTCCGTGGTCGATCAAATGGCGCAATTGCGTGGTCGCGACGCCACCGGCGCGGTGCCCGTCGATCTCGAATTCACCTATTGAGGACGGCGTCGGCCGACCACTCGCGCCACGCACCCATCAGGGGGAAATACAGTCCGATGCGCACCGGCTCGGGCCCAAGCCGGCCGGCGAGCTCGGCGTAGCGGTTCATTTGCGGCCGGTAACGATCGACCTCGCGGTCGAGAAAGGCCTGCAGGCCGCCGCCCTGGTGCTCACTGGTCTTATAGTCGATGACCCAACGCACACCCTGCTCATCGATGAAAGACCGGTCGAAGACCCCATGGACGAGTTCGCCGTTGCAGACGCCGGACCAGGCCCGTTCGCGCATATCCTCGCGCCGCCCGGCCTCGAGGATCCATCGGCCGCGCGGGTCGGTGCACGCGGTCACGAGCGCCGCGACGACGCGCCCGCCAGCCGCGCCGAGCCAGGCTGATGGCACCCCCCGGGAACTCAGCCATCGCCGGAATTCAGGCTCGCGCTCGCGCAGACTCCCCGGGTCGCAGCGGCGCAGATCGAGCCGCTGCAGCTGCGCATGCACGAGCGTGCCGACCTGTCGGGCGGTCTCGCCGACCCAATCGAAGGGCGGCCGCGATTCGCGCGCGGACGTGGCGGTCGCTTCCGCAAGCACCTCGGGCGGCACCGGCCAGGCGGGCGGACTCCATCCCGCCGGCATGCGCCGCAAACCCTCCCGCGCCGCCGTTCCGGGCACCAGCGCATCAGCGCTCACCGAAAATTGCCCACCGGCGACCGGCCACAAAGCCGCGAGCAGACTGCCCGTGCGCGGTGGCTTGGCCGGAGTCTCGCCCCGCTCATCGGCCATCACGGCCGACAGACAAAGCTCGCGCTTCGCGCGCGTGCAGGCGACGTACAACAATCGTTCCGCCTCCAGATCGGCCCCATCGCGCGCTTGGGCGCGCAGAAAGTCGAACAAGGGATCACCGGCGGCGCCGACCGCCGGGGGGGGGGGGGGGGGGGGGGGGGGGGGGGGGGCGCGCGGCCGGGGGCGCGGGGGGGGGGGCGGGGCCGGGGGCGGGGGGGGGGCGGCGGGCGCGGGCGGCGGGGGGGGGGGGGGGGG